>OGYD01000903.1_pt1 | contig 24286 bp, 15 predicted proteins | sample 1576441 | NCBI WGS metagenome assembly OGYD01 (sample SAMEA3541537, study PRJEB24748) | human gut metagenome | biome: human gut; feature: human-associated habitat; material: faeces | place: China | collected 2012 | reverse complement strand
ATGGAACATTAAGGACTCAAAAAATGCCCTATAAACAAGGGTGGGAAACTTTAGTGATTTTAATTATTTGCTAAAAACGAATATATATCGTCATTATCGAGCATTGTATAATCGGCATATTCATCGTCAGAGAAGTCATCATCGACCGTAGCATATCCGGCAACAGCTACATGTGTATCGGCAACGTCTGTCGTTTTTAAGCCCCAATAGGTAGCAAGCCCAACAGTAACCACACCCACCAAACATGCCGCAGCCACATAACCTCGCCAACGCTTCCAAAGAGAAATTGCTTTTGTGGTAGTTGTAGCATGTTGCATAAGTCCTGTGCGCAGACTATCGAAATAGCCGTCGGGCACAGTAAACGGGTTCTGCTTACCGCAACGATCGTATATATACTGTTCTTCTTTTTCCATAGCATCTTTGTTTTGATATTATGACGTAGCGCAGAGCTTTTGGTTTAAAACCTGTAAAGGAAAAATATTGATTTTAACAATATGAGGCTGCAGCTTCCACGTCGTAGAAACCACAGCCTCTTATATTCAACAGTTATATTCCTCCGGAATTACATTCCGAGGTTGATTGTACGCGAAAGCACGTCAAGCTGCTGCTCGCGTGTGAGCTTCACGAAGTTCACAGCATAACCGCTGACGCGGATGGTGAGCTGCGGATACTTCTCCGGATGCTCCATTGCGTCGAGCAAGAGATCGCGATCGAACACGTTCACATTGATGTGCTGTCCACCGGTCGGTGTGAAGTAGCCATCAAGCAAGTGGGTGAGGTTCTCTGCCTGCATTTCCTTTGTTTTGCCGAGAGCTGACGGAGCGACTGCGAATGTGTAAGAAATGCCATCGCGCGAGTGCTGGAACGGCAACTTAGCGACAGAAGCGAGAGCTGCCACAGCGCCCTTGATATCACGTGCGTTCATCGGGTTTGCACCCGGAGCGAACGGAACGCCCTTCTCACGACCATCGGGTGTAGCACCAGTATTACGTCCGTACACAACGTTCGATGTGATAGTGAGCAAGCTCTGTGTCGGAATAGCATCGCGGTATGTACGATGCTGACGCAGATACTCCATGAATGTCTCTGTGAGCGACACTGCTATCTCGTCTGTCTCGTCGCAGTTGTTACCGAATGGTACATACTCGCCCTCCTCTATCTTATAGTCGACAGCAAGACCGCTCTCGTCGCGGATGATGCGGATGCGGCAGTTCTTCATTGCAGCAATAGAGTCGGCAACGATAGACAGACCTGCGATACCTGTAGCACGTGTACGTTCTACATCGCCATCGTGAAGCGACATCTCGAAAGCTTCGTAGTCGTACTTGTCGTGCATGTAGTGGATGATCTTCAGAGCATTGACGTAAGTCTTTGCCAACCAACGCATCATCTGCTCAAATTTAGGCATGAATTCCTCATATGTGAGGTAATCGCCAGTGATAGGAGCAAAACGCGGAGCGATCTGTTCGCCCGACATTTCATCGCGACCACCATTGATAGCATATAGCATACACTTAGCAAGGTTTGCACGAGCACCGAAGAACTGCATTTGTTTACCAATCTTCATTGGCGACACGCAGCAAGCGATGCCGTAGTCGTCGCCGAGGTCAGCACGCATAAGGTCATCGTTCTCGTACTGGATAGCACTTGTGTCGATACTTACCTTTGCACAATATTTCTTCCATGCCTCAGGCAGGTGCTCACTCCAAAGCACAGTGAGGTTTGGCTCTGGTGACGGTCCCATATTGTAAAGTGTATGGAGGAAACGGTAGTCGGTCTTTGTAACCATCGAACGACCATCAATACCCATACCTCCAATAGAAGCAGTAGCCCAAATCGGGTCGCCAGAGAACAAATCGTTATACTCAGGTGTACGGAGGAAGCGTACGATGCGTAACTTCATAATCATTTGGTCGATAAGCTCCTGAGCCTCCTGCTCTGTGAGTGTGCCGTTCTTAAGGTCGCGCTGAATGTAGATATCCAAGAATGCGCAGACACGACCGAGCGACATGGCAGCACCGTCCTGGTCCTTAACCGCACCGAGATAACCGAAGTAGGTCCACTGCACTGCCTCACGAGCGTTTGTCGCAGGCTTGGTAACGTCGAAACCGTATGCAGCACACATGCGTTCAAACTGCTTCAAAGCCTGGATTTGCTCCGAAACCTCCTCGCGATGGCGTACAATCTCCTCTGTAAACTCCTGAATATCGATACGTTTGAAATAACGCTTCTTCTCCTCAATAAGGTTTGCTGTACCATAAAGAGCTATACGACGATAGTCACCGATGATACGTCCACGACCATAAGCGTCGGGCAAACCGGTGATGATATGAGCATGGCGCGCAGCCTTGATGTCATCATTGTAAGCCGAGAATACGCCTTCGTTGTGTGTCTTGCGATATTTTGTAAAGATAGTCTTTGTTGCAGGATCAAGATCGTAGCCGTAAGACTTCAGAGCCTTCTCCACCATGCGGATACCGCCCTTCGGGAATATACCACGCTTCAATGGCACATCAGTCTGCAGACCAACCACCACCTCGCTATCCTTATCTATATAGCCGGCACCATAAGTGTCTATACTCTGAGGCAACTTTGTCTCTGCGTCGTAAACGCCCTTCTCGCGCTCCACCTCGAACATCTTTGAAAGCACATTCCAAAGATGGTTTGTACGCTCTGTAGGACCTACAAGGAACGACTCGTCACCGTCATAAGCCTCGTAGTTAGACTGAATAAAATCACGCACGTCGATTTCGCGCTTCCAATTAGAACCTTTGAAATCGTTTTGCAAATTTTGAAGAATCATAAAATTTGTATTAAATGAATATTAGTGTGTAATCGATTGCAAAGGTAGTAATTTTTCCAAACATACACAATACTATTCTGTTTTTCCTACTTCAAAATTGTCAATCTTGCGAATTTCATGAGCAGAGTCTTGGTTCCGGCGTTCTGAAACTCTATAGTAGCCTTTTCGTTCTCGCCCACTCCTTCTACGGCTATCACGCTGCCTATACCAAAGCGCTGATGTTCAACACGCGCACCTACATGTATCGTTTGTTTAGCAGAAAGATCACTCTGTGTACGCTGAGGCGTAGTCGACATCTGCCGATACTGCGATGTAGCGGTAGATATACGACGAAATCCAGAAGGCGCTGAAGACTGATGCGAACTGCGCTGCGGAGACTCTGGACGCTGTGAATATTGCTGAGCTGGCGACTGAAAGCCTCCAACATTACCCTCAACAATCAAATACTGCTTATCAATCTCCTTCAAGAAACGACTTGGCTCATTGAACATCATACTGCCATACTGATAACGACTCTTTGCACACGACAAGAAACAACGCTGTTCGGCACGTGTTATGGCTACATACAGTAAACGACGTTCCTCCTCCAACTCTCTGAGCGATGAGCTTGAACGCGGACTCGGGAAGATATTCTCCTCCAAGCCGACAACGAAAACAGAGTTGAACTCCAAACCCTTTGACGCATGTATTGTCATAAGCGACACACGCTCGTTAGAAGAAACATCGTCGCTATTTTCTTCATCGCTATCTGTAAGTAGAGCTACCTCTTGAAGGAAGTTGGCGATATACACTTCATCCTTATAACCCTCCTCACGCTTAGTGTCAACAAAGTCGTGCAGACCCGACATAAACTCTTCTATGTTATCCTGTCGCTCCACTCCCTCCATCGACTTATCAGCAGCCAGTTCCTGCTTCAATCCCGACTTCTCCAAGATGGCCTTACCTAATACGTATGCATCAGTTGTATTATTATCTCTTATAAACTCATCCATCATACAATAGAAGCCTACAACCTTCTTTTCTGTAGCCGCTGATACTCCTGCGTTATACATGCTCGGATTACCTACAACGTTCCACAAGCAGACATTACAATCGCGCGATGCAGCGATAAGCTTTGACACTGTCGTATCGCCGATGCCACGCTTCGGATAATTGATGACACGCTTCAACGCCTCTTCATCATTCGGATTGGCTACTAAACGGAAGTAGGCTATCACGTCTTTTATCTCCTTATGCTGATAGAAACTCATACCACCATAAATGCGATATGGGGTATCCTGCCGACGAAATTCCTCTTCAAACAAACGGCTCTGCGCATTGGTGCGATATAGCACAGCGATGTCACCATACGCCACACCATAACGGTTATGCAAACGCCGAATTTCGTTGCATACTACGCTCGCCTCCTCCTTGTCTGAATAAGCTATATTCAAACGTACCTTTTCACCATCGCCATTCTCACTATACACATCTTTACGTATTTGACGTTGATTGTTGACAATGATACTGTTAGCCGCTTTCACTATAGTTTGTGTAGAACGATAATTCTGCTCCAACTTAAATAGGCGTGCACCTTCGTATATGTTCTGAAACTTTAGAATATTATCAATGTTTGCGCCACGGAAAGCATAGATACTCTGCGCATCATCACCAACAACACAAATATTGCGTCGCTCCTTAGTAAGGAGGGTCAATATCGACTGCTGGGCATAGTTGGTATCTTGATACTCGTCTACAAGAACATAACTAAATCGCTCTGCATATTTTTGCGCAATCTGCGGATTATCTGCAAAGAGTTTATAGGTAAAGAGAAGCATGTCGTCGAAGTCGACTGCATTGGCAGCCTTACAACGTGCAGCATAAAGAGCATATATCTGTCCCACTTTGGGCATACCCGAAACCTTATCGCGCTCCGCAAGATGCGGATCGGACATGTAGACATCCGGTGTAACCAAACTATTCTTTGCAGCCCCGATACGTCCCAAAACGGAAGATGCCTTGTATTGCTTATCATCGAGTTTCAGTTCTTTAATAATTGAGTTTACAACTGCGCGCGAATCGCCATCATCATAGATTGAGAAGTTGCGCTCCAAGCCTATGACTTCTGCCTCAGCACGCAGTATGCGCAGGAATACAGAATGGAACGTACCCATATTCAGATAACGCGCACGCTCCTCACCGACAAGGTCAGCGATGCGGCTCTTCATCTCGCGTGCTGCCTTATTTGTAAAGGTAAGAGCAAGTATAGACCACGGGGCAAGTCCCTTCTGCAAGAGATATGCTATCTTATACGTCAAGACTCGGGTTTTGCCAGACCCTGCTCCAGCTATAATAAGTTCTGGTCCATCGGTATATTCTACAGCTGCAAGCTGATTGGGGTTCAATGATTTAAGAAGAGTATCCACTATTTTTTTATTCGTATTTAAATGCAATACTACAAAGTATTTATTAAGACTATTGAACGTTTATCAACAAAACTAATTATTCTTGTAAATTCCACCCGATGCTGTCGATGGATCATAGTCCTCTCCTTCTTTCGGAAAAAGCGGCATAAACTTCATCTCAAACTCAATTTTTCCGCGACGCGCACGCAAATAGGCTGTAGGATTACTACTATCAAACTTACGCGGATTAGGCAAAGTAGCAGCAATCAAAGCACACTCCGAACGAGTGAGCTCTTCTGCCGTCTTACTAAAATGATACTTAGCAACAGCATCTGCACCATAAATACCATCACCCATCTCAATTGAGTTTAGATAAACCTCCATGATACGATGCTTCCCCCACAACATTTCAATAAGAGCCGTGAAATACACCTCAAATCCCTTGCGCACCCAACTTCTGCCAGGCCACAGAAATACATTCTTGGCTGTTTGTTGCGATATTGTACTTGCTCCATACTTATGCTTTGCTGCTTGCTTGTTGCGTTTTGCAGCCTGTTGTATGGCATCAAAGTCGAAACCATGATGCAGAAGGAAACGTTGATCCTCGCTCGCCATCACAGCAACAGGCAATGACGGTGAAATATTGTCAAGTGGTTTCCATTTATGGTGCATCGTGAGCGACTTTCCGTCTGCTATCTGTTCCACACAACGTATCACCATCAATGGAGTAACATATACTGGCACGAAACGATAAACAACTACAACGAGAATTGTGCTGCTAAAAAACAACGCCAATCCCCATCGCAAAATCTTATAAACCAATTTCAATTTAGTTTCCATATCATCATTTTTCTATTTAATATCGTGCAAAGTTATGTGTTTTTTTTCACATCATGCAGTTGTACCATTTTTTTTTTGTATTTTTGCACGCTATAAGAAGCTATTTACTTAAAGCAGAAAACATAAATACAACTTTATAAATTCAATGGCAAAAGAATTAAAACAACTCACAAAGCGCTCAGAGAACTACAGCCAGTGGTTTAACGACCTCGTCACAAAGGCTGACCTCGCTGAGCAATCAGCCGTACGCGGATGTATGGTTATCAAGCCTTATGGCTATGCTATCTGGGAGAAGATGCAGCATCAGCTTGATGTTATGTTTAAGGAAACTGGTGCACAGAACGCCTATTTTCCTATGCTTATCCCGAAGTCGTTCTTCAGCCGCGAGGCAGAGCACGTAGAAGGATTTGCTAAGGAGTGTGCAGTGGTTACTCACTACCGTCTTCGCACCAATGAGGACAAGACTGGCATCGAGGTAGACCCAGCAGCAAAGCTCGAAGAAGAACTCATCATTCGCCCAACATCTGAGACCATCATCTGGAACACATACAAGAACTGGATTCAGTCGTACCGCGACCTTCCTTTGATGTGCAACCAATGGTGTAACGTTATGCGTTGGGAGATGCGCACACGTCCGTTCCTCCGCACATCAGAGTTCCTTTGGCAGGAGGGTCATACAGCTCATGCTACAAAGGAGGAGGCAGAAGAGGAAGCAAAGAAGATGCTTCACGTTTACGCTGACTTTGCAGAGAAGTGGATGGCTGTGCCAGTCGTTCAGGGCGTAAAGAGCGAGACAGAGCGCTTTGCAGGTGCGTTGAACACATACACTATTGAGGCAATGATGCAGGACGGTAAGGCTCTGCAGAGCGGCACGTCACACTTCCTCGGTCAGAACTTCGCAAAGGCATTCGACGTTACATTCCTCAACAAGGAGAACAAGCCAGAGTACGTATGGGCTACATCATGGGGCGTATCTACACGTCTTATCGGTGCACTCATTATGACTCACTCTGATGACAATGGTCTTGTGCTGCCTCCGAAGCTCGCTCCTATACAGGTTGTCATCGTGCCTATCACAAAGAACGCCGAACAGCTGCAGGCTATCTCCGAGAAGCTCGCTCCGGTTATCAGCCAGTTGCGCGCAGCAGGTATCAGCGTGAAGTACGACGACGCAGACAACAAGCGTCCGGGCTTCAAGTTCGCCGACTACGAGCTGAAGGGTGTGCCGGTACGTCTCGTTATGGGCGGTCGCGACCTCGAGGAAAACACTATCGAGATTATGCGTCGCGATACTCTCGAGAAGGAGACACGCTCGTTCGACGGCATCGTTGAATACGTAGAGCAGTTGCTTGAGGATATCCAGGCTAACATCTACAAGAAGGCTCTCGACTTTCGCAACGCTCACATCTATGAGTGCGACAACTACGAGGAGTTCAAGGAGCGCATCAAGGACGGCGGCTTCTTCCTCTGCCACTGGGACGGCACAGCCGAGACTGAGGCTAAGATTAAGGAAGAGACTCAGGCTACCATCCGTTGCGTGCCGTTCATGTTCGAGCAGACACCGGGCGTAGACATGGTTTCAGGCAAGCCGGCTACACAGCGTGTACTGATCGCTCGCAGCTACTAAGCATTTGAAATCATACAATTCAAGACCGGCATCTTTTACTGTCGGTCTTGAATTGTACATTTTAGTTATCTATCACAATTGCTATTTCAAACGAAAGCCAAACAGAGTATAGAAACTATATAACACTATATTAAAACTATTAAAACATTAAAACACTAAAAAATGGATTGGATAATCAACCTATTCACCAATACTGAGTCGATTGCCCATATCGCCCTACTCTATGCCATTGTCATCGCAGTCGGCATTCTGCTGGGTAAGATTAAGATTGGCGGCATATCACTCGGTGTAACATGGGTGCTTTTCGCTGGTATCTTAGCAGGCCATGTCGGCTTCACTGCCCCCAAAGACACCATGACCTTTGTTCAGGACTTCGGACTTATTCTGTTCGTGTTCTGCATTGGTTTGCAGGTCGGTCCTGGCTTCTTTGAGAGCTTCAAGAAAGGCGGTGTAACGCTCAACCTGCTCTCTACCACAGCTATCTTGCTGAACGTAGGCGTTATGTTTGCATGCTACTATCTCTTCTTCGACACTAATGTGAAGTCGAACCTCCCGATGATGGTGGGCACGCTCTACGGAGCCGTAACCAACACACCGGGTCTTGGTGCTGCAAACGAAGCGCTCAGCTCTGTATGGCAACAGACCTACGGCGAACTGCCACAGATTGCGTCCGGTTATGCCTGCGCTTACCCACTTGGTGTAGTAGGCATCATCGGTGCTACTATAGCCATCCGTTTCCTAACCCGCACCAAGCTTGAGGAGGAGGAGAAGGCACTTGAAGCAGAAGAAGCTGAGAACCCACAGGCTAAACCGCATCAGATGCACCTCAAGGTGAACAACGCATACCTCTCTGGCCGTACAGTTGCAGAGATTAGCGACTTCCTCAACCGCGACGTTGTGTTCTCGCGCCTCTTCAAGAACGGCGAATACAGCATACCGAACAGCCGCACGGTCTTCGACATGGGCGACGAGGTGCTCGTCGTGTGTGCTGAGGCTGACGCACCGGCTATCCAGGCGTTCATCGGTCCGGAGCTGGAGACTGAGTGGGAGGAGAACGAGAGCAAGCAGCCGCTCGTTTCGCGCCGCATCGTCGTAACCAACTCGTCAATGAACGGTAAGACACTCGGCAAGATGCACTTCTCGTCTGTTTATGGCGTAACCGTAACACGTCTTTCGCGTCAGGGCATGGACCTCTTCGCAAGCCGCAACTACCGTTTCCAGGTAGGCGACAAAATTCTCGTAGTAGGTCCGGAGGACAACGTGAACCGCATCGCTGAGCTGATGGGCAACTCTGTGAAGCGTCTTGATGCACCGAATGTGGCAACAATCTTCATCGGTATCTTCATCGGTATCATCTTCGGTAGCATTCCGTTCGCAATACCAGGGATGCCGGTTCCGTTGAAGCTCGGTATCGCTGGCGGTCCGCTTATCATCGCCATTCTTATCGGTCGCTTCGGCCACCGCATGAAGCTCAACACCTACACCACGACATCGGCAAACATGATGCTTCGAGAGATTGGTCTTGTGCTGTTCCTTGCGAGTGTGGGCATAAAGGCTGGTGCTAACTTCTGGAACACAGTAGTGGAAGGCGATGGTCTGTTGTACGTATTGACTGGTTTCATCATCACAATCATCCCTATCCTGATTGTCGGCACTATAGCACGCATGAAGTACAAGTTCAACTACTTTACCATTATGGGTATGCTTGCCGGTACATACACCGACCCTCCAGCCCTCGCTTACGCCAACTCGGTTTGCTCGCGCGAGGCTCCTGCTATCGGCTATTCTACGGTTTATCCGTTGAGTATGTTCCTGCGTATCTTCACAGCGCAGCTCGTTGTGCTGTTCTTCTGCGGATAATAACGACAAGACCATTGGTCGCAAAACAGCAAAGGGTGTGTCAGAGCTCCGATTGAAGAGTTCTGACACACCTTTTTTTCATGCTTAAACATCAAGATAAATCATCGTGCACCGAACGCAATCCGATTGGGTGGCGGACGCAAACGATGCAGGCGGCGGACGCAATCCGATTGGGCGGCGGACGATACACAACGAAAAGAGGATGCACCGACAACAACATTTGCCTAATGCATCCTCTTTTATTATGCTACATCATATAGCCGTTTGTACGACTACGAAGATGTTTTACTTCTCGAAGTAACGCTTGTACAAGCCCATGAAGCCAGCACAGTGGCGAGCCTCATCCTTTGCCATCTCGTGAACGGTGTCATGAGTAGCGTCCATGCCGGCAGCCTTAGCGTTCTTTGCGATGCGGAACTTGTCCTCGCAAGCACCGCGCTCAGCAGCGATACGAGCCTCAAGGTTCGACTTAGTATCCTTCAGAACGTCGCCCAAAAGCTCTGCGAACTTACTTGCGTGCTCAGCCTCCTCGAAAGCATAGCGCTTGAATGCCTCTGCAATCTCTGGATAGCCCTCACGGTCAGCCTGACGGCTCATTGCGAGATACATACCTACCTCACCGCACTCGCCATTGAAATGAGTCTCGAGATCCTTAATCATCTCTGGTGTAGCCTCCTCATCGCGAGCAGCACCAAGAGTATGAACGGTTGCAAAAGCTGGACCCTCTGTCGGATCTTTCAGTTCCTTAAACTTGCTTGCCGGAGCCTTGCAAACTGGACACTTCTCAGGAGCCTCTGTACCTTCGTGAACATAACCGCATACTGTGCAAATAAATTTCTTCTTCATAATTCTTCTGTTTTAAGAGTTAATAGTATTTATATTAAAAAAGCCTTATCTATTAATTATCCGACTGCAGTTTCAGCCTGCTTTGCCAAGCACTCCTTACATACACCTTTATAATATAGCTGTACGTCGTCGATTTTGTGACCTGCCAACTCTTTGCGATTTACAACATCCGACACTTCGTCGAAAATGTCGTACACCTTTCGGCAGCACTTACAGATGAAATGTGCATGAAGGCTCACATCGCCGTCATAACAAACACGATGTTCGTTGATTGTTATCATCTGAGCAGCATTGTGCTCTGAGAACATTCTGAGCGTGTTGTACACCGTGGTACGGCTAAGTGTAGGCACCTTAGGTAGTAAGGCCTTATGCACCTCCTCCACTGTAGGATGAGTAAAGTGAGTCATCAGATAATGCATAATCTGAATGCGCTGAACAGAAGGCTTGATGCCATGTTCTACAAGTCTTGTTACTGCGTCGTTATGTTTCATTGTCTATATTCTTTTCATTTTACTACTGCAAAGATATACTTTTTTATAATAATTACAAAATAATATTTGTAAAAATTACACTCTTTAATTCTTTTTCAGAAATTCAAGTGCTTTTACGCTGCAATAATACAATAAATCGACACTATTTTCGTTATGTTATGTATGAAACTGAAATTGTTTATACTTCAAATAATATGTCTCTGCGCTTTCGTATCTGCTCAGGCGCAAACATTCACCTTAAGTGGAAGGGTCATTGACGAGAACAACGACCCCGTAGAATTTGCATCCGTATCATGCCCTAAACAAGGCAAGATGACAATGACCTCGCTTAAAGGCGACTATAGTCTGCAACTTCAATCTGCCGACTCTGTTGAAATCAGATTTTCAATGATCGGTTACAAGACCAAAGTTCGCACACTGCGCCGTCCACGTGGTAAGCAGACAATGCAGGTTGTTCTGCACAGCAGCGACAATGCCCTGTCGGAAGTAACCATCACAGGCAAGCGCATCGAGACTGGACAAACGCAGGAATTGAGCAAAGAGCATCTAAAGAGTATGCCCTCCACTACGGGCAACGCCGTAGAGGAAATGATACAAAGCCAGGCTGGCGTATCTACCCACAGCGAGCTTTCATCGCAGTACAACGTGCGTGGCGGTTCGTTCGACGAGAATAGTGTATATATAAATAATGTGGAAATATTCCGTCCGTTCCTTGTAAGAAGCGGACAACAGGAGGGTATCTCGGTCATCAACCCCGATATGGTGGAGAAGATTGGCTTCTCAACCGGTGGCTACGAGGCACGCTATGGCGACAAGATGTCGTCGGCACTGAACATCGAGTATCGCCGTCCGAAACGCTTCGAAGCGTCAGCCACAGCCAGTATGCTCGGAGCAAGCGCATTCGTCGGCATGAGCAACAAGAAGTTCTCGTGGAGCAATGGCCTGCGCTACAAGACAACTAAATATCTATTAGGCTCGATGGACACCAAGGGCGAGTATCAGCCTACGTTCATCGACTATCAGACGTATCTTACTTACTCGCCCAACAAGCGCTGGGACATCAAATTCCTCGGCAACATCTCGGACAACCACTATAACTTCACACCCGAAGATCGTGAGACGAATTTCGGCACGATGGAGAACGTAAAGGCATTCAAGGTGTACTTCGATGGACAGGAGAAAGACGTGTTCCGCACCTTCTTCGGTTCATTGGGCATCACTCGCAAATTCAACGAGAACACAAGCCTTTCGCTCATCGCTTCTGCGTTCAACACACGCGAGCAGGAGAAGTACGACATACAAGGACAGTACTGGCTCACGCAGACCGAAACAAGCGAAAATCTCGGTGTAGGCACCTACTTCCAGCACACGCGCAACTACCTGAAGGCTCACGTGGAGAGTGCCAAGCTGCTGTTCAAGACGAAGCAGAAGAAGCACGACATTGAGGCTGCATTCACCTACAAGTGGGAGCACATTGAGGAGAACTCGGTAGAATATGAAATGCGCGACTCAAGCAAATACAGCATTCCGCACACTGGCAAGGATCTTTATATGATTTACAGTATGCGTGCAAAGAACACGCTTACAGCCAATCGTGTAGAGGCGTATGCGCAGGACACCTACCGCTTCACCGGTTCGGAAGGCAAGACACTCTACACGTTAAACTACGGTCTACGTCTCGCCTACTGGAGTTTTACGAAGGAGACAATCCTCAGCCCGCGTCTGTCATTGGGCATCATTCCGGCATTCAACGAGAACATAACGATGCGCTTTGCCACAGGTCTGTACTATCAGGCACCTTTCTTCAAGGAGATACGCGACACCACCACAACGAACGGCATTACATATGCCTCGCTCAACCGTAAGGCGAAGAGCCAGCGTTCGATACACTTCATCGCAGGCTTCGACTACCGCTTCAAGATGAACAACCGCCCGTTCAAGTTCACAGCCGAAGCATACTACAAGGCACTTGGCAACCTTGTGCCTTATAGTGTGAACAACGTGAAGGTGGTGTATTATGGCGACAATATGTGCAGCGGACATGCAGCAGGCTTAGACCTCAAACTCTTTGGTGAGTTTGTGCCGGGTACAGACTCGTGGGTGTCACTATCGCTAATGAACACAAGCATGAAGTTGAACGGCAAGTCAATTCCTCTGCCTACCGACCAGCGCTATGCTGTCAACCTCTTCTTCACCGACTACTTCCCCGGCACAACACGCTGGAAGATGTCGCTCAAGTTGGCACTTGCCGACGGTCTACCATTCTCTGCCCCACACCGCGAGCTCGAATCGAACGTGTTCCGTGCTCCGGCATACAAGCGCGCAGATGTTGGTTTGAACTACCGCATCATCGACAACAGCGACCGCCACAAGAAGCGCACCCCAATTCGCAACCTGTGGGTTGGAGCTGAGTGTCTGAACCTCTTCGGCATCAACAACGTAAACTCCTACTACTGGATTACAGATGTCACCGGACAGCAATACGCCGTACCTAACTATCTGACGGGCAGACAAATTAACGTCAAACTGTCGGTCGACTTTTAAAGCAGAAAGACCACACCCCACAAATAGCAAACTATGAGAACGACCCTATTGGCATTAATACTCACATTGTCGGCATTTGTCGCCACTAACAGCTTTGCGCAATACAACGACATCAAGTCGGAGAATATTGCATCATTGCAGGTCGTGGCTGGCAAAGACTGGCTATCCATGCCTATAGCCACGCTTAACGGCGAACCGATAAACATCAGTTTCGACGACCTCACACATGAATATCATCGCTACGTATATCGCCTACAACATTGCGAGGCAGACTGGAGTGTATCGGAGGGCATTTTCGACTCCGACTATTGTGAGGGATTTGCCGATGGCTGCACCATCGACGACATAGAAGAGTCGCTCAACACCAACACCCTCTACACCCACTATCGCCTTTCTATCCCCAACGAGAATTGCCGCATCAAAATGAGCGGCAACTATCGTCTGACGGTTTACGACGAGAACAACGGCGACACCGTTTTCACGGCTTGCTTCATGATAGTGGAACCACTCGTAAAGGCAAGCATGTCCGTAACCACAAACACGGACATCGGCATCAACAAAGCTCATCAGCAAGTGGGAGCAGAAATAAACTACTCTGCTCTTAACATCACTAATCCAAGCACCGAGTTGTACACCGTCGTCATGCAAAACGGGCGTTGGAGCACCGCCCGCATAAACCCTACGCCACAATACCAAACCGGAAGCGGACTACGTTGGGAGTACAACCGCAACCTCATCTTCGACGGAGGCAACGAGTATCATAAGTTCGAGATACTTGATGTCACCCACCCTACCCTTGGCATTGAGAACACATGGTGGGACGGCACCAACTACCACGCACAAATATGGACTGATCTACCACGTCCAAGCTATGTTTACGACGAAGATGCCAACGGCAGTTTTTACATACGCAACAGCGACAACATCGAAAACGACCGCATCTCGGAATACGTCGTCGTCAACTTCCGCCTACAAGCACCACGACAGAACGGCAGAGTGTTTATCAACGGCGTATGGACCAACGACCGCTTCACACCGCAATACGAGATGAGCTACAACGAGCAGACAAAGCTTTATGAGGCAAACGTGCCACTGAAGCAAGGCTACTACTCCTATCAGTACCTCACGAAGCACAACGACAACAGCCTGCATCCGGTTTCAACAGAAGGCAACTTTTTCCAAACCGAAAACAGCTATCAAATGCTTATATATTATAAAGGTATAGGACAACGCACATATCGCCTCGTAGGTTATAGTAAAATTAGGAGCTAAGCACAAGTAAAAGTCGGCAAATTATAGAATTATTTTTAAATTCCGCAATTAATATAGCCGTTATATCAACTATATTCGCTATCTTTGCAAAAGGAAACGACGAAAAATGGTGATTAAAAGACTGTGTAAAATAATTTAAAACCTATTTTTCTACAAAGAAACTGTTAAACTTTAAATAATAAAATGAATAATAAGGATTTAATGAACCATGCGGCAGACAACATCCGACTGCTTGCTGTATCGATGGTAGAAAAAGCCAAATCAGGTCACCCTGGCGGTGCTATGGGTGGTGCTGACTTTATCAACGTTCTTTTCTCGGAGTTCCTGGTGTTCGATCCAGATCAGCCGACTTGGGAGGGCCGCGACCGCTTCTATCTCGATCCTGGTCACATGTCGCCAATGCTCTACTCAGCTCTCGCTTTGCAGGGCAAGTACACAATTGACGATTTGAAGACATTCCGTCAATGGGGCACTATATGTCCGGGACATCCTGAGCGTGACATTATTCATGGAATTGAAAACACATCTGGACCCCTCGGTCAGGGACACACCTACGCTGTGGGTGCTGCTATTGCAGAGAAGTTTCTTGAGGCTCGTCTTGGCAGCACCATGATGCAGCACAAGATTTACGCTTACATCTCTGACGGAGGTGTTCAGGAAGAAATATCTCAGGGCGCAGGCCGTATCGCAGGTCTCTTCAAGCTCAACAACCTCATCATGTTCTACGATGCCAACGAGATTCAGCTCTCTACAGAGTGCGATGTCGTAATGCGCGAGAACACACGCATGAAGTACGAGTCATGGGGTTGGAACGTTCTTGAAATAAACGGCAACGACCCTGACGAGATACGTGCAGCCCTCATCCTCGCTAACAAGGAAGAGCAGCGTCCTACCCTCATCATCGGTCACACCGTTATGGCTAAGGGCGCACGCAAGGAAGACGGATCAAGCTACGAGCGCAGCGTGAAGACTCACGGCGCACCGCTTGGTGGTGGCGCTTACGAGAACACAGTGAAGAACCTTGGCGGCGACCTCAACGACCCGTTCGTAGTATTCGACGACGTTAAGGAACTCTACGAGAAGCGTAACGCAGAGCTTCGCGAGGTTGTAAAGGAAAGACATGCAGCAGAAACAGAATGGCGCAAGGCAAACCCCGAGAAGGCAGAGCAGATGGATGCTTGGTTCTCAGGCAATGCTCCGAAGGTAGACTGGAGCGAACTTGTTCAGAAGCGCGACGTTGCAACACGTGTTGCTTCAGCCAACTGTCTCGGCGTATTGGCAGAGCAGGTGCCTAACATGGTTTGCTCTTCTGCCGATCTCTGCAACTCGGACAAGACCGACGGCTTCCTCAAGAAGACTCACGAACTTACACCTGACGACTTCACCGGAGCATTCTTCCAGGCAGGTGTCAGCGAGCTTACAATGGCTTGCGTCTGCATCGGTATGTACCTCCACGGCGGTGTTATCCCAGCTTGCGGCACATTCTTCGTATTTTCCGACTACATGAAGCCGGCAATTCGTATGGCAGCTCTCATGCGCGTTCCAATCAAGTTCGTATGGTCGCACGACGCATTCCGCGTTGGTGAGGACGGACCTACACACGAACCGGTTGAGCAGGAAGCACAGATTCGCCTCATGGAGAAGCTGAAGAACCACAAGGGACAGGACTCTGTACGCGTATTCCGCCCTGCAGATGCAGACGAGACAACAGTATGTTGGCAGATGGCTAACGAGAACATGGACACACCGACAGCAATGATTTGCTCACGCCAGAACGTGAACTCCCTGCCTGAAGGCACTGACTACTCTCAGGTTCGCAAGGGTGCATACATCGTTAAGGACGATCCTAACTACGACGTTATTCTCCTCGCTTCTGGTTCGGAGGTGTCTACACTCCTCGCAGGTGCCGAGTTGCTCAACGCTGACGGCATCAAGACACGTATCGTAAGCGTTCCGTCAGAGGGTCTGTTCCGTACACAGAGCAAGGAGTATCAGGAGAGTGTACTGCCGAAGGGTGCCAAGATATTCGGTATGACAGCAGGTCTGCCCGTCACACTTCAGAGTCTTGTAGGCGTAGAGGGCATGGTTTACGGTCTTGAGTCGTTCGGTTTCTCAGCTCCTTACAAGGTGCTCGACGAGAAGTTGGGCTTCAACGCCGAGAACGTATTTAAGCAGGTAAAAGATTACTTATCTAAATAAACAGGCATAGCTTATGCAGAACTTCACGTTAAGTAAGAAATTCTGCATAAGCTTGCTTTATTAATAATCCAATAAAACTACAGTACTATGGAAATTAAAACAGTAGGCATTGCATGCGACCACGCAGGTTACGCATTGAAGAAATTTGTTGTTGAATACCTTGAGAGCCACAACATTCCGTTTAAGGACTACGGTACATACAGCGATATGAGCTGCGATTATCCGGATTTTGCTCATGAGTTAGGCGAAGCTATCTCTAACGGTGACGTTTATCCTGGCATCGGCATCTGCGGTAGCGGTGAAGGTATGGCAATGACTCTCAACAAGCATAAGGGTGTACGTGCGGCATTGGTATGGAATCCAGAGATTGCTCAGCTCACACGCCAGCACAACGATGCTAACATCCTCGTTATGCCGGGTCGCTTCATCGACAACAAGACAGCAGAGAAGATTATGGACGAGTTCTTCAAGACTCCATTTGAAGGTGGTCGCCATGAGAAGCGTGTAAACAAGATTGACTTGTAGGAGGATATGGCATCCCTGCCATACCTACGCAATCAACCAACTCTGTTGATACACCCCCTAACTTTAAACACATACAGGAGACTATGACCACACGCCATAGTCTCCTTTTTTATAAATCAAATGGTGCGTGGGTATGGCAGGGATGCCATACCCTCCTATAAGTGCACCAAAATACTTTAAACGAGAATGAAAAAAATACTCATCTCTGCCTCCATATTCGCATTGAGCCTCACGGCGAATGCACAAGGGCAATTCATATCCGACGTCAACTACCGCAACACAGTAGAGAACATCTTCAAGGAGCGCGTGAAGACAGTCGGCAAGACATTCTACGACACACAGAAAGAAAAGCTTACGGCTGACGAGCAGGAAGCGTTGAAGTTCCTCTACGCTTACATGCCGCTTGCCGACGTCACCGACTACCCCACCTCGTTCTTCGCCGACAATGTACGCATGGCGTTCAAGGCTCGCGAGGAGATGCCCTGGGGCAAGAACGTTCCGGAGTTGCTTTTCCGCCACTTCGTTGTGCCAATCCGCGTCAACAACGAGGCTCTGGACAATGCACGATCGGTGTTCTACAACGAACTGAAGGACCGCATCAAGGGTATGTCGATGATGGATGCTATCATTGAGGTGAACCACTGGTGCCACGAGAAGGTGACCTACCAGCCTTCTGATGCCCGTACATCGGCACCACTCGCTACGCTGAAGACTGCAACCGGCCGTTGCGGTGAGGAGAGTACGTTTGCCGTTGCGGCATTGCGCGCCGTGGGCATTCCTGCACGCCAGGTGTACACACCGCGTTGGGCGCACACCGACGACAACCACGCTTGGGTAGAGGCATGGGCAGACGGCAAGTGGTACTTCCTCGGTGCCTGCGAACCGGAGCCTGTACTGAACCTCGGTTGGTTCAACGCTCCGGCTTCGCGAGCTATGCTAATGCACACACGCGCTTTCGGCGACTATAACGGTCCGGAGGAGGTGATGCTGCGCACAAGCAACTTCACAGAAATAAACCTCACGTCCAACTATGCGCCGGTTGCTTCGGTAGACTTCTACGTCAAGGACAGCGAAGGCAAGCCGGTGGAGAACGCACGTGTCGAGTTCAAGATTTACAACTACGCTGAATTTTTCACGGCAGTAACGAAGTACACCGACGCAAAGGGCCACACGTCGCTATCTGCAGGTATCGGTGACTTGGTGGTATGGGCATCGAAGGACGGCAAGTATGCATATCAGAAGGTTTCGTTCGGCAAGGAGAAGGAGGCAACACTCACCCTCCCAGGGGGTGCACTTGTAGGAGGGTATGGCATCCCTGCCATACCCACGCAGCCAACTGGTTCTGTTGGTGCACCAGCCGGTTCTGTTGGTGCACTTGAGACAAGTGCACCCCCTACCACCTACTTGGACCTCGTTCCACCGAAGGAAAACCCACAGCTGCCTTATGTCAGCGACGAGATGCACAAGGAGAACCAGCGCCGCTTTGCTCTTGAGGACAGCATCCGCAAGGCATACACAGCTACCTTCCCCACTATGGAGGAGGCGAAGCGCATCAGTGAGCGCGGAGCAGAGTATATCTTCAAGTCGCGCGGCAACAAGCAGACTATAGTCGACTTCATCAACCGCCACAGCGACAACGTAGACCGCGTGATGGGCATACTCGCCACACTCAGCGACAAGGACTTGCGCGATATCACAACCGAGATTCTCGAAGACAGCTACAACGCAACGACCGACCAGCTCTCGCCGCGTGTTGAGGACGAGCTGATTACAATACCGTTCAAGCAGTACTTCGAGAAGGCGTTCAGCAAGAAGGCAGCCGACGCTTTCCGCGCCGACCCGATGAAGCTCGTAGAATGGATAAAGAAGAACATCCGTCTTAACCCTGACAAGAAGGCTCTGCGCATCGCACAGACTCCGGTTGGCGTGATGAAGTCGAAGATTACCGACGAGCGTTCGCGCGACATCTTCTTCGTAGACGTGGCTCGCAGCCTGGGCATCGAAGCAAGGAAGGATGCTGTGACAGGCAAGATACAGTACAAATCTCAGGGGGTGCACTTGTCTCAAGTGCACCAAAAAACCAACGGCGAATGGCAGGATGTGAAATTCGACAACACAGCCGACAAGACATCTACTGCTGCCGCGCTTGGCACAATCGTGCTGACGTACGAGCCTACTAAGCTGCTCGACAACCCGAAGTATTACAGCCACTTCACAATCAGCCGTATAGAGAACGGCACGGCTCATCTGCTGAACTTCGAGGAGGGTCAGACAGACATGGGCAACGGCACGACATGGAGCAACACGTTCAAGAACGGCTACAAGCTCGATGCGGGCACATATATGCTCACCACGGGCACGCGCCTTGCGAGCGGCAGTGTGCTCGCCTCGAACCGTCTGTTCGAAATTGTGGAGGGTCAGACCACCACTCTGCCTCTTGAGATACGCCAGAACACCAACGAGGTGTCTGTGATCGGTTCGTTCAACTCGGAGAGCCTCGTGACTAAGGACGGCAAGGAGGTAAGCCTGCTCTCTCAGACTGGTCGCGGCTACTATGTTGTGGGCATTCTCGGCGTGGGTCAGGAGCCGACCAACCACGCTCTACACGACATCGAGAAAATGAAGGAAGCGTTCGAGGCATGGGGTCGCCCGGTAGTGCTGCTCTTCGAGAGCGAAGCCGACGCAGCCAAGTTCAACCACGACGAGTTCCCGGGTCTGCCGTCTACCGTGCAGTTCGCCCTCGACAAGGACGGCAGCGTACGCAAGCAGATTGCCCGTGAGATGAAGCTGATGAACGAGAAGCAGATGCCGATGTTCATCATCGCCGACACATTCAACCGCGTAGTATTTGTATCGCAGGGCTACACCATCGGACTCGGCGAGCAGATGCAGAGCGTGTTCAAGAAGTTGTAAGCAAGGGGTGAAAACACTTCAGATACTAACAAACAAAAAAGGGTGCTTCGTGCACCCTTTTTTGTTGTTTCTATGTTGTAATCACTTTATTGCTCTTTGTTTTTTTAGGGGAGGATGTGTCAAAACTATAGAATTGTGATGAATGGCTAACTGTAGGAGACTACGGCATTCTTGCCGTAGTCATTGCAAACAATTGTATTTCAGTTACTAATGGCTACGGCAGGAATGCCGTAGCCTCCTACGATTAGAACCGTTTGCTATTCAATTTGCCAAATATTTTAGTTTTGACACACCCTCAACAAAGCAAGTATGCCCCTTCAGGTAAAATCCTCCCACAGATTGCACAGATTTTCACAGAAGTCTTTAGGGGGCAAAACTATAGAATTGCGAAGAATGCACACCCGCCCGCAACAGCTTACTGCTTCTTCAAGGTAGGCAATGTTCCGTTAAGTTCGTAACGCCACTTTGAGCCTGCGGTCTGCAAGGCGGTGTTCATGGCATCAACGGCTTTCTGCCAGGTAACGTAAGTGCCGTCCACCTTCGTGGCTTTGGTGCTTTTCGTATTGTAGCCGATGCCTTTTTCATGATTGTTCTTCCAATAGCAGGCGGTCACGGTGGTGTAGTTATTTCCCAAAAAGCCGCCGATATGCATATAGCCAGTGCTACTACCCGTACTGGTTACGTTGCCCGTGGCATAGCAGGCAAGGAGGCTGCTTCCTGCGTTCATTCCCACCAGACTGCCGCCAGCGATATTCTTTTTGGGGTCCATTTCTATGATCACGTTGCCTGTGGCATAGCAAGCGGTCAGGGTGGCACTCGAATTCGTCTGACCTGCCACGCCGCCGACATCGACCGTTCCCTTCACTGTGGCAGAGGAACTGCATCCGGTGATGGAACCGCCTATTTGAGCACCCACCACACCGCCGACATACACCGTGCCGCTGACGCTGCCCGACACCGAGCAGTTTTCAATGGTGCCCCAGCTATATCCTACCACGCCGCCAATACTGCCGCCATATATTTGATTGCTTGTTATCTGTACGCCCTCCATCACCACGTTCTTCACCGTGCCGCCGGAGCCGATCCTTCCGAACAGACCCGCATATTGGTCACTTCCCGTCACGGTCAGCCCCGTGATGGTCTTGCCGTTGCCGTCAAAGATGCCGGTGTATGCGTTATTGTAGTTTGTGCCTATCGGCGTCCACTCCATATCTGTGAGATTGATGTTTTCAGTCAAAGTAATGTTGATACCGAGATTACCGTTGTTGGCTATGTCTGCCACAGCCTTCAATCCCTCGGCAGTAGTCACGATGTAGTTGCCCTGTCCGTCGTCGGTATATCCCTTGTCCTTATCCAGCGTGATGTCATAGAACTTGCCCGCCTCGGGAGTGATGGCAGCGGAGAGGTTGCGCTCCTCGGTGCCGTTTGCCCGCAGTTTCGTGATTTCGTAGCCGGGCACCACGTTCGCCTCCCAGCAGGTGATGGCGTTGCCGTTTTCGGTATATTCGCATTTCATCATCTCTATCCAGTCTTCTTGCGAGCCTTGCACTACCTCACCTTTTTCATAAGTACACCGTGTGTAGGTATAGAGCTGGAGGGAGGTTACTTCGTCGAGTGCATCGCCGATGGGCGTGACGCGCACCTTGGCCAGCTGGTGGGTGAAGGTCAGCGTGACGGGTGTCTGGTAGTCTCCCGTGCCCGAGCCGCTCAGCAGATAGGCAAGACTTTGGCTTTGGTCGCCGAGGTCGAGGGTGCCGTCCGTGGCGGGGTACCAGGCGCTGACGGTGCGATTGGGTGTCGTGTTCGTCCAGTAGAGGGGTGCGTCGGAGGTGGCTGTGCCGTCGTCCTGCACGGTGTAGGTGGCAGTCTCTGTGCCGTCGTCTATCTGCACGGCGAACGGGTCGCCCGCGTCGAACACGCTGCCCGTGCCGTCCACGGTCTCGCTGACGCGCGTCTGCGGTGCGCCCCAGGGCTGCGCCTCGCCGCCCTCCACGCCGAGGGTGATGCGGGCTATCTCCAGCGGGTATTGTCCTTCGGGCAGACGGTCGCCGTCCGCCAGTTCGTCCTTCGTGCAGGCAGTCGTGGCAAGTAGCAGTGCGGCTGCAGCAAGAAGCAGATGGATGGAATGTCTTTTCTTCATATCGGGTTGTCTTTTATTTGTTTTCGTTTTGTGCTGCCGCCGCCTGCGAAGACGGCCGTCGCACCATAGTGTCTATGGGCAGCTCCGGCTTGACGCTTGCGCCGGGGCAGCGGTATGTAGGGCTTACAACTCTGCACTTGCATCGTTCGAATCTCCGGATTCCCACGGGTTAATTGTGGGGTCGCTCACCTCGATGTCCTTATTGTTGAGCGTTATGTTGTAGGTGTATGCATAGCCTGCTGTGTAGAAATTGGCTGTGGGTGTAGCAGGCAGTTTCAGTTGGGCGTTGTAGCTCTGTCCGTTGTAAGACACTTTAAGGTTAAGAGAGGAGTTCACTTCCTGTGGGAGAATGATGACTTGCGAAGTGGTGGCACCGCCCAGCTGCATGGTAATCGGCGATTCGGCGGCTGCGGTTACAGCAGTTGTTCCGGTAGCCGTGTCGAATGTGCCTTCGTGCTTCAGCCCCTCCAACGTGTAGCCGGCAGGTTCCGTTTCGTTGAAACTGAGACCATCGCCTGCCTTGAAGGTGAACTTGATGAGACTCATGCAGTGGTGGAACGTATGGTCGCCGGTGAAGCTCACCGTCGGGTTGTGGGTGTTGCCCGTGGCTCCCGAGGCAAAGAGGAAGTCGATGCCCGTGCCCTGCTTGTCGGCTGCGGTGCTGACGGTCACCGTTCCGCCGTCAGACTGATACGGATAGTAGGCATGGAAGGTATGCGTTTCGGTGTCATTGAAATAGATGGTCGTACCGTCGGTCACGAACTTACCGTTCTCTCTCTTGTAGGGCACGTTGGTGAAGCCTGCGCCGGTGACGCCGATGCGGTCGCCGTCGGTCCAGTCGGTTCCTTCCGAATTGACGCGGGTAGCGGGCGTAATGTCGGCGATAAACTGGGCGGCTACCGGGCCGTCATTCAGGTTCTCGTTGTCGTTGTTACAGGCGGCAAGTGTCAATGCCAGCGCTGCGAAAGCAAAAAATCTTGTCTTCATTATATTTATAGTCTTTAATTGTTAAATTGCATAGTTACCGTTACATTTCCGCACTGGCATCACCACCTTCTACCGTTTCCCAGCCGGTAATTTCGCCCTTGCCTTCTTCCATGCCGACGGGGGTTTCCAGTGTTCCGGTCACACGGTAGGCGGTGGTCATATCGCCGTTAAAGTCCGCAAGGGCTTCCGTCAGGTCGACTTCCGTGCGCTGTGTGCGTCCGCCATCGGTAAAGACGATGTCCAGCACCAGCGTCTGCACGGCTCCCATGGTTCCTAACAGGCGGGCGTCGGCCGTGAGCTTGCTGCCGTCACGGGTGAAGGAGAAGACCGTGGAGGTCGGTTCGCCGATGGTCTGTCCCTTCTCCATGTCAAAAACTCCTGCTATGCCGCTGAGGGTAGCGGTCACGCTCTGTATCAGTTCGGGGCGTCCCTGCGTCACTTCCAGTTCCAGTTGCAGGTCACGTACACGCTGCTGCGGAACAGGGTTGACACGCAGCGTGTCGTCAGCTGTTACGGTTATCTCCTGACTGACGGTCTTCAGATAGCCCGGCAGGGGGATTACGGATGCACCGTCCGCACGGCTCTTGCCATCAGGGGCATTGACCCGTGCCATTCGTCCGTCGAAAGTGAAACCTTCCGCACGGTTATAGATTACCATACTGTGTGTTCCCGGATTGAGCAGGTCGGGATTGGTGAATGGCGAACCTGTAATGTCGGCCATCTTCCCGTCCATATCGAGTACATAGTTATCGTCTGCCGACAGTCCCGTCAGGCTGATGGTGACAGCTCCCTTGTCGGGGTGCGGCGTGTCATAAAGCGTGTCCTTCACGCAGGAAGAGAGCAGCACGGCGGCTG
>OGYD01000899.1_pt1 | contig 24386 bp, 20 predicted proteins | sample 1576441 | NCBI WGS metagenome assembly OGYD01 (sample SAMEA3541537, study PRJEB24748) | human gut metagenome | biome: human gut; feature: human-associated habitat; material: faeces | place: China | collected 2012 | reverse complement strand
AGCATTTTCCTGCCTGCCGTCGGAAATATGGTCGGCGCTGAGCACACCCACGACCCGAAGACGACGACAACATCATCATCAGCTTCCCCGTCCGGCAACAACACCAGTTCAGAGAGCAGTCCGCCGAGCTTGAGCCCGTGGCAGAACACGTCGTTTGGCCATTTGAGCTCCAAAAAACAATCCTGCTTATTCGGAGCGGCGCCATATTCCTTAATCATGCCGTTCAGCGCATCGAGCGTGACCAGGCCCGCAATCATCTGCAGCCAGCCGTTCACCGATTCGTCGGTGGCGATCGCGCGAGGAATGCGCACGGCATAGGACATCGTTGAGCAACGGCCAGGCTGACTGATCCAGGTATGACCATTACGCCCTCGTCCGGCGCTCTGCCAATCGGTGGCGACTACACCGACGGCAAGCGTGCCGCCCTTGCGCTCAGGCAGCGTCAACGACCCGTCACCTATCATGCGCGCAGCCAACGCGTTGGTCGAATCAGTCTCGCCCACGGCGACTACTTGATCTGCAACGGCTTTGGTTCTCGGTAGCTGCGGCGTTGCAGCTTGCAAAGCAATCATCATGGGAACTACGTTACCCCGATTTGCGCGACCAGATTCCCGATGTCTCGCGAAAAAGCGCACAAAACCGCCCATTTTCGGCCAATACCTCGGTGTGAACGCTCACACGTGAGCAAAGTCACACCATGCAGATGGCCCGCATACGATTGCAGTCATAGCGGCCTTGCCTGCGTCTGCAATCCACCGGTGAGACGGCGACCATCACACATCTGCATCCGTTGACCTGTGCGGCTACCATAGACTGTCATGACGTCACCAGCCTCTTCACTGCCTGCTGCCGCAGCCCACCCGCGCCTTGACCGTGTGGGCGCTGCTGCACGGTGGACGCTGGCCGTACTGGCTTGCCTGTGGCTGGCACTATGCACAGCGGTGGGACCGTTGTACTGGGATTTTGAAAACGGCACCATCGCCAATTGGAATTGGACCAATACCGCATTCTTTGTGCTGTCGTTTGCCATCTACCTTGGGCTCATCGTGATTATGGTGCGCTTTGCGGCAGGACAGCGCGTGCTGCCACGGGCGATCAGCGGGAGACTCAGCCGGGCCGGGCAGCAGCACAGCAATCAGGCTCTCGAACCATCGCAGTCCCAGTCCGTCGTCGCCGACTCCAATGTCTCCAAGCGTCACGCCACCGTTGCGTCCCGCTTCGCCACCTTGGGCCGTTGGATCACCCGCGGCACGAATCGGTTCTGGAAGCTCGCACTCGTGTTCTTTATCGGTTGGCTGTGGGTGCCGACCACCCTGCTGGCCGCATTCGGCGCGGATATCCGCTCGCAAATCCGCGAATTCAGCTGGGCCTGGAACCAATGGACCGGCCTGCAACAGCCGTATATCGGCTTCTTCTCCTTCGTGCCAATGGACATCTACCCCACCGCGCACTATATGTGGCCGCCTGACTCCACTTATCTGACCGACCAGCATAACGTAGTGCTCACCGTGTTCTACGGTGCGGTGGCCGCATTCTCGCGATATCTGACCGGCTCGAACGATGCAGGCATCGTGGCGCTTGCCGCTGGACAGATGCTGCTCGCCGTATTCTGCTGCGCCGCAACCGCCAACCGATTCCTCAATCGACCGTGGATGAGCGTGGCTCAGTCAACCAAGGACAAGAACGGCTCCAGCACCAGCACCGGCAACGTATCCTCGACTACCAGCGCGCGCATCGCACAGGATGCCGCACCCCAGCTTGCCGGGGGGCGTGCCCGATTCCTGATTCTTGTGTTCTTCCTGTGCTGCCCGCTGGCCGTGTTCGCCACGATATCCATCACCAAATCGCCGCTGTTCGCGTTCTCGTTCGTCTGGTGGTTCGGCGTCTGGTATGAGCTCACCCAGACATGGAAGCCCGCGGGAAAGCGCAAAGGTCTGACTGCTACCGCACCCATCCGCTTACCACGTCATAGTTTTGTTGCGTTCGTTCTTTCCACTGCAGTGATGCTGATTTCCGCGAAGTACGCCTGGTACATCATCGCCCTACAGATCGTGTTGGCGCTCATCGCCGACCGCCGTCGTTGGACAACCTACGTCGTGGCTCTGCTTATCCCCACCATGCTGATTCATGGCGGCATCTCTCTTGCAATCTCCTCCGGGGCGATTATCGGCGGCGACCCCATCGAAAGCCGCGGCGTGCAGTTGCAAATGATCGCCCGTGTGGCCAGCCGCAATCCAGAAGGCATCTCGGAGGAAGCCAAGAAGAATCTCTCTGACGTGTTCAATCTGGACCAAATGGCCGACGCCTATTCCCAGCAAGATGCTGACCCGGTGAAATCCTCGGGTATTCAAGCCAAGAAAGTCAGCTACAAGTGGCGCACGGTGACGCCCGAGGACATGACCAATTTCAATAAGGCATGGTTCGAAATCGTCAAGGACAATCCGGTTATCGCACTGGATGCATTGCTGGCCAAGTGTTTCGGCTACTTCAATGTGACCGACCAGCCGTACGTATCGATGGACTACTACGTGACCAGCGACTACGTGCAGAAGAACTCCACATGGATTAAGAGCTACAACCACAACTGGCGCGAGCGAATTACTGGATTCACCCGGAGCTGGGGCAAGATCCCGGTGATCGGCTGGATTACGCACGGCAATTTCTATGTGGTGATGACGCTGCTGATCGGTGCCGCCGAAGTGATTCGCCGCCGCTGGCTCACACTGATGACCCATATTCCACTACTGTTGCTTATGGGCGTGATGATTACCGCACCGGCCAACAACTTTGAACGGCACATGCTTCCGGTGGCGTTCGTGTTCGGTTTCGTAGTGCTCACCTATTGGCGTGAATCCTTGGCCGAACGTCGGATTGCTCGGCAGGCACAATCTTCAGCATCGACGACAATGGCCCTGCCGCAATAGTTGCGTAAAACGATTGACAATGTGATGCCGGCAGAATCGTTGTCCAGTGCCGGTACCGCCAACGCTAGACTGGTATATATGTCAGATTTTCTCGAACTACTTGCCGCCGACGCCGCCAATTCATCTGATTTCACAGACCGTTCCGGCATCTCTGCGACCGACCGTGCACGCACTGTGCTGTTCGAGTGCCTGTTCAATCATCTGGCCGACGACCGCGTGGCCTCGCTCTTCACCATCCTTGGCTTCGAGCATGATTTTACCTGCTACGCCATTGCCGGCTACCCCGCTCGCTCCGCCGCCCGCAGCCGTGTTGACATTGAAAAAATCGTGGCCGATTTTGGCGGAACATGTCTGACTGCCGAACGTCCGATAACCGGACTCACAGGCGCTGACAATGGTACGGGCCGTACCGCTGTTGTGGCCCTGATTCGTCCGGTCGGTGCGGCCACACCGGAAATCATCTGTAACACCATCGCCCCGGCTTTCGACGCCGACCGTCCTATCGCCTTGGGACCGCAGCGTACCGGCGCCGAAGGCGCCATGCGATCCGTTCAGGCCACGCTGTACTGTCTGAAAGCCGCTCCGGCCTTGGCTGCCACCGCGCAGTCCCTCCCCCGCCCGCTGCGCACCGATGACGCGCTGCCAGAACGCGCGCTGATTGGCGACGAAGATGCTCGCGATGAGCTGATCCGTGTGGTGTACGGTAGCCTAACCGCTGCAGGACCGGATGACCCTACATTGCTGACCGTCTCAACGTTCCTGAAATACGGGGGATCACTGGAGACCTGTGCCAAGGAACTCAATGTGCACCCCAACACCATCCGGTACCGTCTCAAGCGTGCAGCGGAATCCACCGGCTGGGACGCCACCGACCCGCGTGAGGCGTACGTGCTTATTACGGCCATCGCTCTAGGGCGTATGACCACAGCGCAGTAAATCGTTTTTTCGTGCTCCCCACTGGCATGCGCTGAATCGTATCCCATACCAATTCAGCCTATGACGCAACAGCCTCATCAGACAAGGCAGACGAAGGCCACTGCGGCTATTGCAGGGCGTTGTCTCGTACAGTAGGACTGAGCCGCCCCAGACGGCTGTTGCCGACATGCAGCGTGAAATCACCCAACCCAACAACCAACCTGCATATAGCAAAAGGCGGCTCCCACCACAGTGGGAACCGCCTTGATTAGCTACTCGGAGCTAAGCCCGATCAGGCCAAGGTGTTCGGGTCAACCGGGACGCCCGGGTTCATCGTGGAGGTGATGGTCGCCTTGGTCAGGTAACGGCCCTTCACGGTGGACGGCTTCAGACGCTTGACTTCGTCGGCCACAGCCTTGAAGTTCTCGTCCAGAGCGGACTCATCGAAGCTCATCTTGCCGATGAGGAAGCTCAGGTTGCCGTTCTTGTCGACACGGAACTCGATCTTGCCGCCCTTGATGTCCTTGACAGCCTTGGTGACATCCATGGTCACGGTGCCGGTCTTGGGGTTCGGCATCAGGCCACGCGGACCGAGCACACGGCCCAGACGGCCGACCTTGCCCATCATGTCCGGAGTAGCAACCACGGCGTCGAAGTCGAGGAAGCCGCCCTGAACCTTTGCGATCAGGTCGTCATCACCGACGATGTCGGCGCCAGCCTCGGTAGCCTCGGTGGCCTTCGGGCCACGGGCGAACACGAGGACCTTGGCGGTCTTACCAGTGCCGTGAGGCAGGTTGACGGTACCACGCACGAGCTGGTCGGCCTTACGCGGGTCAACGCTCAGACGGAACACAGCCTCGACGGTCTGGTCGAAGTTGTAGGAGGGCATGCTCTTGAGCAGAGCGATGGCCTCGTTGGCGGTGTAGAGGTTGTTGCGATCGACGCGCTCAGCGGCTTCGCGGTACTTCTTGGAACGCTTTACCATCTGTCCTTCTCCTTATCAGTCCGTAACCGTGATGCCCATCGAGCGAGCGGTGCCCTCGATGATCTTCATGCCGGCCTCGATATCGCGAGCAGACAGATCTTCCATCTTGATCTCGGCGATTTCGCGAACCTGCGCCTTGGTGACAGAGCCGACCTTGTGGGTCAGCGGGTTCTCGGTGCCCTTCTCAACGCCAGCGGCCTTCTTCAGCAGAGCTGCAGCCGGCGGGGTCTTGAGCACGAAGGTGAAGGAACGATCTTCGTAAACGGTGATCTCGACAGGGATGACCTGACCCATCTTGTCCTGCGTCTGGGCATTGTATGCCTTGCAGAAGTCCATGATGTTCACGCCATGCGAACCCAGAGCCGGGCCCAGCGGCGGGGCCGGGTTGGCCTTGCCAGCCTGGATCTGGAGCTTGATCAGCGCCGAGACTTTCTTCTTGGGAGCCATATTATGGTTCTTCTTTCTATAACGCGGTTCGAATGGTCGCCGTCCTCAGGTTCGGCTGTCTGCCATCATGCTCGGTCTTGACTCATTATTTATCCGTGCATGCTGCAGGCAATCGGCCTGTGGTCGGTCTCCTCCCGCAACTTATATTGCTGTGCTGTGCTAGCGAGTCTCCTCTCCAGACACAAGCTTTCCTATTATGCAAATCCACCCGGACAACACAAAAAGCCCGACCACGATGGTCGGGCTCTGCAAAGTTTGGGAGTTAATCTAGCTTCTGAACCTGGTGGAAGCCAAGCTCCACCGGCGTATCACGGCCGAAGATGGACACGAGCACGGTGAGCTTCTGAGTGGTGGGCTCCACGTCGGAAACAACGGCGGCCATGGTGGCGAAAGGCCCATCGGTGACGGTGACCTGATCGCCAACGGCGTAGGAGACTTCGACCTTGCGCTTCTTGGCGGCGGCGGGCTTGTCGCCGGCGGCCTTGAGTGCCTCGGAAGCAATCATCGGAGCCATCATCGCCACGACTTCCTTGCGGGAGAGCGGCGCCGGATCCTTGGTCGGGCCAACGAAGCCGGTCACGCCTTCGGTCTCACGAACGATACGGCGGGCGTTCTCATCCGGCCACATACGAATCAGCACGTAGCCAGGAACACGCACGCGGGTGATGACCTTCTTGCCCTTCTCGGTGTGCTTCTCGACTTCTTCCATCGGCACCTCGACCTGGAAGATCTGGTCTTCCATGCCGAAGGAGGCGACGCGGGACTCGATGTTGGTCTTCACGCGCTTCTCGTAGCCGGAGTAGGTGTGCAGCACGTACCACTTGCCATCAAGGGAACGCAGGGACTTGGAGAATTCGTCAACGGCCTGCTGACCGGCATCGGTCTCCTCGGCCTGCTCGGATTCGTTGACTTCTTCCTCGTCCTCATCCAGAGAAACGGTCTCGGTCTGAGTGGAAGCAACGGGAGCGGATTCAGTCGCCGCCGGAGCGTCGGACTCAACATCTGCATTGTCGACGGATGCGTCAGATTCTGCGGAAAGGTCAGCGACCGGTTCGACCGGGGCAGCTGCCTCATCGGCAGCAGCTTCGGAAGCCTCGACAACAGGCTCCTCAGCCGGGACGGCGTCGAGGTTCTCGAGATTCAGTTCATCACTCATGCGTTGTTATTCACCTTAGGTTGTGCGGATCAGCCGAACACCCACAGCGTGGCCTTGCTTAGACCGAAGTCCATGCCAGTCACGAGGGCCATCAGCAGCAGCACGAAGATGAATACGGCCAGAGACCAGAAGAACAGTTCCTTGGCGGTAGGGGTCACGACCTTGCGAAGCTCGTCGATGATCTGCTTGATGAACAGACCGATACGCATGAAGACATTCGGCTTGACTGCCTTTTCACTCTTGCTCGTCTTAGCCATTCCGTACCTCGCGTCAGCTGCTTGATTATTAGAAACTTGGCAGGGAAGGCGGGACTCGAACCCACAACCTACGGTTTTGGAGACCGTTGCGCTACCAATTGCGCCACTTCCCTAGGTGAAAATCCACCTCGGCGTGCGTTCCGTAGAGAACGCTTCGCCACGGCGAAACCGCCAAGTCGTTATAGTAACGGCTCCGGTGGATTATCGCAAATCGCGTGTCGCGCGCGTAGCACGCGACTCTTCTCAGTTAGCCCATTCCTTGAATCGACGCATGCCTTCGGCTAGGTCTTCGTCGGCCAGTGCGTAGGAGAAACGCAGGTAACCGGGAGCACCAAAGGCCTCGCCGGGGACGGCGGCCACGTGGGCCTCATCCAACAGTGCAGCGGCAAAGTCAGCGGACGTATCGGACACTGTGCCCTTGGGACCCAGCGGCTTGCCAAGCAAAGCGGTGATGTCCGCAAAAGCGTAGAACGCGCCGGTCGGAGTCGGGCAGTTGACGCCCTCGATATCGTTCAAGGCGGTCACAATCGCACGGCGGCGCGCGTCGAAGGCCTTACGCATCTCGTGCACCTCATCCAGCGGGCCGGCCACAGCAGCCAAAGCAGCACGCTGGGAGATGTTGGCCACATTGGAGGTCATATGCCCCTGCAGCTTGGTGGCGGCCTTGGCCACCTCAAGCGGAGCGACCATCCAGCCGACACGCCAGCCCGGCATCGCATAGGTCTTGGCCACGCCGTTCAGCACCAGCAACTGCCCGCGGCATTCCGGCACGGCGGCACCGATGTAGGTGGTGTGCGCATCGTCATAGTTCAGGTGCTCGTAGATCTCGTCGGAGATAACCCAAATGTGGTGCTCGACGGCCCAACGACCGATCGCTTCCACGGTTTCCGGCTTCCAGACGGCTCCGGTCGGGTTGTTCGGGGAGTTGACGATGATTGCCTTCGTATGCTCGGTACGGGCCGCTTCCAGCGCCTCAAGCGAGGGCTCGAAGTTCACGTCGGCACCGGCGAATACTTCGACCGGCACACCACCGGCAAGCTTCACAGCCTCGGGGTAGCTGGTCCAGTACGGAGCGGGAATGATGACCTCATCGCCATCGTTGAGCAAGATCTGGAAGGATTCATACACGGCCTGCTTGCCGCCGTTGGTCACCACGACCTGATCGGCATTGACCTCATAGCCGGAATCGCGCAGCATCTTAGCCGCAATCGCTTCGCGCAGCTCGGGCAGGCCCGGCGTAGGCGTGTACTTGTAATTCTTCGGGTCAAGGCAGGCATCTGCCGCAGCCTTGACCACGTTTGCGGGGGTCGGGAAATTCGGTTCACCTGCGCCGAAGCCGACAACGTCAAGTCCGGCGGCCTTCATGGCCTTGGCCTTGGAATCGACGGCGAGCGTAGCGCTCGGTGCCACAGTGTTGATACGGTCGGAAAGAGTCTGCCATTGCGCCATAGTCATGGCTCCCATGCTAAACCTACAGCACGAAAAATCGCCAGAGCCGCACTATGGTGATGGAATCTGTCGTGTGACAGATTCCATCAGTCACACGAGCACGAGATTGTCGCGATGAACCAGTGGGTGGGCGTACTGGGGGCCGAGGAAACGCTTGAGTTGGGCGGTGTTACGCCCGAGCATCTGCGGAATTTCTTCGGAATCGAAGCCGGCGAGGCCTCGGGCCAGGTGTTCACCGCTTTCGGCATCGATCCAGACCGGATCGCCGGCGGAAAAATCGCCATGTACTTCGAGCGCGCCGGCCGCCAGCAGCGAGGCACGCCCGCCGCGAATCGCCTGGCCGGCACCCGCATCGACCACAATCGTGCCGCGCGGGTCGGCGGCGAAGCCGATCCACAGACGGCGTGAGGAGCCGCGGGCCTTAACCGGTGCGAACACGGTGCCCACCGGATCGCCCATCATCGCAGGGCCCGCGTTCGAGGCGCAGGTGAGTACCGTGGGGATGCCCGAGACGGCCGCCACGCGCGCGGCCTCGAGTTTGGTGACCATGCCGCCGGTGCCGACCTTGGAGCCGGAGCCGGAGACTTGGATGTCGCCCAGCGCATCAATCACGTTGGGCACATATTCCACACGGCGGGAGCCGGGCTGCGAGGGCGGCGCAGTGTACAGCGCGTCCACGTCGGTCAGTAGCACCAAGGCTTCGGCCCGCACCAGGTTGGCCACCAACGCGGAGAGTCGATCGTTGTCGCCGAAGCGAATCTCGTTCGAGGCCAACGAATCGTTTTCGTTGATGATCGGCACCACGCCGAGGTCAAGCAGACGGTCCAGCGTGCGTTCCACATTGCGGTACTGGGTGGCACGAATCGTATCTTCGGCAGTGATCAGAATCTGGCCGACGCGAATACCGAATCGACCGAACGCAGTCTCGTAGCGGGCCATCAGTAGCCCTTGGCCGACGGCTGCGGTGGCCTGCTGAGTGGCCACGTCCACCGGCCGCGAGTCAAAGCCCAGAGGCCCGAAACCGGCGGCGATAGCACCGGACGAGACCAGCACCACACGTCCGCCCATCAATCGGACCTGAGCCAAGGCCGCGGCCAACGCGTCGAGCTTGTCCGGGTCGAGGTGACCGCTCGGCTGGGTCAGCGAGCTGGAGCCGACTTTCACGACAATGGTTCCGGCTGCGGCGATCATGCGCCGCACCTCGGCCTGACTCGGAGTGCTCATTTATTCCTCGGTTTCACCATCTTCGCTGGACTCACCGTGGCCGAACAGGCTGGTTTCGTCATGGCGATCGTCGTCAACGGTCGGGTCGGCCCAGTGGCCGGCCTTGCGTTCGGCCATCATCGCGTCGCGCACGGCGGCACGGGCGTCCATCATCTCGTGGTATTGGGCACGACGTTCGGCGTTGGAGCGGCGGTGCGTGCGCGGGTCCAGCTCTTCGAGACGCAGATCCTTGCCTCGGGCACCGAGGTTGGAGCCGTCGAGCATTTCGGCACCAGCGGAGATGGTCGGATCCCAATCGAATTCGACCATACGGGCACCACGACCGATGCGCACTTCGTCGCCGGGGTGAGCACCCTTGCGGCGCAGCTCGTCCTCCACGCCCAGCTTGGCCAAGCGGTCAGCCAGGTAGCCCACGGCCTCGTCGTTGTCGAAGTTGGTCTGCATGACCCAGCGCTCCGGCTTGACGCCACGCACCTCGAAGAACACTTCGCCATTGCCGAGTTCGCGGCGCTCGACCGTGAACTCAAGCGCACTGCCGCCCTCGTCAGCACGACGCGGACGGCGGCCCTTGGTCTCCAATGGCTTGATGACCACGCGAGCCTCCTCTTCGGCCTGCTCGCGGTTGGCCACTTCCTCACGCATCTCGTGCACCAGCGCAGACAACGCGAAGTTGAGCTCCTTTAGACCCTCGTGCGAGGCAGTGGAGATCTCAAAGACCTTCAGCCCGAGTTTCTCGAACTCCGGACGCACGAACTCAGCCAATTCCTTGGCCTCGGGCACATCGATCTTGTTCAGAATCACGATGCGCGGGCGTTCGGGAATCGGGATGGCACCCAACGGCAGCTCGAGCTTGTCGGCGTAGAGCGCCAACTCGTTTTCCAGCGCGTGGTAGTCGGACATCGGGTCGCGGTCCGGTTCAAGCGTGGCGCAATCGATCACATGGGCGATGATTTCGGTACGTTCGATGTGGCGCAGGAACTCCAGTCCCAGGCCCTTGCCTTCGGAGGCGCCCGGAATCAGGCCCGGCACGTCGGCGATGGTGTATCGAGAGTCGCCGGCGATAACGACGCCGAGATTCGGCACCAGCGTGGTGAACGGGTAGTCGGCGATCTTCGGCTTGGCGGAACTCATCGCCGCAATCAGGGACGACTTTCCGGCCGAGGGGAAACCGACCAACGCCACGTCGGCGATGGACTTCAATTCCAAAATCACGTCGCGCTCTTCACCGAGTTCGCCGAGCAGGGCGAAGCCGGGGGCGCGGCGGGTCTTGTTAGCCAGGGCGATGTTGCCGAGGCCGCCGGCACCGCCTTGGGCGACGACGCAGCGGTCGCCCTCGTGGCGCAGGTCGGCGAGCTGCGCGCCGGGATGCTTGGCTTTGCCCTGTTCGCCGCGCGCCTCAAAGACGACGGTGCCGCAGGGCACGGGCAGAATCAGGTCCTCGCCCTTGGAGCCGTCCTTATTGTCGCCCAAACCCATGGTGCCGCTGCCGGCGACACGATGCGGCATGAAACGATAGTCGAGCAGGCTGGTGGCGTTACGGTCGGCCACGAACACCACGGAACCACCGTCGCCGCCATTGCCACCGTTCGGGCCGGCCAACGGCTTGTATTTCTCACGACGGATGCCGGCCGAACCGTTGCCCCCATCGCCGCCCTTGACATGGACGGTTACTCGATCCACAAAATCACTCATATTGATTACCTTACAAAAAAGCCGCGTCCTTACGGGCGCGGCTTGAAAAAAGCTTGACGCTATATCGCTCAGGCGATGACGTCGACAACCTTGCGGTCGCGACGCACACCGAACTTCACGGAGCCATCGGTGAGGGCGAACAGCGTGTGATCCTTGCCCATGCCGACGTTGTGGCCCGGGTGGAAGTTGGTGCCACGCTGGCGAACGATGATGTTGCCGGCCACGACGGCTTCGCCGCCGAACTTCTTCACGCCGAGGTATTGCGGGTTAGAATCGCGACCGTTGCGAGAGCTGGACGCACCCTTCTTATGTGCCATGATTCATGGTCCTTTCTATAACTCAGGCAATCGCCGTGATCTTGACGATAGTCAGCTTCTGGCGATGACCCTTACGGCGAGCAACACCAGTCTTGTTCTTGTACTTCTGGATGCTAATCTTCGGGCCCTTGGCTTCGTCGTTCACAACCTCAGCCTTGACGGACACCTTGGCCAGATCGGCGGCGGCAAGGGTGACCTTGTCACCATCGACAACGAGGGAGACCGGGAATTCCACGGTATCGCCCTTCTTAGCGTCGAGACGGTTCACGAGGATGACGTCGCCAACCTCGACCTTTTCCTGATGGCCACCGGCCTTCACAATCGCGTACATTATCGTTCCTTTTATGTTTTGGAAAGCTACCTTGCCTAACACGCACCGAGCTTGCGGTCAGACACCGAGTTTCGAATCTACACCACCATGCGGACTAAATCAAATGATTTTTGCCCGCGTGTCAAGCACGACACACCTGTTACTCTTCCGCTCACTCTTCCGCCGTGTTGTTGGCGGCGACGGCAGCGGCGGCAATCTGAGCCAGTTTGGCTTTGACGTCGGCGCTGGAACCAGCCGGTTCGGGAGCGGGAGCGGTGCCGCGACCGTGCTTGTTGGTTTTGACGAACGGGTCGCCACCGCGAAGCGCGTAGGGATCGTCGTAGTCGGCCGAAACGGTCGGCTGATCATGCAGGATGAAACCACGGCCCTTGCAGGTCGGGCATTCCTCGGAGAACGCCTCGACCAGACCCTGGCCGATGCGCTTGCGGGTCATCTGCACCAAACCGAGCGAGGTGACTTCGGCCACCTGATGCTTGGTGCGGTCGCGTGCCAGGCATTCGACCAAGCGGCGCAGCACCAGATCGCGGTTGGCGGGCATGACCATATCCACATAGTCGATCATCACCATGCCGCCGATATCGCGCAGGCGCAGCTGGCGGGCGATCTCTTCAGACGCCTCCAGGTTGCAACGCGTCACCGTTTCTTCCAAGGACTTGCCCTTGCCGATAAAGCGGCCGGTGTTCACGTCGATGGTGGTCATGGCTTCGGTGCGATCGATGACAATCGAGCCGCCGGACGGCAGGTAGACCTGACGTTCCATGCCCTTACGCAGCTGGGAGTCGATGGACCACTTGTCGAACACGTCCTTGCCTTCATGCTCGGCCGGGTCCCACTTCTCCAGCTTGTCCTTCAGGTCGGGGGCCATGGTGTCAAGGTATTCCTCGATACGGTCGTAGACCTTGTCACCTTCCACGATGAGCTTGCTGAAGTCGTCGTTGAAGATGTCGCGCACCACGCGGATGGCCACGTCGGGCTCGCCCTGCAGGAGTTTCGGGCGCTTGCCGTGCCAGAATTCCTCGCGCTTGGCGTTGATGCGCTCCCACTGGCGGACCAGTGATTCGAGATCCTTGACGATGGCGTCTTCGGATGCGCCTTCGGCCGCGGTGCGGATAATCACGCCCATGTCTTTCGGGGCGATCTTGGAGACGATGTTCTTCAGACGGCTGCGTTCGCGCTCCGAAAGCTTGCGGCTCACGCCGGTCATGCCGCCGGATGGCACGAGCACCAGGAAGCGGCCGGCGAGCGTGACCTGAGAGGTCAGGCGGGCACCCTTGTGGCCGATCGGGTCCTTAGTGACCTGCACGAGCACCGGGTCGCCGGACTTGAACGCCAGCTCGATGCGGCGCGGCTGGCCTTCGAGACGAGCGGCATCCCAGTTGACCTCGCCGGCGTAGAGTACGCCGTTGCGGGCCTGGCCGATATCCACGAATGCGGCCTCCATGCTGGGCAGCACGTTCTGCACGCGGCCAAGGTAGATGTTGCCGACGGTCTGTACTTCCTGAATGTCGGAGACGTAATGCTCGACCAGAACATTGTCTTCCACCACGGAAATCTGGGTGTGGTGTTCCTTCTCGCGCACCACCATCAGGCGGTCCACGTTCTCGCGGCGTGCGAGGAAGTCCTGTTCCATGAGCTGGCTCTGGCGGCTGCGCTCACGGCGGTTGTCACGGCGGCGCTGCTTCTTGGCCTCGAGACGAGTGGAGCCTTCCACATCGGTGATTTCGTCGATGTACTGCTGCTTGCGGGAGCGTCGGACCAGCGGCTGTTCGCTGTTCTGACTCTGGTCGTCGGTGCCCTCGCCGTTCTTGCCGCCACGACGGCGGCGGCGACGGCGAGTGACGGTCTGCTCCTCATCGTCCTCATCGCGATCACGGTCATGATCATCGCGATCGTCACGACGGCGGGAACGCGTATCTTCATCATCGCGATCGTCACGACGGCGGGAACGCGTATCTTCGGCATCGTTCTCGGCGGTATCGTGCTCGCCGTTGGCACCGGTTTCGCCGCGTGAGCCGCGACGGCGGCGACGGCGCGAACGGGTGCGGGTGGCGTCGGATTCTTCGTCGCCCTCCTCTTCGGCAATCGGCGAGTAGGCGATATCGTCCAGCTCGAGGTCTTCCTCAATCTGCTCGACTTCGGCGGCTGCACGGCGCTCCTGGGCGTTCAGGCGGCGGGAGCGACGGGAACGGCGAGAGTCGGAAGCGTCATCGGAATCGAAATCATCATGGTCCGTGTTGGCGCTGGCATTGGCGTCACCGGCGGCAGCGTTGCGGGAAGCGTCACGAGACGTATCACGGTCGGCGGCATTGCGGCCACGATCGTCACGGTCGTCACGGCGGCGGCTGCGCGGCTGCGCGTCGTCATCATCGTGGCTGCGCGAGCGGCGGGAGCGACGCGACGGACGTTCGTCGTCGTCAACATCGTCATCACGAGTGTCAGCGGTATCGTGCGCATCCACAGCGGCGGGCAGTACCGGTTCCTGGAAGAGCAGGGACGTCATCGGCTTGCCGCGACGCACGGCCTCGTGGCCAGAGGGCAGGGATTCGACCGCGTCGAACAGGCGCTCATCCGGGGTGTCCTCGTGCGTATCCGCAACTGCACGGCGAGAACGACGGCGAACCGGACGGTCCTCGTCATCATCATCCATATCCATAGACGCACGGCGAGAGCGGGAGCGAACCGGCCGATCCTCGTAGTCATCATCGTCGGACTGGCGGGAGCGAGAGCGGCGGCGAACCGGGCGGTCCTCGTCGTAATCGTCATCGTCCACAACCGAACGGCGGCGGGAACGTGGGGCGTCATCGTCATCGAAATCATCGGCACTGACAGTGCGGCGCGAACGACGAGGACGATCATCCTCGCTATCCGAGTCGGCCACTGCGGAAGCGGCGCGGCGCGAACGGCGGCGGGTTGGGCGTTCGGCGGAATCCTGGGAATCGCTGGATTCATCGGAATCGCTGGAATCGGCTGACTTGGAATCGGCCGCAGTGCCGGCATCGGGAAGCGCGGGGGCTTCGAACAGCGGGGCGCGTTCCTGCACTTGCAGTTCCAGAGAAGCGCCGGCAGCACCGGTGCCGCGGACCACGCGGCGGCCGCCACGACGACGGCGAACAGGTTCGGCGGGCTGGGAGGCGGCGGCAGGCGCAGCGTTCACGGCTGCAGCCGAATCGGCATTGGATACGGTTGAATTATCGGTTCCGTCGTTGACGAAACCTTCACGGTTGTCAGTGGGCACAATGCTCCTCGCGGCGCGCTGCATCACGACGCCTATTTCCAGGCCTATACGCTTGTCTCACACCACGCTCTCACCGTGGCCGCGCGAAAACGCGCCGCGTAAAGGCAACTTCGTCTCAAGTCTGTCCTGCGGGTGGCGGACACCGGCGCTTGCGTTGTCTCATTCTCAAGAGCCGCAAGGGGATCGACGCCATCTCGCACGCTGATGGTTATGCAGAACCACCATCCTTTAGTATGCCACATATTTTGTGCGGGCGTGGCCCGGCGAGGCTGACGTTCTCTCGGCTCCCCTCCCCCGCGGTGACAGCTCCCCTCAGGGAGGGGAGCTAGAGAGGTGTCAGACCAGCCAGTCGGTAAGGATTGCGGCCATGGCGGTCAGGTCGGATTCAGGCACCTGCTCGTCGTGCTTGTGAGCCAGCAGCGGATCGCCGGCACCGAGGTTGACGGCCGGGATACCGAGCTGAGAGAAGCGTGCCACGTCGGTCCAGCCGAGCTTGGCCAGCGGGTCGCGGCCAGTGCGCTCCTTAACCAGTCGGACCAGATCCTGGGCGAGCGGGGCGTTCAGGCCCGGGCGCGCGGAGGGGCTTTCGTCCTTCATTTCGATGCCGTAGCCCTCGAACACGCCGCCGGTAGCCACATGCTCGCCATTGCCGAGTTCGGCACCGGCGTCCGCGCCCATCATCAGAGCCTTGGCCTCGGCCAACGACTTGTCCGGGGCGAAGCGGTAGTTGACGTGTACGCGGCATTCATCCGGAATGACGTTCGTGCCTTTGCCGCCGGAGATCAGCGTGGCGTTGAGGCCCTCGCGATAATCGAGCCCGTCCACGTTCACGGTGGCCGGCTCGTAGGCGTTGAGTCGGTTCAGAATGTCGGCCGCCTTGTGGATGGCGTTCTCCCCCATCCATGCACGGGCGGAGTGCGCGGCCACGCCGTGGGTTACGACGTCGAAGCGAATCGTACCGTTGCAACCGCCCTCGATGCCGCTGTTGGTGGGCTCGCCGATGATGGCGAAATCGCCGGTGATCCAATCGGGATGGGCCTCGACGACTTTGCGTAGGCCATTCTTTTCGGCGACGACTTCCTCATGGTCGTAGAAGACGTAGGTGAGGTCGACTTTCGGGGTGGTTTCCGGCGTGCGGCCGTCGAGCGTGGCGGCGAGGTAGAGCATCACCGCGTCGGAGGCCTTCATATCGGTGGCACCGCGGCCCCACAGCACGCGGTCTTCGGGATGAGCGTGGGCGATTTCTTCGCGAATCAGCGAATCGCCGGGCTCCAGCCACTTTGGTGGGAAATTGTCGATGACCGGCACAGTATCGAGGTGCCCGGCCAAGATCACACGGCTCGGCTTGCCGAAGTCGGTGCTGGCCACCACTGTGTCGCCGTGACGGCGGACGGTCAGATGCTCTTGCTCGTTAAGGAAGGCCTCGACCTCGTCGGTGAGGGGGCCCTCGTGGTCGGACACGGAGAAGTTCTCCATGATCTGGGTGAGCAGGCTGTTCAGCTGCTCGGCAGTGGATGCGGTGCGGTTCAATTCAAGCGTCATGTGAACAGCGTACCGCGTGGACGGCGGGCCCAGCACACTCACTACATGAGATTTTGCGGCCGAATACATTTTTATGTGCCACACTGGGGTGGCGAAAGGGAGGATTATGCCAGGTCTAATCAGCGCCATGCAAGGCTTCTGCGTTATCGGCATCGTAATCGCGGTGGGATATGTTGCCGCACGAATGCGAATCGGCGGGCCGTCCGCTCAGATGGTGCTCAACCGGTTCTCCTTCTTCGTATCGAGCCCGTGCCTGATGTTCGCGATTCTCTCCAAGGAGCCGATTTTCGACATCTTCCACCCCTCGATTATCGTGGCGTTCTTCTCCGCCGTGCTGGTAGGCGTGGTGTTTTTGGTGCTCAACCGTATGTTCTTCCACCTGAATGCCCCGGACGCCACCATCGGTGCCCTGAATTCGCTGTACCTCAATTCCAATAACATCGGCCTGCCAATCGCCACCTACATTCTGGGCAATCCGGCTCTTGTGGCACCGATTCTGGTCATGCAGCAGGCCATCTTCACACCGGTGGGCCTGACAGTGCTGGACGTGACCACCAAGGGCAAGGTCTCCATCAAGGAAATCGCCAAGCAGCCACTGCATCAGCCGCTGCTTATCGGCTCGCTGCTGGGCATTGTGGTCTCTGCGATTTCCGCTAAAAGCGGCTGGTTCCCAGTGCCGAAATTCATTTTCGACCCGATCGACATGATCGGCGATTCGGCTGTGCCAATGATCCTGATGGCGTTCGGCATGTCCCTGCACGGCACCAAGCCGCTACAGCAGAAGGGCGATCGCCCGGCCATCTTCACGGTCGCGGTCCTCAAGAACATCATCATGCCAATTATCGCGTTCCTGCTCGCCTACTTCGTGATGGGCTTCCGCGGCTCCGAGCTGTACGCCTGCGTGGTACTCGCCGCTCTGCCCACCGGCCAGAACGTATACAACTACGCGGCCCGCTACAACGTGGGTCTCACCTTCGCGCGCGACGGCATTCTGATGAGCACCATGACCAGCCCGGTGTTTATCGCGATCATCGCGGCGCTGCTGAGCTGAGCCGGCAACTGTAATCACCGTAAAAAACTTCCGCGAAATCCACCGTAGGATTCCGCGGAAGCCTGAGATATACGCTACTTGAGAATCGCCTTAATCGCCTCATACTGCTGAGCAGTGAGTTGCACCGCTGGCTCACGGATCAGGGTGGAAATGTTCAGTCCCTTGGCCTTGACCGCACCCTTGATGGCGGAGATGAACAGGTCGGTCTGATCGTACAGCGCCATCAGGTGGCTGATGCGTTCGGCGGCCTCAATTGCGGTGCCATAGTCGCCGGCCTCATATGCACGGTGCAGCGTAACGAAGGTCTCCGGCTCCACATTGGTCATGCCGCAGATCACGCCATCGCCGCCGGAGACGCGGTTGACGAGATAGTACTCGTCGAAACCGGAGAACACCGCAAACCGTGGATTCACGGCCTTGACCGCGCGAATCACCTTGCGGGTGTGGCTGATTGTGTCGACCGTGTCCTTGATGCCGACGATGTTCGGGTGCGCGGCGGCAAGCTCGGCCACGAGCTCCGGGGTCAAGTCGCTGCCGGTGCGCGGTGGGAAATTATAGAGGATCACCGGAAGATTCGTCGCTTCAGCGACCGCGCCGAAGTACGCCTTCGCGCCTCCCGCAGTAGGGCCGAAGTAATACGGCGAAACGACCACGAGCGCATCCACTCCACTTGCTTCGGCTGCCCGCGCGAAGTCGATCACATTGTTCAAGTTGGTATCGCCCACGCCCGCGAACACCTTGATGCGCCCGGCGACATGCTTGGCCACGAAGTCGACCGCCTGCTTCTTGACGTCCAGAGGGAAGGCATAGAACTCGCCGATGCTGCCAAACACCAGCACGCCGTTGATACCGGCCTCGATCAGATGATCGAGATGCTGCCCCCAACGTTCATAGTCGATGTCACCGTCGTCCTTGGTGATGGTGATGGATGGGCAGATGATGCCCGAGAATTCGGCGCTGCTTGTCATGATTGTTCCTTTCGCTACGGAATAGGGGTGCCGCACAAGCGGCACCGGGTTTGCGGCCTCTCCCCCAGTCGTCCTGCGGACGATAGCCCCCTCATCAGAGGGGGCTTGGGTTTAGTCGATGTTGTAAGCGCGGCGGGCGTTGTTTTCGAAGAAGTCCTCGTCCTCGCCGAACGTGTCCAGCATGAGTTGGAAGTGCGTGGCAAAGGTCGAGTTGAGTTCCACGACCGGCCAGTTGGAGCTGTACAGCACCTTCTTCGGGCCGAATGTGTCCCGCACGTATTTCACGATGTCCGGGTCCACCGGGTTGTCGCCGGAAACCTTGATATACGAATTCGGCAGTTCGGCCAACGCTGCGAGCGCGGCGCACGATTCCTCATCAAGCCCGGGCACGTTGCCGAGATGATCGATGATGACCGTCACTTCAGGAACCTGCGAGAACGCCTTGGCCATGTCGCCCAACTCCGGGCCCCGGTTGCACAGCTCAAAAGGCATTCCCTTGACGGCCATCACACGTAGGCCGGCGATGAATTCGGGTTCGAGGGCTCGGCCCCGTGGCTCGGAATCCACATGCAGCGGCTCCCTGATGCCATCGGCGTTGATCGGAACACGCATCCATGGGCTTACCCGCCCCTGCAGCATGCGCTTCAGGATCAGAGGGCTGGCATTCTCGTACAACAACCGGTCCTCGAGCTCGTGATCGGCCGCGTCGACCTCCACATATACGCCGCCGAGGAAGTTCACGCCAAACTTGGCGTACTGTGCGGCTAGGTCTTCAATCGTGTACTTGTGTTGCAGCGAGGGCAATCCTGCCAGCCATGGCAAATCCTGCGCATCCGGATCCCAGATATGGAAGTGGGAATCGATTACGTTGAGTGTCATGTCAGGCCTCCTTCAGACCGATCTTGGAACCCCAGAATGCGTACCATGCCACGAACAGGAAGCCCGGGACCATCACCAGGATGGCGATCTCGATGCCTGCCGCATCCTGAATCACACCGAGCAGCAGCGGAATCAACGCGGCGCCCACAATGCTCATCACCAAAGCCGAGGAACCGGTCTTCGCCGCGGAACCCTTGATACCTTTCAGCGTCAGGGAGAATATGGTCGGGTATCCGATGGAAATGAACAGATACGCCACCATGAACGCGATGACGGAGACCTTGCCCAGGCCAAGGAACACCACGAACATCAGCACGGCTGAAATGGTCATGTATACGCCAAGAATCTTCGCGGGATCGAATTTGGCCATCAATGGGGTGGTGACGAAGCGTCCGATGGTGAACAGCAGGGAAAGCACGGAAAGCATCATCGCTGCGGTGCCGGCTGTGATGCCCGCGCCCCAGTGCTTGAGCGCGTAGGCGGAGAAGACCGCCATGCCGGCCACTTGCAGGCCGATGAAAATGAACTCGGCAAGCACGCCCAATGCGAAGTGCGGGCGCTTGAGCAGGCCGAAGAAGGAGCTGTTCTTGGAGGAGGCGCCGCCCGCGGCCTCCTCTTCGTCTCCCGGAGGCGTGGGCAGCTTGAACAGCGCGAACACGGCGAGCACCACGACCAGCACAACGCCGATCACAATGTATATCGTGCGGGTATCATTCAGGAACTGCGTCTTAGCGGCGTCGAAGCCGGACTCGCCTGATGCGACGGTGGTGCCGAGAATCTGGCCAAGAATCAGCGGGCCAACGATGTTGCCGACGCCGTTGAAACTCTGCGCCATGTTGATACGGAACGATTCGCCCTTTTCATCACCCAGCTTGGTGATATACGGATTGCAGTTGGTCTCCAGCGATGCCGCGCCGAGCGCGATAACGAACATGGCGAACAGGAACAGGCCGTAGCTGGCCATGCTGGTGGCAGGGATCACCATGAACGCGCCCAGAGCGAACAGGAGCAGACCGGAGATGACGCCGCCCTTATAACCGAAACGCTTGGCGATCAAGCCGGCCGGAATGGCCATGACGAAGTATGCGCCGTAATAGGCCACCTGCAGTAATGACGCTTCGGCGCTGCTGAGTTCTATGTAGTTTGCGAACGGCGAGTTCAACGCGTTCACGAGGTTCATGGTCAAACCCCAGATAAAGAACAGTGAGGTCACCAGCACAATGGCGATGGTCGCCTTGGAACCGGTTGTGTTTTTGGATGTCATCATTGACTCCTTAGTGATACGAGTTTCCCCGATATTGTCTAGCGAGAAGTGGACCACCCTGGGCCATGTTGGTAAACGGATGACCCAGGGCGCGAGTGATACGGGCGGCATACGCGGATACGGCGTACGGATGGAGCAATGATCAAAGCTCCGGAATTGCCGCGCGAATATTCGGGAAAGGGCTGCTTGTCAGCTCAGCGCACGGTCAAGGTGGACATAGCCGCCATCGACGTACACCCACTGACCGGTGGTGTGGCTGGAGCGGTCGGAGAGCAGGAATGCCGCTTCATTACCGATCTCTTCGGTGGTGGTCATACGATGTTCCAGCGGAATCTTGTCGGTGATCACCGACAGGCGCGCCTGCTGGGCCGCTTCATCGCCAAAGGTCTTGATCCAATCGGCATAGAGCGGGGTCCAGCACTCGGAGACGACTATGGCGTTGACACGCACGCTATCGTGCACCAATGCGGCGGCCCATTCACGGGTCAGGCCCAGGATCGCGCCCTTGGCGGCCGCATAGGCGCTGGTCTTGCCTTGGCCGGTAAGCGCGGTCTTGGACGAGATGTTCACGATGGATCCGTGGCTTTCCTTGAGATACGGCACGGCCGCGTGGACCAGCTCGTAATAGTGAGTCAGGTTGCCGTGAAGCGATTCCTCGAACTCACGCCAAGTAGTGGTCTCGAGATCCTTGTTGTCGTTCTTTCCGGCGTTATTCACAATGCCATCGATATGGCCGTACTTCTTGTATGTTGCTTCGACGACGCCGGCGATCTTGTCGGTGTCGTTGAGGTCAAGCAAGTGCACATCATAGGTGGTGGTGTACTGCTCGATATCCTTCTTGAACTCGTCGAGAGCGCTGTCGGGTCGATTAATCACCACCGGGATGGCCCCCTCCTGGGCCAGTTGCAGCGTGATGCCTTTGCCGATGCCTTTGAAACCGCCGGTGATGATGATGACTTTGCCTTCGAGATGCAGATCCATGGGAACTCCTTCGTCCATCCTTATTCTGCGTTTCATGGGTGTTCCATGTCACGCCCGGCCGGGGCTTCGGCGCCCCAGCCGGAGTGGTTGTGTGTTGTTGTGTTGAGTTGTGTTGTTCAGTTATGAATTTCCAATTGCGGTCAGCCGCGATACAGGTACTTCTCGGCCGTCTCCAGCGTCATTTCGGTACCGTTGCCCGGAGCGGTCGGAGCGACGTAGTTGCCGTCCTTGATCTCAGTCGGATGAACGAAATGTTCGTGCTGATTATCGACATATTCAATCATTCGGCCATCCATCGTGCCGGATACCGCCACATAATCGAACATCGCGAAGTGACACACGGCCTCGCACAGACCCACGCCGCCGGCGTGCGGGCAGACGGGCTTGTTGAACTTCTTTGCCAACAGGTATTCGAGCACGATCTCCTGCGGACCGGCCACTCGGGTGGCGTCAATCTGCATGATGCCGAAGGCGTTGGCCTGCAGGTACTGCTTGTACAGAATGCGGCTCTGCATCTGTTCGCCGGTGGCGACCTTGATGGGATTGATGGCGCGCGCAATCGTGGCGTGGCCAATCACGTCATCCGGGCTGGTCGGCTCCTCGACCCACGCCAGATCGAAGTCGTGGAACTTGTTGATCCAGTCGATGGCGGTGGGAACATCCCACACCTGGTTGGCGTCCACGGCGAGGCGCACGTCGGGGCCGATGGCCTCACGGGCCTTGGACAAGCGGCGCAGATCGTCATTGATATTCTGGCCGACCTTAAGCTTAATCTGCTTGAAGCCCTTGACCTGGGTCTCCTCCTTGGCGAGGGCCACCATCTTCTCATCCGAGTAGCCGAGCCAACCGGGAGCGGTTGAATAGCCGGGGTAACCGACCTCCAGCAGGTGCTTGATACGCTCGGCCTTGCCCTTCTGACCCTCTTTGAGAATCGCAACGGCTTCCTCAGGGCGCAGGGCGTCGGTCATGTAGCGGAAATCGAGCGTGGAGACCAGCTCCTCCGGCTCCATCTCGCCCAGCAGCAGCCACAACGGCTTGCCCGCACGCTTGGCCTTGATATCCCACAACGCGGAGAGCACCGCGCCGATGGCCATATGCTCCACGCCCTTTTCAGGGCCAAGCCAACGCAGCTGGGAATCATGCACGAACAGGTCCCATGCAATGCGCATGTTGTCGAGCAGTTCCTCGGTGTTGCGCCCAATCAGCACCTGCGACATCGATTCGATGGCCTTGCAAACCACGTCGTTGCCACGGCCGATGGTGAACACGAATCCCACACCCGTGATGCCGTCGTCGGCGCTGGTGGAAATCTCCACGTACGCAGAGGAATAATCCGGATCGGGGTTCATTGCATCCGAGCCGGAAAGCGTCGTTGAAGTGGGGAATCGGAAGTCATACGTCTTGACTTTGGTGATGGTACTCATGTGTTCGGGCTCCTTCGCCTGGTGTGAACCAACGGCTATATCGTACGTCCGAATAAAGAAATTTGCAAGCCTATTTGCGAAAATTTTTATTCAAGGCCGGACAAAGGGCAAGAAAACACGGAATTGTTACGGCACAATGCGCCATAATGGTGGGAACATCGACGAAATCGTCTCAGTAATTAAACGGCGAATATCCAAGAGGGAAGCACCGATGGCTAACGATACATCCACCCACAAGCTCAAGGTCGGCGAGCTCGCAAAAATCGCCGGCGTATCCGCATCCACTGTTTCCAAAGTCATCAATGGCAGGCCAGGCATTTCCGACGAGACGCGGAGACAAGTCGAGCAAATCCTCAAAGATAACGGTTACTCAAGGCCTCTGGTCAACACCAAACTCTCCCCCACCATAGAGCTCGTCGTCGAATACATTGAGCACAACGGCACGATGGAACTCATCAAATACGCCTCATACTGGGCGCAGCAGGCGGGCCTCGCCATCACGGTCACCCAGACCAACCATGGCGATGCCACGGAAGACTGTTTCCGCGGCATCATCGATAGAAATCCCCAAGGCGTGATTATGCAGCAGATGGGCGGTCTGACCACTCAAGCGAAGTCTTTGTTGAAATCGCGCAGTATTCCCGTGGTCATCATCGACCCAATCGATACCGTCGATTCGGATGTGATGAGCGTGTCCATCGATAACTGGACCGCAGGATACCAGGCCGGCAAACACCTGCTGTCGCTCGGCCATCGACGCATCGCCGTTATCCGGGGGCCGGCGAACCTACAGACCGGCATCGCGCGCTATAGCGGATTCACCGCCGCTCTGCAACAGGCCGGGGTGGATCTGCCGGAGTCCTATATCGAACAGGGCGACTACTTCCCCGCCGAAACAAGCTATGAAGCAGCCTGCCGGCTGCTGGAACTCACCGACCGACCCACCGCGATTTTCTGCTGCAACGACTTATCTGCGGTAAGCACGTATCGTGCCGCACGAGAGCATAAGATCGCGTTGCCAAAGCAATTGTCCGTCATGGGGTTCGACGACATTTTCCCCGCCGGCCAACTCATGCCCTCCCTGACCAGCGTGCATCAGCCGTTCAGCGAAATAGCCCAACGCGCCGTGCAGATGATCATCGACAGCCGCAAGGGCAATCAGGGTGATATGCACGTCATCCTCCCCACCAGTGTCGTCACCCGGGAAAGTACCGTACCGCCTCAGTCATCGGCCCGATAATCGGCCAGATTCAAGCTGGCGGCCACCCGATTGGACGCGAACGCACCCACCGAAACCAGCGCATAGCACAGCACAAGCCCGCCGAAGAAGCTGGCCAGCGTGGCC
>OGYD01000896.1_pt1 | contig 24426 bp, 20 predicted proteins | sample 1576441 | NCBI WGS metagenome assembly OGYD01 (sample SAMEA3541537, study PRJEB24748) | human gut metagenome | biome: human gut; feature: human-associated habitat; material: faeces | place: China | collected 2012 | reverse complement strand
CCTGCGGAGGCATCATAAAGCCCGATGTTGTGCTTTATGAGGAGCCGCTCAACGAAAGCACGGTTAACGGTGCCGTAAGGCATATTATGAACGCCGATATGCTAATTGTTGCCGGAACGTCGCTTACCGTTTATCCTGCGGCAGGGCTTATAAGATATTTTCGCGGTAGGAATTCGGTACTCATAAACCGCGATGCAAATGTAGGAGATGACGAGTTTTCTCTTGTTATTCACGGTAAGGTAGGCGAAGTTCTCGGCAGCCTTGTCGTATAGCTGCAAATCAAAGCGGCTGTAAGACTGTTTTGTGCGCGAAACGGCGATATATACAGTCTTTTTATTGACATTTATCGACAACGGATATAAAATATATTTTAAATCTATTTATCGGCAGGAGAAAAAGATGAAGCTTAACGGATCGGATATAATCGCTGAGGTGCTTATAGAGCAGGGGGTAGACACAATTTTCGGCTATCCCGGCGGAGCGGTACTCAATATCTATGATGCACTTTATAAATACAGAGATAAAATTCATCATATCCTGACAGCTCACGAGCAGGGCGCGTCCCATGCTGCTGACGGCTATGCAAGGGCAACCGGCAAAACGGGGGTTGTAATTGCGACAAGCGGTCCCGGCGCCACAAACCTTGTTACGGGAATTGCCACGGCATATATGGACAGCATACCTATGGTAGCCATAACAGGCAACGTCGGAACATCTTATATAGGTAAGGACGCTTTCCAAGAAGTATACATTACAGGCATTACAATGCCTATTACAAAGCATAATTTTTTTGTCAGCGACATAAAGGAACTTGCTCCGACGCTCAGAGAGGCTTTTAAAATAGCAAATTCCGGAAGGAAAGGTCCCGTACTTGTTGATATACCCAAGGACGTTACGGCGGCGATTACCGAATACGAAAAAGCTGCTCCCGAGGTTATAATTGACAATACCGTAATAAATGAGGACGAGGTCAAAAAGGCTGCGGCCCTTATAAACAAGGCAAAAAGACCGGTTATAGAAATAGGCGGCGGCGTGGTGTCGTCGGAGGCCTCGGACCTTGTGCGTATGCTCGTAAACAAAACGGGCGCGCCGTGCTGTCATACGCTTATGGCGGCGGGAGTTCTCGGCTACAGCGAAAAACTGAATTACGGCCTTGTCGGTATGCACGGCAGCTTTGTTACCAATAAAGCTATTGACGAAGCAGACGTGCTTGTTGCGATAGGCACGAGATTTTCCGACAGAGTCGCTCTCAATACAAATCGTTTTGCTCATAAAGCAAAGGTAATACAGATTGATATTGACTTGAGTGAGATTGATAAAAACGTTAAAGTCGATCACGCTTTGGTGGGCGATGTTAAGACTATCGTTATGGACCTTTTACATTACGTAAAGCAAAGCGACCGGACCGATTGGCTTAAAACCCTTGACGAATACAAAAACAGCGATTATCATCCGGTAGATTCCGACAAATTTATTACACCGCATCAGCTTATAAGGGCGATTTGCGAAAATGTACCGAAGGATACTGTTTATGTTACCGATGTCGGCCAGCACCAGATGTGGGCGGCTCAGTATTTGGAGCATACCGATCCGCGTTCGTTTTTGACGAGCGGCGGTCTCGGCACTATGGGCTACGGCTACGGAGCGGCAATAGGCGCTAAGGTTGCGTTCCCCGATAGGAGAGTTATACATATCACGGGCGACGGCTCTTTCCATATGAATATGAATGAGGCGTGCACCGCAGTCAGCTATAATTTGCCGATAATAACCGTGATTTTTGACAACGAGGTTCTCGGTATGGTTCGTCAGTGGCAGACCGCATTCTACGGCAAACGCTATTCGCAGACCGATCCGCACCGCAAAACCGATTATGTTAAGGTAATAGAGGGCTTCGGCGGAAAGGGTTACAGAGCGCATACTTTAGCCGAGTTTAACGACGTATTCCAAAAGGCACTTAAGGAGGATAAGTGCCCCGTTTGGATTGACTGCGCTATACCCAAAGACGAAAAGGTGCTTCCTCTTATACCGGCAGGCAAAACGATAGATGATATGATTATTGAGGATTGCGACAAATAGTTAAAGTGTCCGTATAAATAAAAGAGTCAGTAGTCTCTTGACTATTGACTCTTTTTGTTTATACAATAAAAGCTCCGCACAGAGAATTTTCTTTGGCGGAGCTTTGTTTTGTTTGCTTAGAATTTCATAACGGCGCCGTCCTTGGCGGAGGAAACAAGCGACGCGTATCTTGCGAGCCAGCCTGTTTTGACGTTAGGCTCATGAGGAACATAGTGCTTTTTACGCTCTGCAAGCTCCTCGTCGGATACTCTGACATTTACCTTTGCGGCAGGAATGTCAATGTCAATGATGTCGCCCTCTTCTACAAGGCCGATTTCACCGCCTGCGGCTGCTTCGGGAGCAACGTGGCCTATCGAAGCACCCCTTGAAGCTCCGCTGAATCTTCCGTCCGTGATAAGGGCAACCGTTTTGTCAAGCTTCATACCGGCAAGTGCCGAGGTGGGATTGAGCATCTCTCGCATACCTGGGCCGCCTACGGGTCCTTCGTAACGGATTACAACAACATCTCCGTCCTTGATTTCGCCGTTGTAAATTGCTTTAATTGCTGTATCCTCGCTGTCAAATACACGCGCCGGGCCTGTGTGAACGAGCATTTCGGGTGCTACCGCACTGCGTTTTACGACACAGCCGTCCTTTGCTATATTGCCCCAAAGAATCGCTATGCCGCCGGTTTTTGAATAGGGATTGTCTATCGGACGTATCGCGTTTGTGTCCTTTATGTATGCTCCCTCTATGTTTTCACCTACGGTTTTTCCGGTAACGGTCATAAGCGAGAGGTCAAGCAGTCCTTTCTTAGCAAGCTCCGCCTGAACCGCTCTTACGCCGCCTGCGTTGTTGAGGTCGTGCATATGTGTGGGGCCTGCGGGTGCCAAGTGACATAAATTCGGCACCTTTGCGCTCATTTCGTTAAATACCTTGAGGTCCATGGGACAGCCTGCCTCTTTTGCGATTGCAAGCAGATGCAAAACGCTGTTTGAGGAGCAGCCGAGAGCCATATCGCAGGCGAGCGCGTTGCGGAGCGCCTTTTCATTTATAATATCGCGGGCTTTAATGTCTTTTTTCACAAGCTCCATAATCGCCATTCCGGCGTGCTTTGCAAGCTGTGTGCGGCCTGCGTGAACGGCGGGTATGGTGCCGTTTCCGGGAAGCGCGATTCCGAGTGATTCGCAAAGGCAGTTCATACTGTTTGCGGTATACATTCCGGAGCATGAGCCGCAGCCGGGGCATGTGTTATTTTCAAATTCACAGAGTTTTTCTTCGTCTATAATGCCTGCTTTGCACGCGCCGACAGCCTCGAACATCTTAGAGAGCGAGGTTTCAACGCCGTCAACAAGACCCGACATCATAGGTCCGCCGGAGCAGACTACCGTGGGGATGTTTATCCTGAGTGCGCCGAGAAGCATTCCGGGGACTATTTTGTCGCAGTTCGGAACCAAGACAAGACCGTCGAAGCCGTGAGCCATAGCCATGGTTTCAACGCTGTCGGCGATAAGCTCGCGTGACGGCAGAGAGTATTTCATACCGATATGACCCATCGCTATACCGTCGCATACGCCGATTGACGGAATCATAACGGGTGTGCCGCCTGCCATTCTCACGCCGGCTTTAACTGCTTCTGTAAGCTTGTCAAGGTGAAAATGACCCGGAACTATTTCGCTGTGTGCCGAAACAACGCCGATGAGCGGTCTTTCAAGCTCTTCCTTTGTATATCCCATGGCGTAGAAAAGGCTTCTGTTCGGAGCACGCTCTACACCCTGTGTTACATTTTTGCTTCGTAAATCCATAATTTTTCCTCCGAAGAAATAAATCTGATAAAATTATATCGTCTTTTAGAACTGTTTTCAAGTGCTAAGTAAATTCGGTTGCTTTTTTTTCGCGGATGTTGTAGTATTAAAATGTAAATTTCCAACAGGAGATCGGGGACCGTTATGCAAAAAGAAAACCTGTCGCAGAGAACTGCCGAAACGCTGCAAAAGATGATACTTAAGGAGCATATCTACAAATACGGTGAAAAGCTCCCCAACGAAAACGAGCTTTCCGCAAAGCTCGGCATAAGCCGTACAACCCTGCGTGAGGCAATACGCATACTTGCGTCCGACGGGTTGCTTGAAGTCAGGCGCGGGCTCGGTACTTTTGTGGCACAGCCGCTCAATCAATATGCCGAAGGAAGCATAGACTTTCAGGAGTTTTCAAAGCTCAAAATAACGCTGAGAGACCTGTATGAGACGCGTATGATTTTTGAACCGGAGGCGGCGGCTCTTGCCAGCCGCAGAGCTACCGAGGACGAGATAAAGGAGATACTGCGTCTCGGTGACATTTGCCAACGCGAGCTTTTGCGCGACCCGCAGGGCAAGCGAAGAATAGACTCCGAGGCGGCTTTTCACGGCGCAATATTAAAGGCGTCGCATAATGACTTTTTAAGTCGGTTTATGCCAATACTTACCGAGACCATAGAGCAAACCTTTGCCCTCAACTTCAATCTTGATATGATAGCCGAACAGGCGTACAAAGATCATATACTTATAATGGATTTTCTTGAAAAGCGTGACGCGGTGGCTCTTAAAAGCGCAGTTACCATACATTTGCACCATGCGTTGCTCACGGAGCAAATATCTCTGGAAGAAAATGAAAAAAAGTATTGACAACCGTTGTTTTCGCGTTATAATGGTTGTATGACAACGACTTACAGATGTCGTACAACTAAAATATAAATATTTGTTAATGTTCAGGAGGAAAAATTATGGCAGAAGCAAGAATGTTTTATGAGAAAGACTGTAACCTGTCCTTACTCGACGGTAAGACCATCGCCGTAATCGGCTACGGCAGCCAGGGTCACGCTCACGCTCTTAACGCAAAGGAGTCGGGCTGCAATGTTATCATCGGCCTTTATGAGGGCAGTAAATCATGGGCTAAGGCAGAGCAGCAGGGCTTTGAGGTTTATACCGCTGCCGAGGCTGCAAAAAAAGCCGACATTATTATGATCCTTATTAACGATGAGCTTCAGGCAGATATGTATAAGAAGGATATCGAGCCCAACCTTAAAGAGGGCGATATGCTTATGTTCGCTCACGGCTTCAACATTCATTTCGGATGCATCAAGCCGCCGAAGTTTGTCGATGTTACAATGATAGCTCCCAAAGCTCCCGGTCACACCGTCAGAAGCGAATATCAGGCAGGCAAGGGTACTCCGTGCCTTGTAGCTGTTGAGCAGGATTACACCGGCAAGGCTCTTGATATGGCACTTGCTTACGGTCTTGCAATAGGCGGCGCAAGAGCAGGCCTTCTTGAGACCACGTTCCGCACCGAGACCGAAACCGACCTCTTCGGTGAGCAGGCTGTCCTTTGCGGCGGCGTTTGCGCTCTTATGCAGGCAGGCTTCGAGACTCTTTGTGAGGCAGGCTATGACCCGAGAAACGCTTACTTCGAGTGCATCCATGAGATGAAGCTCATAGTTGACCTTATTTATCAGAGCGGTTTTGCAGGTATGAGATATTCAATCTCCAACACCGCTGAGTACGGCGATTACATCACCGGACCCAAGATTGTTACCGAAGACACCAAAAAGGCTATGAAGAAGATCCTTTCCGATATTCAGGACGGTTCTTTTGCCAAGGAATTCCTCCTCGATATGTCACCGGCAGGCCGTCAGGTTCACTTCAAGGCTATGAGAAAGCTCGCTGCGGAGCATCCGTCGGAAAAAGTAGGCGCAGAGGTAAGAAAGCTCTACACCTGGAACAACGAAGACAAGCTTATCAACAACTGATAAGGCATATACATACTTCGTTTATCGAAAAATACGGCAAAGGGAATGTAAAAGCTTTTGTTTTTGCATTCCCTTTTTTTCGGCTTTCTTCATACCGAATTTCTGCATATGGCAGAGCTTTGCGTACAAGCTTTGTTTTTGTCGAATTTGCACAGCAATATAGTTAGCACACTCTAACTCGTATTGCGTTTTGCCGAAATTAAAATATATGGTTGATTTTTCCGAAAAAAGCATTGACTTTTTAGTTAGCCGGTGCTAATATTTATACGGTTAGCGAGAGCTAACCAAATTAAAAAGCATTCGGTTAGTTTTAACTAACTTAATTTTATGCAGTGATGAGGGATGTTAAATGATGCCTTTAACACTTGCCAATATCGGCGAGAAAAATATTATAAAGCATATCGGAGGCAGTCCCGAGGTGAAAAAACACCTTGAAAATCTCGGCTTTGTGGTAGGCGGCGAGGCTACGCTGATAACCTCCATGGCAGGCAATGTAATTGTTAATGTCAAGGAGACAAGAGTTGCAGTAAGCAGGGAAATGGCACAAAAAATCATGGTTTGATTTTTTGTTTCGTATCATATTCAATATGGCAGAAGGAGGAAGAACTATGGAAACTTTGCGTAATGCAAAAGTCGGTCAAACCGTTAAGGTTGTTAAGCTTCACGGTGAGGGCGCCGTTAAACGCAGACTTATGGATATGGGCCTTACAAGGGGAACCGAGGTTTATATCCGTAAGGTTGCACCGCTCGGTGATCCGGTTGAAGTTACGGTTCGCAATTACGAGCTTTCGATTCGTAAGGCGGATGCCGAAATGATTGAAATCGAAGCAGAATAAAAGGGAGAACATTTCTCCCGTTTTTTCAGAACAGTTGGTTAGCAAATGCTAATCATGAAAGAAAGGAACATACTAATGGATTTGCGAATTGCCCTTGCGGGAAATCCTAACAGCGGTAAAACAACGCTGTTCAACGCACTTACCGGCTCCAATCAGTTCGTAGGTAACTGGCCGGGCGTTACCGTTGAAAAAAAAGAAGGTAAGCTTAAAAAGCACGACGGCATAACAGTAACCGACTTGCCCGGTATATATTCACTGTCTCCCTACACCTTGGAAGAAGTCGTCGCAAGAAACTATCTTATCGGTGAAAGACCCGACGCGATACTCAATATCGTAGACGGTACCAACCTTGAGAGAAACCTTTACTTGACCACTCAGCTCACAGAGCTCGGTATTCCGGTAGTTATCGCCATCAATATGATGGACGTTGTTAAGAAAAACGGCGATAAGATAAATGTTCCGGAGCTTTCAAGAGAGCTCGGCTGCAAGGTTGTTGAAATATCGGCTCTTAAAGGCGACGGAGTTATGGAGGCGGCAGAGGCTGCAATCGACGCTGCCAAGAATTCCAAGACTGTACCCATGCATACTTTTTCGGGTGTTGTTGAGCACGCGATAGCTCATATCGAAGAGGCTGCCGTTCACAATATGCCCGAGGAGCAGCAGAGATGGTACGCTATCAAAATATTCGAGCGCGATGACGAGGTCTTAAAGCAGTTAAATCTCGACCAGAAGGTTCTCGCTCATATTGAGGACGATATAAAAGCGGCCGAGAAAGAGCTCGACGATGACTCGGAGAGTATCATCACAAACGAGCGTTATATTTATATAGCTTCCATTCTCAAGGCGAGCTATAAGAAAAAATCGGCCGGCAAGCTTTCCGCTTCGGATAAAATCGACCGCGTAGTTACAAACCGCTGGCTTGGTCTTCCGATATTTGCGGTAATAATGTTCCTCGTTTATTATCTCTCAATGGTAACCGTAGGCTCCGCAGCTACCGACTGGATGAATGACGGCGTGTTCGGCGACGGCTGGCATCTCTTCGGAATAGGCTCCGCAAAATATGAAAAGGCTGCCGAAAACTACGGCGACAGCGATCAGATAATCGACGCATTCATAGCCGAGTACGGCACAGATGAAATGAAAGACACTGTTGACATCGGCGCCGATGAATATAATGAATCTGCCGCAAAGGACGCTCTCGCTTCTCTCGTTGCAGAGACTCCCGATAACGCAAACGTAACTTACGAGACCGAAGACGAAGAGACGCTCGAAGTTACCGAGCATCCGGGCGCAACAAAAGCCGATCTTAAGACCGCTGTTGACAATTATCTCGACACGGATTATAAAGAGTCATTTGGTGCTCCCGATACTTCATCGTACGGCGTATGGGTTCCGGGTATTCCGGTGCTTATTGGAAACGGACTTGATAAAGCAGGTGCCGCAGATTGGCTCAGCGGTCTTATTCTTGATGGTATTGTAGCCGGTGTCGGCGCGGTTCTCGGATTTGTTCCTCAGATGCTCGTTTTGTTCCTCCTGCTTGCTATCCTTGAGGCTTGCGGTTATATGGCACGTATAGCATTTGTGCTTGACCGTATATTCCGTAAATTCGGTCTTTCCGGTAAATCGTTCATACCTATGCTTATAGGCACAGGTTGCGGTGTTCCCGGTATTATGGCTTCGAGAACGATTGAAAACGAACGAGACCGTCGTATGACGATTATGACGACAACCTTTATCCCCTGCGGAGCTAAGGTTCCGTTCATAGCAATGATCGCAGGTGCTATCTTCGGCGGCTCGGCTTGGGTTGCAACATCCGCATATTTCGTAGGCATGGCGGCAATCATAGTCTCGGGCATTATGCTTAAAAAGACAAAGATGTTTGCCGGCGATCCCGCTCCCTTCGTTATGGAGCTTCCCGCTTACCACTGGCCCACTCTTAAAAACGTACTCCGTTCAATGTGGGAGCGCGGTTGGTCCTTCATTAAAAAGGCCGGTACAATCATTCTCCTTTCAACAATATTTGTTTGGTTCACAACCTACTTCGGCGTAGTAGACGGTTCGTTCCGTATGCTTTCGGAGGACGAAATAGACAGTTCGATATTGGCTGCTATCGGCAGCGCGATTTGCTGGATATTCAAGCCTCTCGGTTGGGGCGAATGGCAGGCTGCCGTTGCTTCTATCACAGGTCTTGTTGCAAAGGAAAACATCGTTGGTACTATGGGTATTCTTTACGGCGGAGAAGGCAATGTATATGCTACTCTCGCAAAGGTGTTCACGGGTCTCAGCGGTTATTCGTTCCTTGTATTTAACCTTCTTTGCGCTCCCTGCTTCGCGGCAATCGGTGCTATCAAGCGTGAAATGAACAGCGCTAAATGGACTTGGTTCGCTATAGGCTATCAAACATTGTTTGCCTATGCGGTATCGCTTATGGTATATCAGTTCGGTTCTGCTTTCACAGGCAATGTTCACGTAGTAGGACTCATAGCTGCGATACTTGTTCTTGCACTTATCGTTTATATGCTCTTCTTCAAGAAGTACAAAGAATCCACCGTTCTTACGGAAAAAGTCAGAGTTAAATAATTTTAACCGGTATTAAGGAGGAATGCGAAATGCTTTCGTGGCTTTCACAAAATCTCGCAACGATTTTGATAACGCTTTTACTTGTTGCGATAGTTGCGGCCATAATTATAGGTATGGTCAGAAGAAGTAAAAAAATTAAATCCTCCTGCAGCGGCGGATGCGCCACTTGCCCGTACAGCAGTTGCGATTGTAACAATCACAAAAAGAAGTGACATTGAAAAAGCGGGGGATGACAAGCTTCGTCTCCCGCTTTTGTACTCGGAGGTATAATTTTGGTAAGCCAAAAGTCTACACTTTCAGCCTCTAATATCAAATATCTTTTGGCAATGAGAGAGCTTAATATGGAACCGCGCGGGGTACGCAGTACAGATCTTGCACGCTCCATAGGCGTTACTAAGCCGAGCGTTTACACAATGGCAAAATCACTTTGCTCTCTCGGCCTTGTAGAGAAAGACAGATACGGCGCAATTCGTTTCACACAGGACGGAGAGGACGTAGCAAAGCGGTATGAACGATATTACAATACGCTGTGCTCGTGCCTTTGCACCGTGTTCCCGAAAGAAGCGGATATACGTTCGGCGGCGTGCGCAATGCTTGCCGAAATGCCCGAAAATAATATAGAGGAAATGTGTGATACAATATCGGAAAGAGCCAAAAAATTGTAGCTTTCCGAAAAGATATTTAACAGAAAATAAATCACCGCGGAAGAATATTCTTCCACGGTGATTTGTTTGTATTTATTTGTTTATTCCTTCGGAGTCAAAATTGCAAATTCCTTATTTAACAACAAATATCGCTTTATTTCCGCTCCAATAGTTCGTTTCGTATTCAACATCTATCGAGTTTGCGTTCTGCGGAACTTCAAAATAAACACTTCCGGTAGCCTTTCTGCCGGCCGAAAGAGTTGTTGTTGATAATCCGTCGTCGCCGTAGTAATACGCAGATGAAGCAACGTCATCTGAATAACATTTAAAATCGTAAACGCTTACTATTTGGTCGGTTGATGAAATGTTTTCTATTTCAAATGTAAGCTTGATTGCTCGACAGGTGAGTGTAGAGAATCGGTGCTTCTTGTGAAGCATGAACAGGGAACGAAGCTCCTTGTCTGTTTCAGACTGCGGAATCCGATTCTCGATAATGTCCGACAGCTTTTTCAGATACTCCACGGATAGGGGAATGTCTGTCTTCAGTGTCTCGAGACAAATATGGTATAAATCCTCATAGGCTCTGACCCCGGAGGGGGTCTTTTTGATTTGCCCGAGAATTTTTTCAAGTAACTCTTTCATAAATACCTCCAAACAAAAAAAGAGTGCGTCACCGTTCAGAGAATTAAATCTCTGTGCGATAACGCACCCTCATCATTAAAATCTTTTTCTTCGTTTTCGTTTCCCTCAGTGGTGAGACTGCCCATTCATTTTTACAATCTCATAGAGTACCGCAAGGGGAAATATCAATATCGCCAGCACCCACATTTATTTCACTTCAATTTTCAAAGAATCTGTCCTAACAAGTTCTGACATATCTTTTCCACAGATGGACATTGAAAATTCAATCTCTTTGTTAGGTATTGCGCCGAGATTCCAACCTTGATTGAAGGTTTTTCCGGGTTGAATTGTAGCGATAACACCACTGGTGAATTGTTTCATCACACCATCAACAGATGAATCCATCGGTAGAATTGTTATTTCCTCATTGGATTTATTTTCCAATGACACGCTCATAATCGAGTTTGAGATTCCTTGATAGGTTGCTTTGATATATTCATCTTCGTAAATAACCTGTTGTTCAGATGTTTCAGATGTTTCAGATGTTTCAGATGTTTCAGATGTTTCAACTGTGGCAACAGATGAATCCGTGCTGCACCCGGAGACCGCCAGCATAAGCACTCCGGCAAGCATAATAGATAGCATTTTCTTCATTTCTATACCTCCAATGGGAGAATGGGGGAGTGTACGCCTTGTACCCAGCCCATATCTCCATATTTGTATTTGCCCTCATAGAAGGGGCGGTTAGATAAAATTCCTCGAATGGTGGACGGCTGAAATCTTTTGCCTTTTCGGGTACGATAGCCACCATCGTACAGAATCTCGCAAATGTCCAGCAAAGAGGTGTGATTCTTGTCATGCTCTCGGAATACCGTCTCCACGATAGGGCGTTCCTCCGGGTTCTGCATGAGCATACCGTCTACGCAGTAATAACCATATGGCTTGTTTCCGCCGGAGTACCCTCCGCATTGTGCCTTGAGAGACCGCCCACGCCCGGTACGCAGAGCAATGTTCTTTCGTTCCTGTTCCGCAACGAACATCAGCAGAGATCGGTAGATGTTGGCGAAATCGTCACCCTCCGAGAAATGCTCCTCGGTAGACAACAGCTTCACATTCCGCTTCTCGAGCGTGTAGAAGTAGTAGAAATACAATTTTGTGACACAAGTATAGCACGGTAGAGTGGGATTATCAACACTTACAGGATAAGAAATTATCTTTTATAGGGCCTTTTTATTTTTTGAGAATATTCAGCGTACTCCATTGCTCGGTTTTCCCCCTTGTCAATCCCCCCCCGGGGCATACCCCTACACCGCATAGAACGCCGCCACAAGCCCGGGACACGTTCGCAAGCGTTCACAGCTCATCACGTTCCCCCCGGGCGGCTATTCTTGATTATTTTATTTTCGCTTGCAGCCGGGAAGTATTGCGCTCCCTTGTCATCGGCACTTGACTTATATGTAATTTTAAGAGTGTTTGTTGTGAGTGTTTCGCCCACCTCAACCGATTATATTTTAGGCTTGACCGACAAAAGGTAAGCTCAATTTTAAAAATTACAACAAAAAACGGATACCGTATTTAATACGGTATCCGTTTTGTTTTAAGTCAGAACCTTAATTACTTGTTGTCGGGTTCAAACATTTCCTTGAGCTTGAGAAGGTGAGCATATCTGTTTGTAGCAGTCTCCTCAGCCTTTTCAAAGAGCGCTTCTGCTCTCTCGGGGAACTCACGTGTAAGACGTGAATAACGAGCCTCGTTCATTATAAAGTCACGATAGCTTGCCGAAGCGGGCTTGGAATCAAGAGTGAACGGATTCTTGCCGGCTTTCTTGAGGTCGGGGTTGAAGCGGAACATATTCCAGTAGCCTGCGTCAACAGCCTTCTTCATTTCATCCTGGCAATGAGTCATACCGCCCTTGATGGAGTGCATTTCGCACGGAGCGTAGCAGATAACGAGTGACGGACCGTCATAAGCCTCAGCCTCTGTAAGAGCTTTGATTGTCTGATTCTGGTCTGCACCCATAGCTACCTGTGCTACGTAGATGTAGCCGTAGCTCATAGCTATCTCAGCAAGGCTCTTCTTAGCGGTTTCCTTACCTGCGGCAGCAAACTGTGCAACCTGACCGATGTTGGAAGCCTTTGAAGCCTGTCCGCCGGTGTTTGAGTAAACCTCGGTATCAAATACAAGAATGTTGATATCCTTGTTCTGTGCGAGTACGTGGTCAACACCGCCGAAGCCGATGTCGTATGCCCAACCGTCGCCGCCGAATACCCAAACCGATTTCTTTGAAAGGTATTCTTTGTGCTCAAGAATGTCTTTTCTCATCTCGCAGTCGCAGTCGAATGCGGTAAGAGCGTCAACAAGCTTCTTTGTTGCTGCGGAATTCTTTTCGCCGTCTTCCAAAGTAGCGAGATATTCGTCGCAAGCAGCCTTTACGTCCTCGGAAGCCTTGTCGGAATCCTTAATAGCGGCAACCTCTTCTACAAGACGATTGCGAATGGCTTCCTGACCGAGATACATACCGTAGCCGTGCTCTGCGTTGTCCTCAAAGAGGGAGTTAGCCCAAGCGGGGCCGTGACCGTTCTTATCAACGGTGTAGGGTGATGTGCCTGCGGGGCCGCCCCAAATTGAGGAGCATCCGGTAGCGTTTGAAATATACATTCTGTCGCCGAAGAGCTGAGTTACGAGTCTTGCATATGAAGTCTCGGCGCAGCCTGCGCATGAACCTGAGAATTCAAGAAGCGGAGTCTTGTACTGACTGCCCATAACGGTGTTGTTTGCAAGATCCTCTTTGACCGTAACGTTTTCAACCATGTAGTCAAATGCAGCCTGCTTAGCATCCTGAGTCTCACGTGCAACCATCTTAAGAGAATTGGTCGGGCAAACGCCTACGCAAACGCCGCAGCCCATGCAGTCGAGCGGAGAAACAGCCATTGTATACTTGTAAACGTCCTTGCCTTTACCTTTCTTGTCAACTATTGTTGCAACTGCCGGAGCATTAGCTGCTTCCTCAGCGGTAAGAGCATACGGACGGATTGTAGCGTGCGGGCAAACATAAGAGCACTTGTTACACTGAGCACAAGTTGCACCGTCCCACTCGGGAACCATAACGGCAACGCCGCGTTTTTCGTAAGCCGAAGCGCCCTGCTCGAAGGTGCCGTCAACGTGCTCGGAGAATGCGGATACGGGGAGACGGTCGCCGTCCATATTGCCTACGGGCTTCATGACGCTGTCAACCATCTTGACGAGCTTCGCCGGACCGTGCTCGGTAACAGCTTTGGGTGCATCCTCTGCGTCAGCCCAAGAAGCCGGAACATCAATCTTAACGTAAGCGGAAGCACCTGCGTCGATAGCCGCCTCGTTCATCTTAACTATCTCAATGCCCTTCTTCATAAACTTCTGAGCTTTTTCTTTCATGTAGCCGATTGCTTCCTCAGCGGGAAGAACCTTAGCAAGCGAGAAGAATGCAGACTGCAAAACGGTGTTGGTACGCTTACCGAGACCTATTTTAGCAGCTATGTCGATAGCGTTAACGGTGTAGAGCTGAATGTTGTTCTTTGCGATGTATCTCTTAGTCTCTGCATTGAGCTTTTCAGAAAGCTCATTTTCATCCCACTGGCAGTTGATGAGGAATACGCCGCCCGGCTTTACGTCCTCTACCATTCTGAAGCCCTTCTCTATGTAAGAGGGGTTATGGCAGGCAACGAAGTCGGCCTTGTTTATATAGTATGAGCTCTTAATGGGCTTGTCGCCGAAGCGAAGGTGAGAAATTGTAACACCGCCGGTCTTCTTTGAGTCATACTGGAAATATGCCTGAACATACTTATCTGTATGGTCACCGATGATCTTGATAGAGTCTTTGTTTGCACCGACTGTACCGTCGCCGCCGAGACCCCAGAACTTGCACTCGATAGTACCCTCTGCCGCGGTAATGGGAGCCGGCTTTTCGGGAAGTGAAAGGTGAGTAACATCATCGTTGATGCCGATTGTGAACTGACGTGCGGGAGTCTCTTCTTTAAGATGCTCGTAAACAGCGAAAATGCTTGCGGGGGGAGTATCCTTGGAACCGAGACCGTAACGGCCGCCGGAAACCTTAAGACCTGTTCTGCCCATCTCGTCAAGAGCTGCGATTGTGTCAAGGAAGAGCGGCTCGCCTATTGAACCGGGCTCCTTGGTTCTGTCAAGAACAGCGATTTTCTTAGCAGTAGCCGGAATAGCCTCAACAAATTTTGCAGCCGAGAACGGTCTGTAAAGACGAACTTTGACAAGACCTACTTTTTCGCCCTTTGCGGTGAGGTAATCGATAACCTCTTCCGCAACATCGCAAACGGAGCCCATAGCTACGATAACTCTCTCTGCATCGGGAGCACCGTAGTAGTTAAAGAGCTTGTAGTCTGTGCCGATCTTCTCGTTGATCTTGTCCATATACTTTTCAACGATAGCGGGAACAGCGTCATAATATTTATTGCAAGCCTCTCTGTGCTGGAAGAAGATATCGCCGTTTTCGTGCGAACCGCGCATTGTCGGATGCTCGGGGTTGAGAGCACGCTCACGGAACGCCTTAACAGCGTCCATATCTACCATATCCTTGAGGTCTTTGTAATCCCATACATTGATTTTCTGTATCTCGTGAGAGGTACGGAAACCGTCGAAGAAGTTGATGAACGGAACTCTGCCCTCAATAGCTGCAAGGTGAGCTACCGGTCCCAAGTCCATAACCTCCTGCGGATTTGTCTCGGCAAGCATTGCAAAGCCGGTCTGACGGCAAGCATAAACGTCCGAGTGGTCACCGAAGATGTTAAGTGCATGAGAAGCAACGCAGCGAGCCGATACGTGGAATACGCACGGAAGAAGCTCACCGGCAATCTTATACATATTCGGGATCATAAGAAGAAGTCCCTGTGAAGCGGTGTAAGTCGTAGTGAGAGCGCCTGCAGCGAGAGAACCGTGAACGGTTCCGGCAGCGCCTGCCTCGGACTGCATCTCGGCAACCTTAACTGTGGTTCCGAAAATGTTTTTAAGTCCCTGTGCCGACCACTGGTCAACATAGTCAGCCATAGGGCTTGACGGGGTAATCGGGTAAATACCTGCTACTTCGGTAAACGCATAAGATACGTGAGCAGCGGCATTATTACCGTCCATAGTCTTAGCTTTGCGCTCGACTAAGGCCTTTTTGGTTTCTGCCATTTGATATTTCCTCCTTGAATGGATATTTAACAGAATGGATGTATTGTACATACTCTGTAATTTTAACACTTTTATGAAATTATGTAAACCTCATTTTAATTGAAAAAAAGGGTAAATTCTCAAAAAAATTACATATTTATTTGTGCAAATTTTGTGCTGTGTGTGTAATAACACAAATATTGTCGTAGGTTATCTTTATTTGCCAAAACAATGTGCTTTATGTTATACTGTAACAAAAGTCGGGGTACGGTGATGCTGCTTTGAAGATAGAAGACATAAATTTGCCTCAGGGTTTAATGGGGACGAGAATAAAAGACAGATTAGAGGATGCGTTCGATGTCAATTTCGATGTGTCCGAAATTAAAATAGACACATTCGACGATTTCGGCAGAGTGCTGCTGGAGCCATACAACGGCGGCGAAAAGCTCTATTACCGCGGCGAGAGAATAAAGAGCCGCACGAGAAGGCTCATACCGACTCTTCTGAGAAATGAAGACGTAATAGAGGAAATGAACGGCGGTTCGATTTTTAATATTGACAGTAAAAAGCTTTTTGATTTTTACTGTTCAAGAAAACATTTTATATCGGTATACAAAACTCTCTACGGCGAACCGTCGGAGAACAGTATGTACTATATGACGGCATTTGCGCAGCATTACCTTGACATAAGCCCGTTTGTGGACTTTACAAAATGTATTTACGTAGCCCTCTCGTTTGCCATTAAGGGCAGAGAAACGGCGGACAGCGATATAGTTATATACACAGCCGAGGACATAGGCGACGATGATACTTCGTCAGATATGAACGAGGTCAATGAGTGGCTCGGAAATTATAATGTTAACATAGTAAACACCGATTTCCGCGAAGAGACGATAAAATATTTTACGGAAAAGAGGAAAAACAGGGGGTTTATGCCGAAGCTTTCCCTGAGGGAGGATTTTAAAAAGCTTGAGGAGATTTGCAGCAGTATGTCGCCCGTAGCAAAGCTGATTGACATACCCACAAACGACCTTATGAAATATCAACAGGGCGTTTTTCTCTTGCTCAACAACTTCAGCCTTGTAGATTCTATGTATCTGACAAAATCCGTGCGCCGCGGTTTTGTTATTAAGAAGTATATAATAAACGGTGCGCTGTGCGGAGAGCTTAAAAGATACCTTGTGGCAAACGCACCGCAGTATCGGTACAAGTGCCTTATGAATATAGCCGAAGCCGTTAAATAGCGGCTTTTGTGAAAAAACTGTATATTGTGCAATTAAAAACAAATCTGCCCCGGGAGGATTCCCGAGGCGGATTTTTTATCGGTGAAGATTCGGATTGTATACGGTCGGATTTTTGTGCGTAAGCGGCCGCGTATGCCGAATCTTCGGCTGTGCCGTTTTACCGATTAGCAGCCGCACCCGCAGCCGCCGCAGCCTGAGTTACCGCAACCGCAGTCATTACCGCAGCCGCAGCCGTTCTTGCCGTAGCTACCGTCCGCAAAGAGCAGGATTATGATGATGACAAGTATCAAAAGACCGTTGTTGCCGCATCCGCCAAAGCAGTTCATCCAATATCCTCCTTTCAGATTTAACGGCAGGCTTTTGCCCGCCTTCAATACATATTATGTAAACGGCAAAGCTTGTGTTAATATTTTTCGATGTTTCGGCATACAATATATTTTTGTGAGTATAAAAGTCAAAAAAATTTGACCTTTGAGAAAAAATTTGACCTTTAAACTTTCGCGAAACAGGAGGAGGGGAGGCGTGAAATTGACGGTACAGAGGGCTTTTGGAGGGCTTTTGGGCTCGTTTTTGCCTGAATTATGAGCCAAAGAGTCAGCCTTAGAATGAAAAATGAGCAAAAAGCATAAAAAAAGCAGTAACTTAAAGAAAACAAGAGATAATATGTATTTTCATCTTCACTAAAACTAAATTTGACCTTTTTTGACCTTTGACAAAAAGGGTGAAAAACATATAATAGAAAATGTCAAAGGTCAAAGATAGTCAAAGTCAAATAGATTAGGCGATGAGCCGGGTACTGTAAAAGTCCTCTGACAATCGGAAAAGACGGAGTGATTAACAAATGAACTTAAGCAAGGAAATAGCCGGTATGATTCTTGATATGCTCTCCGACAGCGGAACTACCGAAATACGCCGCAATGATTTGGCAGAGCAGTTAGGGTGCGTGCCGAGCCAAATAAATTACGTCATTTCGTCACGGTTTACGCCGGAGCACGGCTATATAGTAGAAAGCCGTCGCGGCGGCGGAGGTTATATCAAGATAACCAGAGCCACATACGATCTCAGCACTCTGAAAATGCACCTCATCAATTCGATAGGGAATAATATTGATGAAAGATCCTGTCGCGCACATATCGTGAATTTGCACGACAGAGGGCTTTTGGAGGATAAAGAGGCGGCGGTAATGCTGGCGGCAACCGCCGATAAGTCGTATCACGATGTGCCGCACGAGCTTCGCGATAAGCTTAGGGCGAATATATTTAAGCAAATGTTGATTTCATCTATGAAATAAGGAGTGATTTATATGTTGTGTCAAAACTGTGGTAAATATGAGGCAACTACACATATCAAAAGGATTGTAAACGGCGAGGCCACGGAAGCTCATCTTTGCTCCGATTGTGCACGCGCTCTCGGCTATGACAGCGTCTTCCCGGATTTCGGCTTCAACTTTTCAGATATGCTCGGCTCGTTTTTCAACGAGGCAACGGTCGGCGCTCTCAGCAACGGTATAGTCCGCTGTGAAAAGTGCGGCAGTACGTTTAATGACATCGTAAGAAGCGGCAGAATGGGCTGCGGCGATTGTTACAGTACATTTTACGATAAGCTTCTTCCCTCATTTGAGCGTATCCACGGCAGAACCCATCACGAGGGTAAAAAGGCAAATACTTCTCCGGAAATAAAGAAGCTCAGCAAAACCGAAGAGCTTAAGGAAAATCTTAAGCAGGCGGTTGAGGCTCAGAATTACGAAGAGGCGGCACGCCTTCGCGACGAGATCAAAAAGCTGGAAAGCGAGGATAATCAAAAATGAGTAAGTGGTATATAGGCGCAGGTGAACAAAACGACATCGTTATAAGCACACGCATAAGACTTGCGAGAAATATTGAGGATTATCCTTTTCCCTGCAAGCTTGATACGAAAACGAGAACGGCTCTGAATAAAAAAATCGGCGACGCTGTATGCGGCAGAGAGAATCTCGAATTTATCGAGATGAAAACTCTTACTCAACCGCAGATAGTATCGCTTGCCGAAAAGCATCTGATAAGTCCCGAATTTGCATCGTCTTATGACGGCAGAGCGTTGCTTTTATCAGACAGCGAGGGCATAAGCATAATGCTCTGTGAAGAGGACCATATTAAAATACAGGTTATGAAACCAGGTCTTTCACTCGAAACGGCTTATGCCGAGGCAGACAGAATAGACGATGAGCTTAACGAAAAATTTGTTTTCGCATTTGATGACCGTCTCGGCTACCTTACCCAATGTCCGACCAATCTCGGTACGGGTATGAGAGCCTCGGTGCTCCTTCATCTTCCGGCGCTTACGGCGTGCGGCCAGATGAGTTCTATCTCTTCAACCGTATCAAAGCTCGGTCTTACGGTGTGCGGCTCTTACGGTGAGGGAAGCGTTCCCATGGGCGATATATACTGCCTCAGTAATCAGGTAACTCTCGGCATCTCCGAAAAAGCCGCTATTGACAATCTCAAAACGGTAACGTTGCAGCTTGCGGCGCAGGAGAGAACAGCGAGAGCGGAAATGGTTAAAAGCATAGAAACCGAGGATGAGATATTCAGAGCCTACGGAATTCTGAAATCGGCGAGGATTCTCCCCGTCAAGGAATTTATGACTCTTGTATCAAAGGTTCGTCTCGGAGCGGTTGCGGGTTTTATAAATGTTAAGCCCGAGACCGTCGATGAGCTTATGATTTCAATGCAGCCCGCAACAATAAACGCGGCGGCGGGCAAAAATCTTGACAGCCGCGAGCGCGACATTGAGCGTGCAAAGCAAGTAAGACAAAGACTTTAAATGAATTTTCGCTTTGCGGCGTTAATTTATCAATTGATTTGAAAGGAATGACAGTTATGTTCAAATTCACCGGTTTTACGGAAAAAGCAAATAAGTCCTTGAATGCGGCGGTAAAGGCAGCCGAGGATTTGGGACATACTTACATCGGCAGCGAGCATATATTGCTGGGCCTTCTCTCGGATACATCCACTGTTGCGGGTGCGGTGCTGGCTGCACATAATATAACCTATGCCGACATAGAAGAAGAGCTCAAGAGAAGCATCGGCGTAGGCGTACCTACCGAGCTTCAGCCCGACGACTTTACACCGAGAAGCAAAAACATTCTCGAAACCTCTGTTGCATTCGCAAGGCAGATGGGTCAGCAGCTTGTAGGTACTGAGCACGTATTGCTCGCAATAGCGCGTGAGGGCTCGTGCAGCGCAACGCTTCTTTTAAGCCGCGCCGGAGTCTCCATGCAGGACATTGTAAATGATGTGTCAAAGGCTCTTATGGGCGGTACGGCAAACGCCGGCACCGACAATAAGGACGGCGGCAAGGAAAACGAGAGTATGCTCTCGCAGTTCGGCAGAGATCTTACAAAGCTCGCAAAGGACGGTAAGATTGACCCTGTAATCGGCCGTCAGAAAGAAATAGAGAGGGTTATTCAGATTCTCTCAAGACGTACCAAAAACAATCCTTGCCTTATAGGTGAGCCCGGCGTCGGCAAAACGGCAATCGCCGAGGGGCTTGCTCTTAAAATTGTTTCGGGTGAGGTTCCCGAGCTTTTAAAGGACAAAAAGATATATTCTCTTGACCTTACCGGTATGGTTGCAGGTACAAAATACCGCGGCGATTTTGAAGAGAGAATTAAAAAGGTTATCGACGAGGTTAAAAACGCCAAGGACGTTATCCTCTTCATAGATGAGGTTCACACTCTTATAGGCGCAGGCAGTGCCGAGGGTGCGGCTGACGCAGCCAATATCTTAAAGCCCTCTCTCGCAAGAGGAGAGCTTCAGATAATCGGTGCAACCACTATTGAGGAATACCGTAAGCACATCGAAAAAGATGCCGCTTTGGAGCGTCGCTTCCAACCTGTAATGGTTGATGAACCCTCGCAGGAGGAAGCTATTGAAATACTCAAGGGCATTAAAGATAAATATGAAGCTCATCACAAGGTAAAGATAACCGATGAGGCTATCGAGTCCGCCGTTAAACTCTCAACGAGATATATAGGCGACAGATATTTGCCCGATAAAGCCATAGACCTTATCGATGAAGCGGCTTCAAGGGTAAGACTTCGTTCCTATACGGCTCCGTCGGACCTTAAAGAACTCGAAGACAAGAAAAAGAGCGTTGAGGCGGAAAAGCTCTCGGCTGTAAATGCTCAGGAATTTGAGCGTGCTGCAGCTCTTCGTGATGAGGAGCGTAAGCTCGACAAGGAAATTAAGGACAAGAAAGAAAACTGGCACGATATGGCAGGCAAGAGCCATGACGAGGTAACTCCCGCCGACATTGCCGATATAGTATCCTCTTGGACCGGAGTTCCCGTAACTCAGCTTTCTACCGAAGAGAGTGACAGACTTCTTCATATGGAGGATGAGCTTCATCGCCGCATAGTCGGTCAGGATGAAGCGGTCGAGGCTGTTTCAAGAGCTATCCGCCGCGGCAGAGTCGGACTTAAGGACCCGAAAAAGCCCATAGGCTCGTTCATCTTCTTAGGCCCCACGGGCGTCGGCAAAACAGAGCTTTGCAAGGCTTTGGCCGCCGCTATGTTCGGTGACGAAAACGCTATGATAAGACTTGATATGTCTGAGTATATGGAGAAGCACACGGTGTCTCGTCTCATAGGTTCGCCCCCCGGATATGTCGGCTATGACGAGGGCGGTCAGCTTACCGAAAAGGTAAGAAGAAAACCGTACTCCGTTGTACTTTTCGACGAGATTGAAAAGGCACACCCCGACGTGTTCAATATGCTTTTGCAGATACTTGATGACGGTGTTCTGACAGACGGTCAGGGCAGACGCGTTGACTTTAAGAATTGCATCATCATAATGACCTCAAATGTCGGTGCTAAGCTCATTTCGCAGAAGCAAAAGGCGTTCGGTTTTGCCGCAGGCGCAAAAGAGCTTGAGCAGAACGAAAAGGAAATCAAGGACGCTGTAATGGGTGAGCTTCGCAACACCTTCCGTCCCGAATTCCTTAACAGAGTAGACGACATAATAGTATTCCAGCGCCTTACCAAGGAAAACATCAAAGAAATCGCTTCGAGACTTCTCGCTGTTCTCCAGAAACGCGTTGAGGATATGGGTATCGAGGTTACTTTCTCCGATGAAGCTGTCAGCAAGATAGCCGACGCAGGCTTCGACGATGTATACGGTGCAAGACCTCTGAAGCGTGCTATCCAGAGCAGAATTGAGGACGCTTTGTCCGAGGAAATGCTCAAGGGCAACGTGAAAAAGGGCGGCAAGTATATCTGCAATGTCAAAGATGACAAATTTGTTTTTGACAAGGCCGAGGAAAAAACCGTAACCGAATAAGCATAGCGGTCCGTAAAGCCATATGACTTTACGGGCCGCTTTCTATATTTTCATATAATAGATGTAAAAGAATTGCAGCTTTTTTGTATGTAAATCGGTATTGCACTCGGAGCGGCAAAAGTGTAAAATATACTCCGGAAGTGGTATTGTGGCAAACACAAGAAAAAACGAAATTTCAACAATAAACAAAATACGCTTTGACCCGACAAATCCGTGCGAAGACGATATAGACATACGCGACATAGCGCACGCTCTTTCTATGATGACAAGGGCAAACGGTCATTTCACCGAGTTTTATTCGGTGGCAAGACATTCCGTAAACTGTGCGCTTGAGGCAACGGCACGCGGATATTCAAAAAGGGTCGCGCTTTTTTGCCTTTTGCACGACAGCGCCGAAAGCTATATAGGAGATATGACAAGACCTCTGAAAATGCACTTTCCGCTGTTTTCCGAATATGAAAAAAAGCTGCAAAAGGTAATTTTTTCAAAATATGCGACGCTTGATATTGACGATGACGAAAAGGAAAAGGTGAAATCCGTAGACGACAGCTTACTGTATCACGAGTTTCTTTGCTACCACGGTGACAAGCTGTTTGACTTTACACCGGAAATACATATAGATGTAAAGGATAACTCAAAAAATATATCCGAGACCGAAAAGGAGTTCCTCTGTATGTACGAGGCTTTAAAGATAAAATAATCCTGAACGGTTAAAAGCAAAACCAAAAACCATTGCATTTTAAACATCCTAAAACGACCTAAAGCACTTGTTTTTGTGAGTGCTTTAGGTCGCGGTGTTTTTGGACTGTATTACTGTTTTCGGTAAAAATAAAACCGACAAGCTTCAACTGAACTTGTCGGTTTTTGGAGCGATTAAGCAACAGCTTACGAACCATAACGCTCCCTTTCTAAAAATATTATATATGAATTCTTATTGAATTTCAACGGGAACATGGAAAATTTTGTTGTTTTATGGTATTATTTTATAAATATGAAATATAATGTGGAAAAAGATAGTAAAAAATTTTATTTTTGAAAACAAGAAGATTATTCAAAATATAGACCTACATATCCAACCGAACTTTTTGATTTTTTATCTATTTCTGAATGATCAAAAATAACAAATGTCTATAAAAGGAGCTCTGAAGTTATGTACAAATATAATGTTAGTAATCATATAGAAAAAGTAAAAAATGAAGTAGCAAAACTATTAGAGGGAGACAACTCTGGACATGGACTTGAACATATTAATAGGGTTTTAGATTTATCTTTAAAATTTGCTGAAAAAGAAAATGCAAATAAATATATAGTATCATTAATAGCATTACTTCATGATGCAGATGATTATAAGTTATTTGGTAGGGAAAATGCAGAGAAACTTACAAACGCCAAAATAATTATGGATGATTGCAATGTTGATAAAGCTATCCAAGAACAAGTATGTGATGCTATTAATAATATTGGATATAGCAAAAGATTAAAAGGACATAGTCCAACAACTCTTGAAGGGAAAATTGCTCCTCCGCATCTGCGGCGTCGGCGAGCGCAGCCTCTATGAGCCCGATGATGAACTCTTTCTGCGTCAGCCCGTATTTGCTCAGATGCGCCTTGATCCTTACGAAGAGTTCCTCCGGAATCTGCAGCGCCAGTGTCCTTGTTCCGTTTGCCATAGTTCTGCCTCCTTCAAAGTGTTCTCTGATGATCTTCTCGACGTACTCGCTCAGTGTCAGTGCCAGTTGTTCCTGTTCCTCGCGCACTTTGATGTGCAGCGACTCCGGAATCATGGCACAGAGGTTTTTCTTCTTTTCGTCCATGAGCTTGTCTCCTTTCCGCTTTCGCAAGCGAAGTATACCCGAAGCTCCGGCACAAAGCTATTCATCAGAAGCAATGAAGATCATCGGCAAAACGAAGCAGATGCAACAAGCTATGCACCATTCAGCGCCGCGGCGACTCCGTGCATTATATAGTCCACGCACGGGATAGCGACACTGTTGCCGAGCGCCTTGTACCGTGCTGAGTCCGACGCGCCGGGGATATCTGCCCAGCCGTCGGGGAAGCCCTGCAAGCGTTCGCATTCCAGCGGCGTGAGCCTGCGAATGAGATACGCGAACGGCTTTGAGCTGTCATACACAAGATCGGTCGCATCCTTGTACTGTCTGGCGCTTTGGGTACTGACTACAT
>OGYD01000884.1_pt1 | contig 24641 bp, 22 predicted proteins | sample 1576441 | NCBI WGS metagenome assembly OGYD01 (sample SAMEA3541537, study PRJEB24748) | human gut metagenome | biome: human gut; feature: human-associated habitat; material: faeces | place: China | collected 2012 | reverse complement strand
TTCTTTGATCCAACGCTTACATTGAATAAGTTCCCGATCGCCGGTGTAATGGGCGCACACGAGGCATCCTCTTACGCCCGCTATTTCAAAAGGGCGATAACATTTTCCGGAAATTGTAAAATTACACTTTTTTTTCATAGTTTCAATATTAAATAAAACGGGTTATTCGCATTTCTTTATTTTCGGGAAAGAGATTCAATTCCGGAAAATATTTTTTTAATATCGGTTGCTCTTGCAATAAGAGTTTTTTCCGTTTATTCAATTCGCCAAACTTGTCGCACTTCACCGCAAATTGCGGTTGGGAAATTAGGAGTCTAAACCAATCTTCCTCGGTGAGTTCATTCCATTTGCGGACAGATTCAAAATTTTTTGAATACTTTGGATTCTCCGATAGGATTTTTGCCCAATTATGTGTTGAAAATACACTCCAATCTTTGACAAATTTTTTATTTGCGGAATTGATGGTTAAAAGTACGGCTAATCCGTTTGCGCATTTTTTTGCACTCTCGACAAGGCTTGGATTTTTTATAATAATTCCTTCCCAAGCGAACATTTTTATGTCGTCAAGAGTTGAAAACTTTTCAATTAATTTTGGGCGCAGTTCGATAAGTTTATATTTGTCATAATCAAAAATTTCATCCCAATCTGAATATGCTTCAACATAATCGGGAAAAACAGCAAGCATTGCTATCCTTCCTTCTCTGTATCTTTCGGCGATACCGCGCAGGCAGGGTTGACGCTTCAAAAGTGGCAACCAATTTAAAAAGGCGTCAAAGTCTCTAAGATATGGGCATTTGTTCGCAAACTGCGGCCGGCTCATGAGAAGCTGAGTCCATTCGATATTTAAAAAATCTATATTCCAATCGTAGAATTTGGCAAGTTCGGGTTTCAATGATAAGAGCGCAACTATCCCTTTGGGGCAATACCACGCTATCTGCTCAAATTTTGGATTCTTTAAAAGTAGATTCCGCCATGCTTTAACGCTTCTCTTCATAACGCGGGCTTTGAGCATGTATTTTTTGAATTGCGGGTGTTTATCCGATAAGATTTGCAGCAGAGAGAAAGAAAAATCATTGAAGCATTCGCATTTGCCTTCAAATTGCGGCTGTACAAGAAGAAGTTCAAGCCACTGTTTATGCGTAAATCTTGACCATGCGTTTATCTGACTACATTCTTTCGCATGATTCGGATGTTGCTTTAATATCGCAATCCAAGCGTCGGTAGATATTTTTTCCAACTCGTTTAAATCTGTATTCATGATTTTTCTCTTATCAAAAATTTGACTCCAAACATTGTCCGCAAATCTGCGACATAATACGACTTCGCATTGCGGCATTACGCTCTGCGACATATTTTGTCCTGTTATTGAGTTAAAGTTAAAAGAAAATAAAATTTTCTCTATGAATAGCAAAAGTCAAATTATGGATTCTGAGTCTTTGTCTGCGGAGAAAGACCTCAGATATATTTTTAATTTACTGCCTCGAAAAGGAATTACTGTGCTCGCGGGAGCTCCCGGAACGGGAAAGCCAACATTTGCGCTAAATCTTATTGAGTCGGCGTTGCTTAATAATCCTTCAATGTCCGCACTTATATTTTCTCTGGAAAAATCTTCTAAATGGGTACTGGACTTAATGGCGCGTTCAATGGGCGGAATAGCAGCCTGGAAATTTAAACCTGAAAACTTAGTCGGCGCAGAAGCGGTTAAGTTTAAGAAAGCAAGGCAGTCTATAGAAAAACTTCCTCTGTTGATACGCGACGGCGCGCACTCGGTTAAAGATATATGTGCAACTGCCCGCACCGTAAACAATATAATCTTAAAACAAAGTGATGAAAAACCTCTTAACGTTATACTTATAGATTACCTTGAAAACATTGAGCCTTCCTGCAAATCTTTGGAACGGGTATATCAGGTAAGGGAAGCAATGGCATCGCTAAAGGCTCTCTCGGAAGAGTTGGAAGTCCCGATAATTCTGCTTGCGAAGCTGAATAGAAAAAATTTTTACGAACCAAAAGTCGATAACCTAATATACGCAAGCGAAATAAAAAAATACGCAGATACCGTTGCGTTGCTTGGTTATAAGGAGATTCCTACCCCCGATTTGTTTGAAGTGAAATGCAACCAAGTGGAATGCAACTATAAAATACGTTTAGACATAGTAAATCTTCCCGAAAACAGCTGTGTGTCAATTCCGCTTATATTTAAGCGGGGTAGCATGCGATATACTTTCGACCATGAGAGAATTTAGGTTGAAAAAATTCCCAGCTATAGTAATAAAAATTGAGTCGATCTTAAATATAGATGTTGTATTATGTTAGACGAAGAAATGATTTGCAATATGAGCAAGCGGAAACTCCGGGAATATCTGCTTGCGCATCCCGACGAGGCCTACGAAATCCATAGTATGGTCGATTTAAGAAGCAAAGGGTTTACCATATCGGATATCGAAGAACTGATGGGGGAGTGCCCGGATTTTGCGGAAGACATCGAAGATATTCTTATAGATATGGATCACAAAAATTTCTCGGAGGATTACTGGGAGCAGTTAGACGACGGATACGATCCCGACGCCTATTTTGACGACGACTAAACAAAGGATCTTGGAAAACTATATGCCACCAGACGATAAAAACGCGAAGATAGCGGAAGCGAAAGTTATAACGCTTACTGAACTTTATACGTTAAAAAACTTAAAAATTCCAGAATACCAGCGCCCTTATAAGTGGACTGAGAAAAACGTAAATAATTTAATCGACGACATTATAAGCAATAAAAATAAGTCCGAATACCGTTTAGGTACTTTGGTTTTACATAAAAATGGAGAAAACCTCGACATAGTTGACGGACAGCAGCGCATCGTAACGCTAATGCTCATTCTATGCGCACTACATTATATAAAGCAGTATAAAGAAGTTGAGAAGCTGTATGCGCCGAAAGAAAATAAATTTTGGAAACATGAGTTTAATAATACCATTTCGCAAAATAATATCTTCAAAAATTACCAACTAATCAAACAGCGTATTAACGATTTCAATGAGGCAACCGTAGATTTTCTTTTAACAAAATGTACCTTCGTTAAAATTGTGCTTAATGATGTCTCCGAAGCGTTTCAATTTTTTGATTCGCAAAATTCAAGGGGCAAGGAGCTTGAACCGCATGATTTGTTGAAAGCATACCATTTGCGTGAAATGCGTGAAATCCCATCCGACGAGCAGATAGAAATAATAGAAAAATGGGAAGATATCGATACTGAGGAGCTGGCAAGCTTATTTGGATACCTATACCGGATAAAAAATTGGAGCAAATTAAAATCGGCACGGGAATTTACAAAAGATGAAATAAGCGTCTTTAAGGGAATAAATTTAAATAACAAAATTTATTATCCATATAAGCGAATATTCTATGTAGCAGAATATTTCATTGAGAAAATTGCAAAGGCGCCGTTAGTAGAAACGAAATATCCATTTCAGTTGGACAATATTATAATTAACGGCAAGCATTTCTTTGAAATGATATACCAGTATTCCAAGTTAAAAAAAGACCTGCCAAACTTGATAAAAAAATGGAACTCTGAAATTTATAATATATTGTATGCAGACCACAAATATAACAATAAAGATTATGCCGGATATTATAGAGTTGGAGACAATTATACGAAAATTTTGTTTGAATGCGCTTGCATGTATTTTCTCGATAAGTTCGGGGAAGACAAAGAGCTAGAAAAAGTTTTTGAAAAAATATTCTTATGGGCATTTCACAAAAGGCTAGAAGGAGCACGCATTACATTCCCCAACATCGATATTTATGCCACGCAAGATGACTCATTTTTTAAATATATAAAGGAAGCTTTGTATATATCGGATATTCTAAAAGTACAACTAAAACCAGTCTACAAAATTGATTCAACAGGTGTAGATGCAATAGTAGAATATTTTAAAAAGAAGAGGTTGTATAAACCTCAAAATAGTTAAATTTTATGGACTCAAATAAAATGAGCGAGAAAATTACATCTCTAAAAGTTGAAGACATTTTCTATAGTGAGAACGGTAAATACAAGATTCCCATTTACCAGCGCAACTATGCATGGAAAGAGCCCCAAATAAGACAACTTATACAAGATATTTACGACTATGCTAAAGGCAATAAAGAAAAAAACGAAAATGTAATAAAACAATATTATATTGGGACACTGGTCGTACGATCCGATAAAGGAAATACCTTTGAAGTAGTAGACGGGCAACAACGCCTTACAACACTTTCAATGCTTGTCGCATATCTTAATAACATTGTAAAAGCACCAAACAATACCAAGGAATCTGAGAAGACAAAATTAGAAAATACAATTACATTCCAATGCAGGCAGGTTTCCTCTAATTCATTAAACAAAATATGGGGGAAGAACTCAAGCGATGATTATGAGGCGACAGACCTGATATTAGCCGGATATCAAATTCTAAAGAAATCTTTTGAAGACATAGTAGGAAAAACATCAGAAGATGTAACAAATGAAGAGTATTTAAAGTATCTTCTTGAAGACGTAATAATATATCGGATACTGGTACCGGAAGATACGGATTTGAATCATTATTTTGAAATAATGAATACGCGCGGAGAGCAGTTGGAAAAGCATGAAATTCTAAAAGCTAAATTACTCTCCGTTTTCAAAGACAACACTGGCACAATAGAGTTTTATAGCAGGATATGGGATGCTTGCTCTGATATGGGAAAATATCTGTGCCCTAAGAGGTTAAAAACTAATAATCAAGAAAACAAAACAGGAAATTTCACAATAGAAGACGTTATAAAAAATGCTGACTGTAAACCTGGAAATAATAATGGACAGAATAATAGCCAAGAAGATAATATCGCAGAAGATCGCTATAGGTCTATAATTGATTTCCCCAATTTTCTGCTGTTGGTTCTAAAACTAATGGATGATAAAACAGTATTGGACGATAAAAAATTGTTGGATGAATTTGACAAAAAATTAAAAGATCACTTGCTTGTTGAAAAATTTTTTGAAAAATTGTTAACGGCAAGATTTTTATTTGACAATTATGTGTTAAAACGCGAATTATCCTCAGGGAAGTGGATTCTAAATTCTTTAAGTAAAGAAAATGGAAAAGAGGATCTTAAAAATACCTTTGATGACGATTCAAAGAACAAGCAAATACTTATGCTCTTGTCTATGTTTGAAGTTTCATTTCCAAATTATAGTTATAAGTCTTGGCTGTTTGATGTCCTAAAGTATTTGACTGAACAACCATGCTCTATTAATTTATGGTGTGATGTATATTGCAATAATTCAGATTGTCTTTCACAATGGTATAATATAGTGGCAGATAATTATATAAAATTCTTGGAAGCTTACGCGAATGAAAGAAGAAATAAACACGCTGGTATAGAAAATGCTGATAGTGTCAAACCTAATGATTTTAAAGCCTTTGACAAAGGCACATACGTTCCCAATTTCATATTTAATTTGTTAGATTATAAATTATGGAAAAAGGGAAAAGATAAAGATTTTGAATTCACATATAGAGATTCTGTTGAACATTTCTATCCACAAAATCCGATAAGCGGAGAATCTATAAAAAATGTAAATTCATTTGGCAATTTGTGCCTGATTACATCGGATATGAATTCACGGTTAAACAATCTCCTTCCATTGGCAAAAAGAGATATTTGGAAAGCATCAAAATCTCAACAGAGCATAAAACTGTCCAAAATGCTAGAAATGTTGGAAACCAAAGCGTGGAATGAAGATGCTATAAATAAGCATAAAAAAGAAATGCTTAATGTACTATTTGACGAAGTGACTTTGGAACATTAAAAAACGATAATTAGGCAGCATTCTTTAAAGCGCGGCAAGTTTTGTCGCGCTTTTTTGTAATCATGGGTCAATGGGAGAATTTGTCATATTTCTTTGTTTCGGGCTTGCCATATTTTTGTATTTTCTGCCGTCATTTATAGCATTTAAGCGTAAGCATACTTATAGGTGGCTTGTTCTTCTTTTAAATGTCTTTGTGCTTATGGGTTTCGCATGGTTATGTGCTTTCATTTGGGCGCTTTGGCCAAAAGACGATTTTTTGAATTAAAAGTTTTTGTGGAAGTCTCAAAATGTCGCGCAAGTACCTTAAAATAAGCCTCTCAAAATAAATTAAACAGAAAGGGAAATTATATATGTCATTATGGAGAATTACAGTCAAAAATAGCGGATGCCTAAATGGAATCCGTTTGGAACGCGGGATGAGTGTGCAAGTAGTTTCTACCGCCCATCCATTGACATCGAGCGGGCTCGGCTTGGTGCGCGACGCATTTATTAGAATCTATGGTATAGACCTAAAAGCGGCCAATGCACTCGGCGGAGCGTGTTTAGATGTAAAAAAAGAAGGTTAACGACAAAGGCGGAGTTTTCACTCCGCCTTTTTTCTTTCCTCTTCTTCAAGTTCGTCCTTGTATTTCTCGTAGTGCTTAGGATTTGCTTTTAGCAAGTCCACATATTCTTTAGGATAAAAAGAGGCGTTTTTTTCTATATTTTCCATATACGAGTCCTCCTCATATTCCGACGATGACGGAATGTCAAAAATATCAAAAATTAGCGAGCATGCCGCCACCGCCAACGTAAATATATCTTTCATAATTTAGTCGGGGATTTATCGGGCATAGTTTCTAAGTTAATGGTGCCATATTTGACGTTCTTGGGGAACGTTAGTTCTATGGACAATACTCCGCATGCGCCGCAAGCGATAGTGTATGGGGGGAATATTATTTTTACGGTATCTTTCTTGATTGAAAACTGGACAACATTTAATATCTCGTTCAATTCATCTCCTGAAAGCTCTTTGGAGCTAATAGACTTATATTTTGTCTTCAATCTCAATTCATCAAGAGCTCTTTTTAAAAAGTTAATGCAATCATTTTTACTTTCAAACAAGTCGGCAAATTTCAGCTTTTTAATTTTATCTCCGTCAATTAAATAATTAATCCCAATAATATTGGAATGACAACCGTTGGCCCCGTGGTGATATTGGTAGGTTTCAATCTCGCATGAAAATATTTTAGCATTGTTCTGAATTACACTGGATTTTACAGAAACTTCACTCTTATAATTTTTAATTTTGGAAAGGTCTTCGTCAAAAAAGTATTCAACTTCGTTGTAATAATCCTTTAAAATATTTGTTTTTATATTCTTTAACGCTTTATTTATGGCTTGCTGTGCAGGTGTTAAATTTTCGCCCTTAAATTGAAATATGTCTATATCCGCGATAAGTTCGTATTTCCTTTGGTTCGGAGGTAGCGTTTCCCCTGACATGGTAGAGTTCAAATTTTCGCAATACCCCACAGGGAAGTTGGCAAGAAGCAATAGGGTAATTAATGTTCTTTTCATAATTAGGCTGTTATTTAAATGATAAAATTTCCAATTTGCGTTGTGGTAAATTTTTAAACCGCAAATAGGGTGGTCATATAGCAATGGCTATTCCCGCGCAAGCGACAGCGTCATCCAAAGCATTGTGATGGCGCTTTAATTCTATATTAAGGAAATTCGAAACACAATCCAGCGAAACGCTTTTCGGCCTAAGATTCTGGGGAAGGTTTCTAAAATATTTTCTGCACTCTCTGTAGGTACAATAAAAGTTATAGTTGGGATATTCCATGGAGTATGATTTGTGCGCGGCAATCAGGCAACTTTCATCAAACGCGGCGTTATGTGCGACAAGCGGCAACCCTTCGATTCTCCGTGATACCTCAGCCCAGACTTCCGGAAAAATCGGCGCATTTGAAGTGTCATTCAAAGTCAATCCGTGAATTTCGCTAAAACGCCATAAATAATATTCCGGATTGGGTTTTATTAGGCTATAAAATGTATCGGTGATTTTTAAATTTCTGACTATCGCAACTCCGACACTGCATACGCTGCAGCGCTCAAAATTGGCCGTCTCAAAATCTATCGCCGCAAAATCCCTTAAATTATTCATAACTTTTAAGAGTTTCCTTTAAACTTTCAATTATCTCTTTTCTTAGAATTTTAGGCTTCTGGACAATAATATCGCTGCCTTGCGAACGTATCCAGAACCAGAGTTGCCAAGAGTCGCGCACGGTGGCGGTAAGCAGCCACTTGCCGTTTTTATAGCTTATTTTCTGGTCGTCGGAGATCGCCGCCTCATTTAGATAACTCGCGAGCGTATCCGAAACCGCGGCCTCTAACTTTATAATTCCCCCTGACCCAAAATCCATGGCTCCACTTGCTATATAATTTTCTAGATTAAAATCCTTTGGAATATCTGACTTGCTTTCTAGAATTTCTACGGAACGGAAACGTTGGACGGCGTATTGCATTGGCGCTTCGCCGTATTCGGAGTTGCTCGCAATTAAATATGTGCGTACGCCGCGCTGAACTATCGCAAAAGGGTTTAAAATGTAAGTCTTAGACGCCTTCCCAAGCGGATCGTATTTTACCTCTATTTGAAAACCGTCGACTAGCGCGCTTTGGATTTTCTCAAGAATCTCTTCACGCACGTTTACAGGTTTGAAACTCAAAGATTCGGGAACATAGCGGACTTTTGAACTCCATTTAGATATGGCTAACGCCTCCAAAGCTTCAAGCTTTTTGCGCGCAAGCTCAAACTTTGGATTCAACATTTTAACCATTGATATGGGCAATATCGATTTCAACACATTCTCGGCAAGCGCAAGCGACACTGCGTCGGCGACTTCGATTCCACCAAACTCGCTTGAAATGTCCTTAAGCCAATACCAGCGAAATGGCGCGGAATCTTCGTCGGCCATTAGAGGGAACAATGTTGAGAGGTCGCGCAAGTCCCGCTCAACTGTCCGCTTTGTGACTACATAGCCTTTATCGGCGATTTGTTTCGTCAATTCCAATGATGTAATCCCCGGCTTTCGCGAGGGTATAATTCTCAATAGCTCCCATTGGCGGGCGAGAGAGTTGTTGTTGTTTTGCTTCGGCATGGTTTTATCCTATTTGTTCGAAATAAAAACACATTACGTGAATAATGCGACAAAATATGTCGCGCAGATCGGAATGTTTTTATATGAATTGCCTATGAGCATATACCAATCGTTCTCATAAAATTTTTGCAAAGCGCCGTGCTCTTCCACAATCGGATAGAAAAATCAAAATCTTCACATAGTAAAGTACACCAATATTCCGAATTAAACAGCTTAAAGGCTTTTATTTTATGGCGGTTTTGCTAATTTCTTTATGCCGCAGCAGAACTTTTAACCAATTTTCGCGGTCAAAGGCCGAATATCCTGTTTTTTTATCCCCATTTGCGGTCGAATACTTTTCACAAAATCAGATATGGCAGGGTTGTTTTCAATCGCCAAAGTCCGCATTCTTGGCGTTATTTGTATTAGGGATTTTTCATTGTTTAAAATTTGTGTATTTATATCCTCTATCGCTTTTTGTCTTTCATCTGTGAGTTTTTTATCAAATTTGATTTCTAAAGAACTTTTTTCTTTTGCTTGGCTTGTGGAAAACTCAAATTTATTCTCAACGCAAAGCCTGTCGCCAAGCGATGATTGCTTGTGCAAAATAAACGACTTTGAATACTCGTCCAAGGCATTTAAAGCTCCTCTGCTTACGGCAAATTCAAACAATTTAGGTGCTCTTGATTGTATTATCATCCATTCCCTTGAACTAAACAACAATATCCCGTCGACGTATTTATATATATAAAGGGCTTCCGGATAATTGCTCGCTTCGAGTCTCCTCTTATACTCGTCGGAGAACGAAGAATTGCCCATCTTTTTCTCGTTTTCGAGTTTTTTGAATAAATATGTTTATTAGATTCCATTACTATCAATGGATCATAAGCAACACTTTTTATTTTTAAATGTTTCTGCTTTGCATATTCGGGGCGATCCGCAAGGAACATTGCCCAATAATTTTCCCCTAGTAATTTTCAAACATTGAATCGGTCAAATAATTTTTCCATTTTCTCAAGTATTTTCTTCATTCATGAATTGAAGCATCCGACTACGACATAATATGCCCTTGAGAAGTCGTTTTGCGATATGCGCATTCTAAATCCATGAATCTATTTTTTCTAGTGGGTGTTGAAATTTTTCTTTGTGTTATTGATAAGGTGGAAAAATCGTAAGCTTGTGTGATGAATGGAGAGATAGATAACATTTTAAATCAAAATAAGTCTGATATCTTGCACAATAGACTTAGTGCTCCGCGTTTACTCCAAAGATGGATTTTTATAGTTAAATAATTCCGGATGTGCGCGTAATATGCGCGTCCAATCTCGTTCGTTGAAGGCGTCCCATGTTTTGCAATATTTAGCCAGAGATACTTGAGAAACTATAAGAAATCTCCATTGATTGTGGTCGAATTTATTAAAGCACGGGCAACGCTCTGCAAACCGAGGCTGCTTTTCCAAAATATAGGCCCAGTCCCAAGTTCCAAATTTATCCCACACAGGACATAAGTCGGCAAGTTTCGGATATTTTATTAGGTTTGAAACCCACTTTTGGCGCAATATAAGTTCGTTTTCGCTGGTTTCATTTTCGTCTGTACTTAATGTGATGTCGTTTTTTCTTAGCAGATTTAGAGCAATATTTCTCGCAAGATTTGCTTCGTGCGCGTTTGCTCTCTTATCGCCTGCAAGCCTTAACAGCTTTTCGATTCTATCATATAGTTTACGCTTATTGTCATTCATTTGGGTAGAATGCTATGAATGTTATGTTGTCGCAGTCGGGTTTGCCGTTTGATAGAGCCTCATTAAGTAATTTTTCAGCAGCCGAATTTGTTTTATCATAGAGCAACTGAAGTTTTTCTTGCGCTATATTTCCCCAAAAGCCGTCACTGCATATTAAAAACCAATCTTTCGGCCCGAATCTAAAAGAGGTCAATTCGCCGCGGGCTAAGTTGTCATCTCCAAGGCATCTGTATAGTATGTTTTTAGCAGGGGCGTTGGGGAAATTGGTACCTGTTTTTTAATATGCTTTATGCTTTCCGCAAGCGAGTGGTCTTTTGTAGCGAATAACAATTTTTTACCTCTAAAATGATAAACGCGCGAATCTCCGCAATGTAAGACATACGCAATTCCTTCCAAACATAATAGGGCGGCGAAAGTCGAATTTCCTACTATGGAGCCTTTCGCTCTTAAATCTTTTATCCTAAAATGCGCAGTTCTGAAAATATTTTCAAGTACGAAACTCGCATTGCATGCGGATACAATTTGCCCGCTTAAAATTTCCTGACTTACGTTTGCTATTGTCTTGCTCGCCACGTCGCCTCCCGGTATTCCGCCAAGGCCGTCCGCGACTAGGGCAAAGCTATAGTGTTCGTTTTGCGTACAAAAATAGCAATCTTGCTGAATTTTTCTGTTTCCAATGTGTTGTTTTGCTAAAAACATTTTAGTATGTAAAACATATTTTGACTTCTCTTTATGGTATCTTGTAGAGATTGTTCTCTATAGAGCTGCAACAAATGTACTAACTTCTGCGGCAAAATAAGTCTCACTCTTAAATTTTTAAACGTCTTTATTCCAGTCATGACAAATATAGACCGCTTAATTTCCAGCATGCCGCGCTGCAGATATTTTTTATAAAGGAATTTTCGAGCATTCTATACGTTTTACAAATAATAAAGAGGTTTTATACTTTGAACGTAGAATGTTTTTGCCAAATGATGTAATCTTGGCATATATTCGAAAACTGGTACGTTACGCTTGGTATTTAGTCCGGATTAAACGCCGCAAAATAAGTTCTATTTAAGTTTGATTGAGATTTGTTGATTTGACGGGCATGAAACTTATTATGGCCAGCCAATTCGCTACAAGAGGGCGGCGCACGGAGATTTCCACAACCCGTATTTTATCACAAAATATTTCAGCCTAAGCGGTCCCAATCTGCGGCTCGCCCGCTCTTCATTGCCGATCCGGAAAGACTATGTAGGATTTTGAGAATCAAAGAGTTTTAGAGGATAAGTTTTATTGCAAATCACGACATATATCGCCGCGCTTTTCTTATATATTTGTGGCGTTTGAAAAATAATCCTTAGAAAATTCAGAGCGATCACAAATATGAAAGCCGTGTATATATCAGATAAAATCACTCATAATCAGCCCAAGAATTTGAGCGAAAATGTCAGTCGAGTTTGTGAAGCTTGCCGAAGAATATTTAACGAGAAGAATCACAATGCGCATACTATCCACGGACTATACCAAAGATACGGTGAACGCGATTTCAAATGGAAACAGTTCTTAATGTTTCAGGTACAATTTGTAGATATAAGCGTAGAGAAATATTTTCCATCATTTATTATCCCATAAAAAGAGTAAATATACGCGAATCAACAAATTTTAGAATTTTCAGGATAGTAATAGAAAGGTAAAAATGAAAAGAACAAACACAATAAAAACACGATTTAAATATATAGAAAAAATACACGGATTTTGCATAGGTGAATTGGCCATAGTAGCCGGTCGCCCTGGAGTGGGAAAAACTTCTTTTATAACGAATATAATAGAGGACGCTTTATTTTTTAAAAATCAAAAGAAGAATGTATTGTTGTTTTCTTTAGAATTGAAGAGTGAGGCGATGCTTGCGGAAATGATTCGCTCGCGCTCAAAAGGAGTTGGGTCAAAGAAGCTACTGGATGACAATAATATACTTAAAGGAAGTTTGGCAAAAAGAAACTACGTCGCAGAAGAATTTAAAAAATCAAACATCTATATTGATCATACTTGCAATTTTAGTGTAGACGAAATAAACGAAAAAGCGAGAAAACTAAATGAAGAATTGCGCTCCAAAAATAAAAAGTTGGATTTAATAGCTGTAGATTATTTACAACTCCTCAGAGGAGGCAAAGAGTTTGAAACACGTGAATTAGAAGTTAAGGATATTTTAAAAAAACTAAAAATACTGGCTATAGAACTTGAAATACCAGTAATTATTACGGCACAACTAAGTCGTGATGGGTCGTTTATAGACTGCCCTGCAATAGAATATTACGCAGATTTTATTATTAAAATAGAGGATTATAGCACTTATATGAAGAGCAAGTGTATGTTTTTCAGGATGATGAGGTATGATGTTGATGATATTATTCTACCAATGAAATTTATTAGAGAATATCGGTGCTTCGAACATATTGAAATCTGATTATAAGACCTTTTTTCAAAACGCCAGTTATGCACTGGCGTTTTGAAAAAAGGTCGTTTAGACCACAGAAAACTTATTTATTTAAAAGAGGCATTGCAATCTCCTGAATATAAGGAAAACGAGGCAAGAATCCCAATTTTAATCGGAGAAAAAATAGGGGGAGAACCAATTGTCGTAGATTTATATCATATGTCTCACTTGCTTATTGGCGGACGTACAGGCGCAGGAAAAAGTCTCTGGGTTAATTCCATGATTTTTTCTCTCATATCAAGGTATTCGCCCGCCGATGTTCGTTTTGTCATGATCGATCCAACGGTTATGGAACTACAGGTTTACAATAATATTCCGCATATGTTGGCTCCGATAATCCATGACTTAAACAAGACTGTTAGGGCGCTTGATTGGCTGGTGAATGAAATGGAGAATCGTTTTCAAAAATTCAAAGAACAGAACGTCATTAATATTTGGGGATTTAACAAAAAGATTAAAAACGGAGAAATCGCGGGAGAAGGCTTACCGGTTATAGTGTGCATCATTGACGATCTCGCGGATCCTATGATGATCAAGCCACGCAAGATTGAGATGCTTTTAGCGCGCGTGGCTCAACTCGCCAGCAGTGCGGGAATTCATTTAATTGTAGCAACAAATCGTCCAACTCCCGAGGTCTTAAGCGAACTTATGATTAGTAATTTTCCGAGTAGAATCGCTTTTAAAGTAGATTCGCAAGAGAAGAGCCGTTTAATTTTAAATTTTCCAGATGCAGAATATTTGGTGGGTTGGGGAGATATGCTTTGCTTAATGCCTACGGATTTGAGCGACACTCCTGTCAGAGCTCTGTCTTATTTCATCAGCGATGAAGATGTCGATATTTTGGTATCTAATATATCTAAAAATTCAGAACCAAAGTATAATGAACAATTGCTCGACGCGTTAAAAAAAGGCGGGGAAGAGTTCTAGTTTTACTATAATGCAGATAACGCAAGAAGTGGCGAATAAATACGAAAAATAAATTTGCCAAATTTACAAGGAAATGTACCCGACATGTCTTATCGCAATCATTCCCGTGGGAGCGTCCTGTGGGCTGGACAGAATATGGAGAATAAAAAAATCCCATAAGATAAGGAGCAAGATGAAATCGAGGTTTAGTCAAGAACAGATAATAAAGATAATACGAGAATGAGAAATATCCCAGAACGAAACAGAAATGATTTTTTTCGGCGTGTAGCGGTGTAGTCTTATTTCCAAAGAGACTGGAAAATGTGCCGCTTTGCGTGGATGAGTTTACTATGGAATATGGTGCGACAAAACTTGCAAACGGTTTTAAGGTCCGAAATCCGATTAAACTTGAAAGACTGTTCATAAAAATGACTTGCCACTGGTAACCCACAAGTAGTACCTGCATGAGCAAACTCCGCACTATCACCAAGTCAGTTCCCATGTAAAAATTTATTAAAGATCGTTAATAAAATATCTTCATACAAAGAATTAGCAAAATAAAAGAAAATAAAAATAGCATTTCTTCAGGAAATGCTCCGAAGAAAGTATTTGCAGCTACATGCTACTTTCTTCTACAATATATGCAAAAGCGAGTGCCAAAGCTTCGAATATACCTCATGAGTGGAGGGACAGAATATTGCCTATGGTAAAAATATCCACATGATACGCAAATTTCGAGCCTTCAAACAAGCTTACGTCTTTTATAAAATAGACAGATTTACTCGAGATTTCTCGCTCAGCTCAATCGACTCGCCCAAGTCCAATAGAAAATAGAAAACTTTTCGAAAATAATTCAAAAAAAACGACAAACTTGGAAAATTCACCTCATAGCATTGCCACAACCTTAGGAAGTCGCAAATAGCACTTTGGAATAAAGATAAAATTTCAGAAATAATTAGGAATAACTGGCGGTTTCTTGAAAAAAGCTACAATAGTACACTTGTATATAAGATTTAACATAAACGCAATCTTGCACAAATAAAGTCTGAGATGGAAAGTATCAGGCTTTGTTTTAAGACGAGAAAGCTCATGTCATATTTTGTCGCGATAGCCTTGTAGAATAGGTCTTAAAAGGAATAGACATGGGTAAGTTTGATAAAGTGGTAAGGATGTGCGATATAAAATTCGATGCATCTTTATTTGAAAATTTTTCATCTGATAGCGCGTTAGATTGGGTATTGTCGAGCAGTCATGGATTGCCTTGTGGGGTAAACTATATGGTAATTGGAGACCCAGGAGTGGGTAAAACTACAATTATATTAGATCTACTTGCAAACTTGCAGAAAGAAAATCCAAAACTAAAAATTCTTTTTGTCAGTGCTGAAATGAATGAAATTGATTTAGCAATTTACGTCAGTCGATATCCAAAATTTCAAGATATAAACATATTATTTGTAGAAAGCGATTGTTCTATAAATACTCATAATTGGGACAAAGTTTCTAACGTATTAAGCGAGGGCTGGGATGTTGTTGCGATAGATTCGTTTTATGAGCTGCAAAGCATAATTAAAGAAGAAGAAAATATTAAAATGAAAGAGGCGGAAAATCGTATACTTTCTATAATAAAACGCCAAAACAAAGCGGAAAATTCAAGGAGTGTTCATACCACATTTTTGACAATTCAACAAGTCACTAAAAGCGGAGCATTTTTTGGCTCGAATCGCTTAAAGCACATGATAACCGCGATGATGGAATTGAGGCTTGAAAACGCTAAAAATATATATTCAGACCGCTATGTAGTTTTCTCAAAGCATAGACGTGGCGATGTGGGAGTGCGCCTCTATTACAAATTGGAACAAAGCGGAAGTGTTTTTTATGACGCCGAGAGGTTTGAAGACGACAGACACATAAAGCAAATGCAAAAAAATGTTGGCAACGTCATCAGAAATTTTGCGGACGAATTCGATAAAAAAGTAAACAGAGAGGTAGAAAATGGAAAATAAAGAATATCAGATAGAAAAAAATAAAATATTAAATAAAAATTATCCTGTTAAACGCTTTAGACTGGGAGAGATATCGCATGTTGGGGAAGACGTTTATTCGGTAAATAACTGTGATATCGTCATGGAAAGCTATGTTCAAGCACAATTAGATGAACTCATAGGCCTTTCTTTCAGCCAGAAAAAATCCATATTGAAAAATGGCAATACTCGAGAACTTATTTCCATGAGAAATTTTTTGCTCTCAAAAAATACGGATAAAAGCGTTTTGTTGTTCGCCGGCGATCATGGGAAAATCGTACGATGCCAAAAAGTAACAGGAGAATTTATTCCTCCTATAACTTTATTTGAAACAGCAGAACGCTTTTGTGATAGAAACAAATACGAAATTAGTAATGTCACAAGCATTTTAAACAATCCTTATGAAATTTCTATACGCTTAAAAAATAACAATACTGAAATTGTAGAATTTAAAGGAGAAGAATTCGATATGTCTAATTTGATTTTTACATGGGATTTCAACGAACTTACCTTAGAAGAAGAATATGTGCGATTGATTTGTTCAAATGGCGCAATGTCGATAGAAAAAACTCCAATATGGACATATAAAAATAAGCTCTCAGATTGTTCAAACATATCAACGGAACTTTTAAATTTTAGAAAAAAGAGATATATTGAAAAATGCGTGGAAGCAATGAATTCTCAAGCTTCCATTCAGGAGATTTATGCGGCTACTAATTTACTTCTCAAGCATATTACCGATAAAAACAAAGTGTATAAATTGACCGGCTTGTCTGAAATAAAAGATAGATTGTTAAATTCGTCAAGTAAGCTTTTCGATGTGTGTAGATCGCAAAATGGAGTATTTGACTTTACCCATAAAGAAATATTTAGAAAAATCATAACTCCCACTAAAGTATGGGACTTATATAATTTACTTACCTATATTTCTTCACACGAAATCAACAAATACAAAATTTTAAGCAAGCGAGAACTTTCTAGAGACGCTAGTGCATTCCTTAGTAGGCGGCGTGATTTTGTAGATTACATAGATTTAGACGATGTTGCATAATCAATTCCAAGAAGCGATTGCGTTTTTCAAAAAACCACGGGAAATTTCCGAGTTCGCGGGCGCGCTCGAGCATTTTCCGTGGCTGGAAAAAACGCTTTGTTTAGAACCCGATTTTTTAATGCTTTGGCGAAAATACCAGAATACTCCTTGCGATGTAAAAGTAGTCGAGCTTCGGAAGATTCGGTCGTGGATAAAGAAACAGTGTTATAATTTCTTAAGTTTATTTTTTTTGTTTTACAATAAAACCGAAATTTTTGTTTTTGGAAAAATCTTTAAAATCAGATATTATAAAAATGATATAGAGGTAAAATACGAAAAGAATTTTCATAGCGGTGAGCTTGTTTTTAGTTCCCGTAATCTAACCCAGACACACCCGCTTTTGCTGGAATTAGCATACGAACATCTAAAAACAAAACTAATCGCCATTGCCCGAAACCGAATGTTAAAAGCTAAAGTAAAACTGCACATTATAAAATATGGGCATCGATGCAGTGCGTATTGCAAACACACTTATCCCGCGGAATTAGCGTTCAAGTGGCAATCAATTTTAATCGCTGAAGAGCATCAAGATTATCTTATAGCGCACGAATTGGCACATTTGAAAATCCGCAACCACCGACAAGCATTTTGGCGGCAAGCCGATTTTATTTTAGGGCGAGATTCAAAGCTTGCTGATATTGCATTTTCGACTGAAATAAATAAAGTTTTTTGGCTATGCAATCCTTAAGAATAATATATTGCGAGAATCTGGAATTCCTAAAGAAATTATGCACAAGTGCATATCGTGAGGCATTTCGAAAAATCCATTCGTAAGAAGAAACAGGTTTGCCGAATGTCCCTGCTATATTTGTCAAATTAATAGATTCCTTGTATCACAATATCGTCGCCAACTTGTGGCGCCAAGTGGCGGTTGCAGTTTAGTTGCACGTCTGGTGTGGTCGGGCTTTTGTTGAACCCTAATAATCAAGTAGTTGCAAACAGGGGTGTTTTCTCATAAATAAGCCCAGATTCAGGACTTGCTGAAAATGGGCTTGTTGCGCGAAATTTCAAACAGAGAAAAAGCCTCCTATAACGTCTTAAAATGGAAAATTTTTTAATTTTCTAAAAAAGGCGTATTTTTGTCCCAAAAATTTTGCTAACATAGACGCTTCAGCGGATATCTCCAAATTCGCAATTTTCTGTCTAACACTTTTGTGTCAAAATTGTGGCAATTTTGAGATTATTGCCTCCTGACTTATTTGCCATCTAAGCCATGTAATTCCGTAGTTTACGTGATGTTTATGGGCATGTCGGTCCCATCCCCCCGGATATTGGTCTGCCCCTTTCTGCCTGACGTAATCTTTCCTGCCATATTCTCAGTTATTCTGATTCGCTGTCAATGTTAGCGTCCCATCAAGAAGGGAAATTTTTATCCTACGATAGCAAAAAAATGAAGAGTCCAATGGTTGGATTCTTCAATAAAGTTAAACAACAAAAATATAATACTATGGAAAATATATATCATATAATAGAAGCTCTTAAAAAAGAGTAAGTCGCCCCTTTTACGAAGAGTCTCAAAAACGTTGGCAGGAGGTAAGTGTACAATGCGCGGATGCCACAGCCTACATGAAACTAATAGGCGTCGTGAGGCTGTGCTAGGCAACAAAGCGCGATTACAGTGCCGAGCTAGCAAATACATTCTAGAGCAGAACGGAGAGGACTTGGTTCTCATTGAGCAAAATTTCCGAGTCTGCAAGGGATTACCGCCACTATCGCTAGAGATGGACATCAAGCACATAAACACTTAGTTCTTATTTCGGGCAATGTTTGAGGAGAAGTACAATCTGCGCCATATGCCGGATATGTTATCGCGAATGATATCATACGGCTCACTTGTAGCGGACATGCCAATCTCTGAACAGAACGATGAAATAGTAGCAGATTATCAGAAGTACACGGGATTAAATATATACCCGCGACTACTGAGATCAAATGAATCGCTCTTTAAGATGCAAATCCTGTATGAGGCGCGCAACGCTCCAATAGTTGATCTTGAAGGACAGTACAAAAAGTTCAGGGACTTCCTGTTAAATTGTACTCTTCAAGAGAAAAATATTTCTTCTCATCGAACGAAGAGTCGTTGACAGAGTTCCTAAACATGCCTCCGGATATATAGGAACACTGTAAAAAGATCTGCATGGGCAAATCCCCATGGGGATTGCCATAGGCGAAATGTCTAAAACTAGCGAGTAGGGACATAAATCATCTATTACACGTGACTAACAGTCCTTTGCCACCTATGAGTAAACTCCTAACGGCAAACACGTATCAAAAATATTTGCATGTGGTATATGTTAGGCGTGAACTACTGTGCTTTAAAGGAATGGTTTGGAAAGGATAAGGGGCTTTTTATGAAATCATCCTCATCGTAACCAAGCAAAAGACAGTTGAAGAAAGCCCAAATGCACAAGAGCTCTGGACAATGTTGAATGCGGCGGGAACGACGGTTCTGAAGCACTATGTATGTATGATGCGCACAAATGTATATGCCTATAGGGAATTTGAGAAGAATTTCCTGCGGGTAGTTGTATTTGGCATTGGCGCGGATTACATGCAGTGCGTATGGACTCGTCCCCCATACCTTGTGATGTCACACCAGAAGCGCTAAGGTTGCATTCCGGGCATTGTGTGTTGAACAAGAATAGTGCGATTGTCAACCGATATGCGGATATGAGGAAAGTGACCTCGTGCAAATCGTAAATTACGATGACGCAACGGTCTTTGGATTCATCAATACCCTACTTAGTTCGGGAATCAATGCCGAAAAATTCCTCTTGAGCGAGCGTTAGCGTGAGGAAAATCAACATGCGGTAGAGATTTTCAACCGCTTAAGTTTAGATGCGAAGCGCTACTACTTTCGTCAGGGTCTTGTAACATTCCTACGAATGGTGGAAGACCTTCTCAATAGGGATAAGACAATAGAAGGTCTTGAAAAGCTCGCGAAGGACAGATATCCTACCCTACAGGCTAACATAAGTGACAGGAACATATCTCTCTAAAGTTTGAGATAAGTAAGCCACACGGGGTCATATCAGGAGCCATCCTTGGTATGACCCTTTCTATGTCTTTGGAAAGGAAAATTGAGGCTAGATACTAACCAAGAGAATGTTACAAATGTAAGAGTCACTATATTCCTTCACCTTGAGAGAGGAATATGGATGTCAATGATGGATATAATCCCATTGACATCTATGAGCCTAAATGTTCAAATTCCATTATCCCCAATAAAGAGTTTGTTATCACATAATGTGATTCGACTGTTTGAGATTTATGTAGCAGTTTAAAATTACTATTTTTAGCAGAATGGAAGAACAGAGATTAATTCCGCTTGCTCCTATATTAGTTGAGTCAACAAGATCGATTGGATATACTTTTGAGTCGGCACTTGCGGATATCATAGATAATAGTCTCAGTGTTAACGCATCAATAATAGAGGTTGAATACAGTTCTCATCCAACAAATGCTTATTTATGTATACTGGATAATGGTGCAGGAATGGGAAAAGAAGAACTTAGAGCTGCTATGCGTTATGGAAGCCGTAGTTCTTTGGATGCAAGAAATTCAACTGACTTAGGACGATTTGGTTTGGGAATGAAGACGGCGTCAATGTCTCAATGTAGAGAATTAACTGTTATTTCCAAAAAAAATGGGAAGCTATCCGCGGCTATTTGGGATTTAGATTATATCTTTGAGAAGTCGGATTGGATAATCAAAGAATTATCGGAAGCGGAAATATTCAATTTAGACATTCCTACCATTAAAGAGTTGAAGGAGTTTGACTCTGGAACTTTAGTAATGTGGAGGAAGTTTGATAAGCTAGAGCATAGTGCAAAAGACTTTAATAAAAGTTTCTTGGATAAAATAAATTTGGCACGAGATCATGTCGCGCTTGTTTTTCATCGCTATATAAGCGGAGATGGAGTACCGATGCCGGTAAAGATTTACTTCAATCGTGAACCTATTGTAGCGATAGATCCTTTTCTGACTACACATCCGGGATCCCAGCCATTGGAGGAACAGAAGATTCGAATAGACGGATCGGATGTATTGATTAAACCATATATTTTACCACATATTTCCAAGATTAGTGAAAAGTATTTGAACTACTTGGGGCAAAAAGAAGATTTAAAGAAAAACCAAGGTTTTTATTTATACAGAAATAAGAGATTGATTGTATGGGGAACTTGGTTTGGGCTACATCGCCAATATGAGCTAGAAAAGTTGACGAGAATTCGCGTAGATATTCCAAGCGAACTGGATTCTTTATGGTCCATTGACATTAAGAAATCCACAGCAATGCTTCCAGATAAAATAAAAAGAAACCTGATAGGAATCATACAAAATTCTGTTCCTAAGAGCAAAAGCGAGCTTACCTATAAGGGACGTAAAACTTCTGGCTCAGAAATAAAGATGGCTTGGTATGAGGTCGATAATCGCGGTGAATTTCTTTACAAAATTAGCAGAGATACTGCTTTGTTTAAGCTAGTAGAATCGCATATAGACGAACCTGGGCTAAAATATATGGAGGCATTTCTACGTGATTTGGAAGACCAACTTCCATATCTTCCGGTGTACAAAAATATAGCAGAAAGTAAGCGTTACGATGAAACACCTCAATTATCTGAGGATGAAATTTTATCGCTTGCAGAAACTAATATAGAGATGCTTGTTTCTGCAGGCTTTTCAGAATCTGATGCAATAGCTATTATTTCGAAAGAATATACTTACAGCCGCTACCCTAAGGTTATAGCGACGCTTAAGGAAAGGCTCAAATGAACGAGATTATTTCAGATATTGAATCCAACGTTATGTCAAAATTGGGGATTTATAAGATCGCCAATGCGACAGAAAAAATGATAGAAACGTTAGTTAACCTAGAGATTGATTCTTTCCGTGAACTGGGATTGCCTCCTCCTAGCGAAGAAGAAAGATTATTTCTGATTCGCTCCATACAACATAAGCTAGCTGTAAAAATTGACTATGGTGCTTGCGTAAAAGTGGAACATGTTCCTTGGTTTGGAGCTGCTATGAGAGATAATGACCGCAAGTATTGGAAAAGGTATGAAAAATACCAATATTCTAAATTCAGTAGAGATATTGTTTACAAATTGGATAGAACCTCTGATGAAATCATGGATTTACTGGGTAATCCAAAAGATTCTGCTTTTCAGAGGAAAGGTCTTATAATTGGTGATGTACAATCCGGGAAAACTGGAACTTATACGGCAATAATGAACAAGGCCGCAGATGCAGGGTATAAAGTAATTATCCTATTGACCGGCGTTATAGAAAAGTTAAGGCGCCAAACGCAAAGTCGAATAGACTCCGATTTTGTCGGGGTGGATAGTAGCCTTTTCAGAAAAAACAATGGGAAAGCTCCAAATTTGGGCGTGGGAAATATAGATAAAGATATTTCAGTATATGTAATGACGTCTACGGAATCTGATTTTAAGAGCAACATTACAAATTCCCTTTCGAGTATTTCTGACCCAGTATTGTTTGTGGTTAAGAAGAACAAGCCAGTTTTAACCCGTCTTGAAACATGGTTGGCATCGCGCAATAAGAACGCATCTGGAGAAATAACATACCCTATGCTATTAATTGATGATGAGGCTGATAACGCTTCTGTTAATACAAGAAGTCCGGATCAAGATCCCACTGCAATAAATGCTTGTATAAAAAAGATTCTAAAGTTGTTTACAAAATCGAATTATGTCGGGGTAACTGCAACACCGTATGCAAACATATTTATAGATCCAGATACAGATGATGATATGCTTGGGGATGATCTTTTCCCTAAAGACTTTATTTATGCATTGGAGCCTCCAAGTAATTATATCGGAGCAAGAAATATTTTTGGTGATGATGGTGAAGAAGATTATATGTTGCATTTCATTGACGATTGCGAAGGCTTCCTACCTTTAAATCATAAGTCAGACTATCGCATGTCAGGGTTACCGGGATCTTTAAAAGAAGCATTGGCTTCGTTTTTCATAATTAACGCAATTAGAGATCTAAACGGCGAAGGAAATACACACCGATCAATGCTTGTTAACATTAGCAGATTTATAGCGGTTCACAAAATTATATACGAACATGTATCAAAATGTGTCGATAACTGGAAATCTGAAATTCGTAATTACTCCCAAATGGGAGATGTGGCGCAGCAATACGAAACTTTTGCGTATTTTAAAGACGTATTTGATAAATATTTTGCAAAAGACGATGTTACTAAGTTCGATTGGGTCATAGTTCGCAAAACCTTACAACGCGCATGTTCAGATATATGCGTTAGAGTTGTAAATGGTGGAAATGCCTCCAATATGTTGGATTACGAAGACCACAAGGCAGATGGTCTTAGGATTATAGCGATAGGAGGGGTGAGTCTGTCGAGAGGACTGACTTTAGAAGGTTTATGTGTCAGCTATTTCTATAGAAATTCAAAAATGTATGATACGCTTATGCAAATGGGACGTTGGTTTGGATACCGCGATTCCTACAAGCATTTATGCCAAATATGGATGGGGCAATCTATGTTTGAATGGTATCGCTACATTTCGGAAGCTACAGACGATTTACGCAATCAGGTAAAAAGAATGCAGAACGACAAAAGAACTCCCGATGACTTTGGACTGGCTGTTCGTTCGGATATGGCATCATTGCTCATTACGGCAAGGAACAAAATGCGAACCGCTCAAGATTTTACTCGTACAATCACATTTAGCGGTAAAGTTGTAGAAACACCATACCTTCATTTAGACACAAATATTCTCGCATCTAACATCGATATTATTTCCAATTGGGTAAAAGATTTGCGTTCAAATAACTATCATTTTATTACTAAAGTTCAGGGACTAGCGAAACCTGAGGTTCCGTTAATACGTAACCTTCCGCTAACTTTTATTAAGGATCTCTTGTCCAAATTTGTGGTTCACTCTGCGAATATTAACTTTAACCCGTCAGACTTGAATCAAATAATTTCTGATGGAAATCCTATTTTTGACAAGTGGGATGTTGCGATCGCAACAACAACCTCAGACGCAAGTAGGTCTACTGATTTTTTGGGTGAGAAAATTATTCCAATTGAGCGTACTTTTTTGGTTATTAAGGATCGCAGAGCGATCCAAATTTCAACTCGAAGAAGATTAGGCTCTATAGATTTTGCAAAATCGGGATTGTTAGAATCAGAAGTAAAAAAGATAGTAGAAAACTGGAAAAAAATTAGTTCGAAGGTGACTCCAGAACATGAATTCTTTTCTTCGGGCGCAAAGAGAAATCCACTTTTGATTATATACCCAATATCGCTAAATCCTCAAGAGGGAGATGAGATTGCCACAAAAGTAAAAAAAGAACTTCCAAATATTCTTGTTGGTCTTGCCATAGGCATTCCAAAGATAGATGGCGCACGTCCAGTGGGCGATGTTACCAAAGCCCTTCAAGGTGCTGTTCCTGGTTT
>OGYD01000873.1_pt1 | contig 24852 bp, 19 predicted proteins | sample 1576441 | NCBI WGS metagenome assembly OGYD01 (sample SAMEA3541537, study PRJEB24748) | human gut metagenome | biome: human gut; feature: human-associated habitat; material: faeces | place: China | collected 2012 | reverse complement strand
CCACCGCCACAAAGGAACACAAGCCAAAACGGACACACATTTTGGCCTATAACCCAATATGCGTTCGCTATGGGCTAAGACATGGGCCATCTGATTCGTATGCGGCACGCCGTATGGTGGATTCTGATATTACTATTGCATGTTTGACTATTTTCTGATATTGAGAGCGAAGCGAACCCATCATGACCACACAGCATCCTGACACTCCGGAAACCGGCATTACTCCCGGCGGCACATCAGGTGCCTTCCGTGACGTGCTATCCAAGGACCATGCCCGCCGTGGTAAGCCGCCGCTGCACTTTGTGGATATGACGCCCGAGCAGCGCGTCGAGAAAGCGGCCGAACTCGGATTGCCGAAGTTCCGAGTCAAGCAGCTCGCCAACCATTACTTTGGCCATTTCGATGTGAATGCCGCCGAATTCACTGATTTTCCGGCAGCCAAGCGCAGCGAGGCCGCCGCCGCGTTTTTCCCGCAGCTCATCACCGAGGTGACCCGCCAAGTGGCGGACGAAGGCACCACCATCAAGACCTTGTGGAAGCTGTTCGACGGCTCCCTCATCGAATCGGTGCTTATGCGATACCCGACCCGCACCACGCTGTGCATCTCCTCGCAGGTCGGCTGCGGCATGGGCTGCCCGTTCTGCGCCACCGGCAAGCTTGGCCTGACCCGTAACATGTCCACCGGTGAAATAATCGAACAGGTGCGTGTGGCCGCCAAGATGATGCGCGACGGCGAAGTGGCCGGGGGAGAGGGCCGCCTGAGCAACATCGTGTTCATGGGCATGGGCGAGCCGATGGGCAACTACAACTCCGTGCTGTCCGCCGTACGACAGATTTCCGCCATGCCTCCCGAAGGCTTCGGCATTTCCGCGCGCAACATCACCGTATCCACGGTGGGCGTGGTCCCCGGCATCAAGAAGCTCACTGCCGAAGGCATTCCCGTGCGTCTGGCCGTTTCCCTGCATGCCCCCAGCGACGAACTGCGTGACGAGCTGGTGCCGATGAACAAGCGTTTCAACACCGCGCAGGTGTTGGATGCCGCGCACGATTATTGGCTGGCCTCCAAGCGCCGCGTCAGTATCGAATACGCGCTGATGCGCGGCATCAACGACCAGGCCGAGCATGCGCAGTTGCTGGCCAAGAGGCTTAACCATTACGGCGACAACTGGGCCCACGTCAACCCGATTCCGCTCAACCCCATCGAGGGCTCGAAGTGGACCGCCTCCAAGCCGGAAGACGAACAGCGGTTCCTGGAGATCCTGCACCGCGCGGGCATCACCGCCACACTGCGTGACACCCGCGGTCAGGATATTGACGGCGCCTGCGGCCAGCTTGCTGCCAAGGAGCGGTAGCTACTTCAGCGCATCCTTGATTGCGCCCACGAAGTAGTCCAGATCGTCGGGCTTGCGGGACGTGATGAGCTTGAAGCCGTTGGCGTCGTCCACGTGCAGCTGCTCGTCGACGTAATGGCCGCCCGCGTTCTCGATATCAGCGGCGATATAGCGGCAGGGCGCGGCGGTCTTGCCAGCCACCAGACCCGCGTTGACCAGCAGCCACGCGCCATGGCAGATCGCGGCGATCGGCTTACCTTCGTGCGCGAACTCCTGCGCCAGCGTGATCGCATCCTCATTGACGCGGATACGATCCACATTGCAGGTGCCGCCGGGCACCACCAGCAGGTCGTAGTCGGCAGCCTGCACGTCGGACAGGCGCGCGTCCGGGGTCAGCGTTTCACCTTCGTAGCGGTCGTGCTGCACCGTCTCACACGGGTCCAAGGTAGTGGCGGCAAGCGTCACCTTGGCGCCGGCGGCCTTGAGATCGCGCAGCGGGCGCGTCAGCTCGGTCTCCTCGATACCCCAGTTGTTGACGATGATCAGTACCTTGCTGTTTTCGACAGCCATGCCAATCTCCTTGATTCGGCGGACAACTTCCACGAGCCATTCTCTCACGCCGAGCGGCTGCCATACCGGTGCTCAATATGATGATTCTCATATTCCAGAAACAGGTGCGGCGCATGTAACGGGCGGTAGGTAGTCTGAAGGACTGTAATGCAAAGCCGAACAGGGGAGTGAAGCATGTCGTTGGCGGTACGAGTCATCCCGTGCCTGGACGTTGACGCCGGTCGCGTGGTGAAGGGTGTGCATTTCGAGAACCTCAAGGACGCGGGTGACCCGGTGGAGCTGGCGGCCGAATACTACCGTCAGAGAGCCGACGAGATCACCTTCCTGGATGTGACCGCATCCAGCTCCCACCGCAACACGATGATTGACGTGGTCTCCCGCACCGCCGAACAGGTGTTCATCCCAATGACTGTGGGCGGCGGCGTACGCACGCCCGAGGACGTCGACTCACTGCTGCGCTGCGGTGCAGACAAGGTCGGTGTCAACACGGCGGCCATCAACGACCCGTCGCTTATCAGCCGTGTGGCCGATCGTTTCGGCAACCAGGTGCTGGTGCTCTCCGTGGATGCCCGCCGCGAAAAGGGTGAGCAGCATACGCAGTCCGGTTTTGAGGTCACCACGATGGGTGGCCGCAAATCCACCGGTATTGATGCCATCTGGTGGGTCAAGCGCGCCGAGCAGCTTGGCGCCGGCGAGATTCTGCTTAACTCGATGGACGCCGACGGCACCAAGGAAGGCTTTGACCTCGAGATGATTCGCGCCGTGCGCAAGGAAGTCAAGATTCCGATCATCGCCTCCGGCGGTGCCGGCAAGGTCGAGGACTTCCCGCCCGCCATCGAAGCAGGTGCCGACGCGGTGCTGGCTGCATCCGTGTTCCATTACGGCATCCTGACTATCGCCGATGTCAAGGCGGAACTCAAGAAGCACGGCTACACCGTTCGCTAAACGAATACACCTTGCTCCCGCTGGGCGAACAATCCAGTGAATTGTTCGTGGCAATGCGCTATGCGCACGTCGCACATAATCCGGGAGCTGTCAGCGAAGCTGACTGAGGGTGGTCCACAAAAAGAAGATAGGTATGACAGACACTACATACGACAATTCCACTGAACTCGATCCCCGTATTGCCGCACGCCTGAAGCGTGATGCCAAGGGGCTGGTCGCCGCCGTCATCCAGCAGTACGACACACGCGAGGTGCTGATGGTCGGCTACATGAACGACGAGGCATTACGCCGTACGCTGACCACCGGCCGCGTGACCTTCTGGTCCCGGTCCCGTCAGGAATACTGGCGCAAGGGTGATACCTCCGGCCATGTGCAATACGTCAAGGGCGTGTCCCTGGATTGCGACGGCGACGCACTGCTCGTCGAAGTCGACCAAGTCGGTGCCGCCTGCCACACCGGCAAGCGCAGCTGCTTCCTCGAAGGCGGCCCCCTGCCCGTGGTCGAAGGCCATCGCCCGGCCGAGCAGTAGAACGGGCTTTCCTGACTGGGGGAAGCCGAGCGACCGCGTACTATGAAACAAGACATCGAGTTGTAAGCAAAGGAGCGAATATGAGCGAATGCAGCGTCAAACACCTGAAGTGGGGCGCCACCTGGCCCAGTCGCGAACAGTTCCACGAACTGGCCGACGCCGGATACCGTGTGATTCCGATTGTGCGCCGTCTGCTCGCCGACTCGCTCACCCCGGTCGGCTTCTACGAGCGTCTCGCCGGCGGCCGATCCGGCACCTTCATCCTCGAATCGGCGGAATACGGCGGCACGTGGAGCCGTTACAGTTTTATCGGCGTCAACTCGATGGCCCAGCTGCGCTCCAACAACGGTCAGGCCGACTGGCTGGGCAAGGTCCCGGTCGGCGTGCCCGTCACCGGTGACGTAGTCGAAGTCGCTCACGCCACGTTGAAGACTCTGAAGGCCCCGCATGTGGAAGGCCTGCCGAACCTGACCAGCGGTCTGGTCGGCACGGTCGGCTGGGATGCCATCCGCCACTGGGAACCGACCCTGCGCGCCGAAGCTCCGGACGAGACCGGCCAGCCTGAGACCGTGCTTGCCCTGGCCACCGATATCGCCGTGGTCGACCACGTATCCGGTTCGGTATGGCTCATCGCCAATGCGGTGAATGTGGATGATAAATCCACTCGCGCCGACGCTGCCTACAACGAGGCCGTCGCTCGACTCGACCAGATGCAGCGCGATGCCGCCACCCCGGCTCCGGACGAGTCCCGCGTCAACATCCTGGACGAAACGGTCGCCCAACCCGAGCTGCGCTTCCGCACCGAGAAGAGCCACTACGAGCAGGCCGTCGAACGAGCCAAGCAGTACATCGTCGACGGCGACGTGTTCCAGGTGGTCATCTCCCAGCGCCTCGACATCGATTCGCCTGCTGACCCGTTCGACGTGTACCGTGTGTTGCGCACGCTGAACCCGAGCCCGTACATGTATTTCATGGCGTTGACCGACGCTCAGGGCCGCGACTTCAACGTGATCGGCTCCAGCCCGGAAACCCTCATCAAGGTGGACAACGGCCACGCGATGACCTTCCCGATTGCTGGATCCCGCCCTCGCGGCGCCACCCCTGAGGAAGACGAGAAATTCGCCAAGGAGCTGCTTGCCGATCCGAAGGAATGCAGCGAGCACATCATGCTCGTCGACCTGTCTCGCAACGACCTGAGTAAGGTGTGCGTGCCGCAGTCCGTGGAAGTCGTGCAGCTCATGGACATCAAGCGTTTCAGCCACATCATGCACATCTGCTCGACGGTCACCGGCAAGGTCGACCCCTCGCTGACCGCATTCGATGTGTTCAAGTCCGCGTTCCCGGCCGGCACGCTGTCTGGCGCGCCTAAGCCGCGCGCAGTCGAAATCATCGATGAGTTGGAACCGGCCGACCGCGGCATCTACGGCGGCACCGTCGGCTACTTCGATTTCTCCGGCAACATGGACATGGCCATCGCCATCCGCACCGCGTTCCTGCGCGACCATGAGGCGAGCGTGCAGGCCGGTGCCGGCATTGTGCTCGACTCCGTGCCCGCCACCGAATGGCAGGAGACGCGCAACAAGGCCGAGGCCAGCGTCGAATCCATCCAGATCGCCGCCCAGTTGCGCGAACTGTAACGTTCAACGCATAGCGATGCCCCCGCTGACAGAAGTTGTCGGCGGGGGCATCGCTGTCTGTACGTTAGTGGGTTTCGCCCATGATGTCGGTGGCGTCGGTTTCGGTGCTCACAGCGGCTTCGATGGCAGCTTCGATACCGTGCGCCATGGTCGCGATTTCCATGGTCGGCGTGCCGTTCGGTTTGTGACCGGACGCTTCAATCGCACCCACCGCCATCGGCATAATGACCGGACGCACGAACCCGGCCACGCCACCAAAACTCACGTTGAACGCGGCGGACACGAGACGCATCACACCATACAGGGCGATCACCATACCGGGCGTCGCATTCTTCACCTTGCCGATCAGTTGCGCGGCTGCGTATGGACGCATGAGCGTCGGCTGAGCCCGGTCGGCATGGTGTTCGCTATGATGGACAGTCGGACTTTGGTAAGAGACAGTATTCGTAACAGGCAAGTAGGTTATTCATGGCTATTGAGGTGCAGGGACTTGAAATTCAGATCGGCGCGCGCACGCTGCTTCACCCCACCAACTTCCATGTGGCCAAGGGAGACAAGATCGGTCTGGTGGGCCGCAACGGCGCCGGCAAGACCACGCTGACCCGCGTGATCACCGGCGACATGCTGCCCACCGCCGGCAAGGTGCGCGTCTCCGGCAAGCTCGGCTACCTGCCGCAGGACACGCATGCCTCCGATCCCACACAGACCGCGCTCGACCGCATGATGAGCGCGCGCGACATCGCCACCATCATCAACCGCATCCGCAAGGCCGAAAAGGATATGACCGACCCGGATCCGGACGTGATGAGCAAGGCCATGACCCGGTACGACAAGGCCATGCAGGACTTCGACAAGGCCGGCGGCTACGCGGCCCAGTCCGAGGCGATTTCCATGGCCGCCTCGCTCGGCCTGCCGCAGGAGGTCATGGAGCAGCAGCTCGGCACGCTCTCCGGTGGCCAGCGCCGCCGCATCGAGCTGGCGCGCATCCTGTTCTCCAATGCCGACACCCTGATCCTCGACGAGCCGACCAACCACTTGGATGCCGATTCCATCGAATGGCTGCGCGGCTACTTGAAGAAGTACGAGGGCGGCTTCCTGGTCATCTCCCACTCCACCGAACTGCTGGACGAAGTGGTGAACAAGGTCTGGCATCTGGACGCGCAGCTCGGCCAGATCGACATGTATTCGCTTGGCTGGAAGGCCTACCTGCACCAGCGCGTGGTGGACGAGGAGCGCCGCCGCCGCGAACGCGAAGTGGCTGAGAAGAAGGCCGACCGTCTCATGAAGCAAGGCATTCGACTGCACGCCAAGGCCACCAAGGCCGTGGCGGCGCAGAACATGATGCGCCGTGCCGAAAAGCTGCTGGAAAACACCTCCGAGGCGCAGAAGGCCGAGAAGGTGGCGGACATCCGTTTCCCCGAGCCCGCGCCCTGCGGCCGCACGCCGATCATGGCCAAGGATATTTCCAAGGCCTACGGTTCCAACATCGTGTTCGCCGGCGTGAACCTGGCCATCGACAAGGGCTCGCGTGTGGTGATCCTCGGCTACAACGGTGCCGGCAAGACCACCACGCTGCGCCTGCTGGCCCACATCGAGGAGCCGGACACCGGTTCCGTGGAATACGGTCACGGCTGCAAGATCGGCTACTTCGCGCAGGAGCACGACACCTTGGATCTGAACGCCACCGTGTTGGAGAACCTGCAGCATGTGGCGCCCGAGCTCGATAACACGCAGGCCCGTTCGATTCTCGGCTCGTTCCTGTTCTCCGGTGACGACGCGATGAAACCGGCTCACGTGCTTTCCGGCGGTGAGAAGACCCGTCTGGCTCTGGCCACGCTGGTCACCTCGCGAGCCAACGTGCTGCTGCTCGACGAGCCCACCAACAACCTCGACCCCGCTTCCCGTGAGGAGATTCTGAAGGCCATTGCCAAGTATGAGGGCGCCATCGTGCTCGTCACCCACGATGAGGGCGCCGTCGAGGCGCTCAACCCCGAGCGCGTGCTCCTCATGCCCGACGGCGACGAAGACCTCTGGAATGATTCGTACCTCGAACTCGTAGCTGAAGAATAGTAGTAAACTCGTAGCCGAAGAATAGTAGTAGGAGAGGTCTGCCATGCCAACCGCAACAGGTAAGAAAATCGCCATCGTCACCGGCAGCGCGCTGGGCCTGGGCTACGAGCTCGCCAGCCAGCTCATCGCCAACGGCTGGCTGGTGGCCGGCGTCGACTTCAATGCCGAACGTCAAGCCGAACTGACCGCGCAGTGGCCCGATGACTCCTACCGCGCCTTCGTCGGCGACATCACCGACGAAGCGTTCGTGAAAGAATCCGTGGCGGATATCGCCACGCTCGGCCACATCGATTTGCTCATCAACAACGCCGGCCAGCCTTCGTTCAAGGTGCCCACTGCCTACGAGGCCGCCGACGTCGACAAATGTCTCAAGGGACTCAAAGGCATGATTCTGTGGACGGTGGAAACCCTCAAGGCCTGCGGCGAACAGAATGTGAAAATCGCTCAGATTATGAGTACGGCCGCCACGCGCGGCAACGCGAACGAAAGCGTGTACTGCGCCACCAAGTGGGGCGAGAAGGGCTATACCAAGAGTCTGCAGGCCGCATACAAGGGCACCAGTGTCAAGGTGGTCGCCGTCTATCCGGGCGGCATTGATACCGCTTTCTACCGTGACAGTCGCGACTACGTCTCCGAGGCCGAGCAGCACACCTTCATGCAGCCCGGTCCGCTGGCCGAAGTCATCCTCTTCAACCTGATCAACGAGGCCAACCTCACCGTCACCGACATCGAGATCAACCGCAACAGCTGAGCCTGCTAGTCTGAGATTTCAGCGCCTTGGAACATACTTGGTGCCAAGGCATTTCGCGTGTGGAGAGCGAATGCACATCAGTGACGATGAGTTTGAACGGGCAATTGAACAGGTGTTGGATGATTTGCCTGAACGGTTTGCGCGGGTGCTGGAGAATGTCGGCATCGTCGTTGCGGACGAACCCAATGAGCGCGAACTGGCCACAATGAGCAATCCGTGCGGTGAACTGCTCGGACTGTATGAGGGCATACCCATCACGAAGCGAACTACGGGCTACAGCGGCGTGATACCGGACGTCATCACCCTGTTCAAGGGGCCGCATGAACGCGTATGCTCAACACAGGCCGAGCTGCGCCAACGGATCCGCAAAACCGTGTTGCACGAAATCGGCCATTATTTCGGCTTCGATGACGAGTATCTGCACTCGCACGGCTACTGAAGCGATGCTAGTTTCACTAGCGGGGAGCCGCCATACTGCCGTATGTTGCCAGGTCTACTGCAAGTGGTGCAACGCACGGATGATGGCGCAACGGTCCTCGACGGTTCCCTCGTTGGCGCACATGGTGGCGTACCAACGCGGATTGCGCAAGGTCTCGGTGCCGGTGGCCTCATCCGTGGCGACGAGCGTGTGCAGATCGTTGGCGTACTGGAAATGCAGGTGGCTGAGCAGCCCGCCCTCGGCGAACGCCTTGCGCGAAGGCAGCGGATTGATGGCAAGCAGCCAGCGGAACGGGCTGTCTTCGGCGGCCGGATCGGTGGTGTGGAACACGAAGGTGGGGGAGCCTTCGAGACCGTGCTCGATGACATGGTCGATGGTGTATTCGTAGGTGTCGAGGCTGGTGTCGTCCTCGGCGAACCATTCGATGGCGAGCGCGGCATCGTCCGTGGAGCCGGATTCGGCGGCCGGCTCGTTCACACGCCAGTAGCCGATATGGATGATGTTCTCCGGGCTGGTGGTGGAGCAAGCCATCGACCAGAACGTCCTGATGCCGCGCGCGGCCATCGGGGCCATCTTCGGGTTGGCGAGCACCGCCTGCTCGGCGGCTTCCCAGGTCTGCTGGATGGCGGCGTCATCCGAATCAATGTAATGCTCGAAGCTTTCCCATTCACCGAGCCAGTCGGTGATGTCGAAGGCCGTGGAATCCGTGGTGTTGCTGGCGGTCATTGCGCGTTCCTTTCATGGGTGGATGTGGTGGCGAAATTGGTAGAGGCATTAGGGCTGGGGCTGCTGGCATCTGGGTTACTGACATGCGAGCCGTTGTTCCCGGAATCGTCGGCGCCAAGATTGACAATGCGGTCGCACCAGCCGGCGGTGAGCTCCTCATCGTGGGTGACCACGAGAATCGCCTTGCCTTGGCTCGCCAGTTGCCGCAGCAGTTCGCCGACCTGCTCCATGTGGTAGCGGTCGAGTCCGCTGGTGGGCTCGTCAAAGATGATGAGGTCCTTGCCGCACATCAATGCCGAGCCGATGGCAACCCGCTGCTTCTGCCCGCCGGACAGGCTCATCGGATGCCGTTCGGCGAACGCTGCAAGGTCAAGATCGGCCATGACCTGATTGGCTTGAGCGGTGATGCCGGCATCCGTCTCGTCGAGTCCGATGAGCAGTTCCTCGCGCACGCTGTCGGAGAACAGTTGGTAGTTGACATCTTGCATGACTAGGAATCCGGCGCGGGTCAGGTCGCGCGGTTTCGCGGGCACGCCGTTGAGCTCGATGCGGCCCGAAACAGGCTTGATGAGTCCGGTCAACGTGCGCACGAGCGTGGTCTTGCCGCAGCCGTTGTTGCCCATGAGCCCGGTGATTTCGCCGGCACGGAACCGCAGGTCCGGGATGGCGCGGGTGAAGCCGTCCTTGCCTTTGTATCCGATGGTGAGGTTATGGGTGCCGAGCAATACTGAAGTGCACTCATCCGCGGCCGGGCTTGAAGCCAGCGCCGCAATCCGGCGTCGATACGGTTGCAGGTCCAACGCCCGCAATCCCATGGCGGCCACGCAGCCGGGGGAGAGGGACAGGAATTCATCGGCCTCGTAATCCTGCACGATATGCCCGCCGTCGAATACCACGTACCGGTCGGCCACGCCGTTGAGCCATGCGAGTCGGTGTTCGGCGATTACGATGGTGAGCCCTTCGTCCTTCATCTGCTCGATCATGGCGCGCATGTCCGCGATGGCGTTCGCGTCGAGATTGCTGGTCGGCTCATCCAATACCACGACCCTGGGCCCCAGCATGGTGGCCGCCGCCACGGCGATGCGCTGCTTTTGGCCGCCCGACAGGTGGAAGATGCTGCGATGCAGCAGATGCCCAATGCCAAAGCGCTCAGCCACGGCCGTGATACGACGATTGATGTCCTCGGCCGGCAGCCCTATGTTTTCGGCCGGGAAGGCGAGCTCGTCGGTGACGTTCGCGTTGAAATACTGGGTTTTCGGGTTTTGGAACACGCTGCCGACCAGCGGGGTGAGCCGGTCGATCGGCACGGTCTCCACATCCAGCCCGCACGTGGTCTGGTTGCCGGCGAACGCACCATGGAAGAATGAGGGGATGAGCCCGTTGGCAACGCGCGTATAGCTGGTTTTGCCGCAGCCGCTCGCCCCGCACAGCACGATGCACTCGCCTGCGGGCACGGTCAACGTGATGTCGCGCAATGCCGGCTCTGCGGCATGGTCATAGGTAAAGGAGATGCCACGGGAGGCGATGGTTCCCGCAGACGTGTCGAGTGGGCCACCCTTGCCGGTCCCAATAATGGCAGTTGCATTCGGCTGCGATTGGTTTCCACCCATCAGATCACCCCCGCGATATCGAGCGCGAGCGGCAAAGTGACCACAATCATGACCAGCCAGTCGACCACGGTCATACGGATCAGCGTGCGCGAGGTGTGCTCGCCCTCACGCCCGAGCCCCTTGGTCAGTGCCGCCACCGACAGGTCCTGTGCCACATTGGTGGCGTTCATCAGCAGCGGAATCAGAATGTATTCCAACGATTGGGCCGGGTGACGAACCAGCCCCCAGCCGCCGGAGGCGATGCCGCGCAACGCCATCGCATTGCGAATCTGCCGGTAATCCTCGGCGATGGTCGGGAAGAAGCGGATGACCACCACACAGGGAATCACCACGGCCTCAGGCACGCGCATACGCCGCATCGCGCAGATGAACGCGCTCGCGGACGTGGTGGTGAACGTATACGCGCCGGTGATGAAACAGGGCAGCATCATCGTGACGCCCACGGCCAGCGCGGAGACCACATGCAGCCACGGCAGTCCCAGGGCATCGGGGTCGAGCATTCCCAGCGCGGTGAGTACGGCATAGGTCACGCCGAAGTTCAACGCGGTTCGCCATCGGGCGGCCGCCAGCAGGGGTAGCAGGAACAGCACGACCATGACGATTTGCGTGGCGAGCCCTACATGGAAGAACAGCATGAGGTTCGCCACCAGCAGAAGGTAGAGTTTCGCGCGCGGATCGAGCGTCCGGCGGGCAGGATTCATCAGGCGATACCGGCCTTGATGAAGTGCTTCTTCATCATGCGCTGGCCGAACCAGCCGCCGAGAACCGCGCACACCAGAATCGCGATCATCGAGATGAAGAACGTGCCGGTGTTGATGTTGGCGAATACGCCGTCGATGTAGGCTGCGTCCTTGCCGCGCGCCTGCAGGCTCGCCACGTAGGCGTCCTTCATGAACCACAGGGGCAGGATCGGGCCGGTCAGGCCGTAGGAGAACACCACGTAGCTGACGAGCAGTAGCGCCTTGCTCTTATACTTGCCGGCGCGCGCGATGAGGTCGGCCGCCACCGGGAACACGATGCTGGCGATGAACGAAAGCACGAAATGCCCGGAGATGAACAGGAACAGTCCGATGATCACGCCCATGACGGTGATGCCGCCGAATTTGCCGAGGCGTGCGGCCAGCAGCATGTACACGCAGCCGGAGATGAGGGCCGTGATGGCGGGCAGGAAGATGGAGCCGAAGCCGCTGGTGAACAGGGTGCTCACCAGTGTGGCGATGCACACCATCACGAAGTACAGGGCCGCAAACACGCCGATGGTGATGAGGTCGGAGACCTCCAGTTTGCCGGATTTGGCGGGCTTGTTGAGCTGGTCAGAGGTTTCGGCGGGCGTGTTCGGTGCGGTCACGATGTTTTCCGTTTCGTATGCATTGACAATATTCCTCTCGCCAATCTAACGATGATTTCCCGCAGAGGCAATAGTCTGTCTGTGATTTTTTAGCATGGCTTGGCGCCCCTCCCTGTGGGGGGGCGAAGGGCGTGGCGCGGGCGGGGTGTGGTTCGCGGCTATCGGCTAGTATGGTGCGGTCACGACAGAGGGAGGCATGCTGTGGCCGATGTGATGCGGGAGCTGGAACGGCTGCGACCGGTGTATGAGACGGGCGTCCTGCGGTTGCTGTTGCGCCAGAACGCGATGCTGTACGTGTCGCTGCTGCGTTCCACGTTCGACCCGCTCACCGGCGAGCTGCCGCGCGAGACCGTGGAGGAGCGGTTCGCGCAAAGTCTGAGCAGTCTGGCCGACGCCGGCGAGTATGCGCCGCGCGAGGACCAGACCTTCGCCGAGGCCGCCCATCAGATCCTCGCCGACCTGACCCGTGAAGGCGAAGGCGACTACGCCTGGCTCGCCAACTCGCATGATGCGGCCTCACACCGATTCCTCTACCGTTTGACGGCCCGCGCCCACCGCGCCATCGAGGCGCTGAGCAGGCTCGAAGACGAATCACGCGCCCTGTCCGGCGCGCAGGCCAACAGCATCATCATGGAAATCGAGCACGCGCGCATGCAGCTGACCGCCGACCCCGGCGAGCGCATCAAACTCCTCAACCGTGAAATCAAGGAACGCAAGCACGAGATCAAACGCATCCAACAGGGCAAGCAGCATGCCACGCTGAGCGAAGCCCAGGTGGAGGACGTGATCGCCGTGATCCACAACACGCTGCGCGGCGTGCCCATCGACCTGCGCGAACTCGTGCTCGACGAGCGGGACAACGGCGACGCCTTGCGTCGGCGCATGCAGGCCGGCGACATCAGCGTGGACGAGAACCTGACCCGCTACCACGATGAATACCGCCGCTCGTTCCGCGAATCAGACAGCGGCCGCCGCTTCGAGGACGCCTTCCAGGTGATCATCACCGACGAGGGCCGCCAGCAAATCGACGAAGCCCTGCGCGCCATCGCCAAAACCCCGTATCTGGCCGGCGAATCCGGCGTGCTGCTCGGCCAGATCCGCGACGAACTGGCCCGCATCTACGACGGCATCGAAGCCGTGCGCCGCCAGATGCGCGTCTCCGACGAGGCGATCAGCCGGCTCGTGCGCCAGCAAACCGACACTCGCTACCGTACGATGCTCACCCGCTTGAACCGACTGTACGCGCGCCTCAACGCGGATGCGAAAACCCATATGGGAGACGCCTCGCGCCCGTACGACACGGCCACCTCGGACGCGCTGTTCGCGCCATTGCCGATGCGCCCGGCCAAATCCATGACCCGCGCCACCGCACCCGGCCTGAGCGACCTCGCCGCCGAAGCCCCGCAGTCGACTCCGGTGGCCGATCTGCGGGACATGGTCAACAGCGGCGGCCCCCGACTCCTGCGCATGGTCAGCCTCATCCGGCGCAACCCGGTGACCGTTGACAGGTCCGATGACAGGCCCGGCGCAACCCTCGTGGACATCGCCGCCAGCTTCAACCGGCTGCCCGAAAGCGAACGCCGCGAAAGCGAGATCGTCGGCTTCCTGGGCGGGCTGGGAGCCGTAAGCGGCAACGCCATCGCCGACGAGCCGTCCACTGACGGCGTCGGCGTCGGGGTCGACAGCGACATCGCCACCGAGCCGGCTCCGGCGCAGCGCGGCGATACTGCGACCTGGCATTGCGTATCGATCGACGGCGAGCCCCGGAACTGGATCACTAGACCGGTGCTGGCCGACATGGACGAGCTGAGCATCATTGTGGAGGAAGGATGACCGTGGCCGAGGAACACGAGGAACACGAGGAGCATATGGACAACGCCAACCCGTACGCCCTGTTCGAAGGCGACATCGGCGACATGCCGGCCGAGGCACGCATGGCCGCCATCGCCCTCAAACGCGACCGCTATATCAGCGGGCCCACCTACGACACCGTGCTCGACAACCGCGACGCCGTCGTACGCTCCCTGAACAACGACCTGCTCGACTTGGTGATCAACGAACGCTACCGCATCATGTACGCCACGCCCGTGGCCGGCGACGACGTGACCCTGCGCTCGCTCAAAACCCGTGTCAGCCTCAAACGCGAGGAGGCCGCGCTGCTCGCCTTCCTGCGCATCCGCGTCCTCGAATACGAGAACGTGCACGCCGACCCCGCCGACTGGCTCGTCAGCTTTGAGGAGATCCGCGCCGCGCTCGCCACCGGCGCCGGCTATCTGGCCGCCCGCAACGACGAGGAAGGCGTGGCAAAGCAGATCGGCGCCATCGTCTCCGCGATGATCACCTACGGGTATTTGGTGCGCCTGGACGACGAAGCCATGTACCAGATCACGCCGCTCGTGCCCGTGGTGCTCGACCGCGAACTGGCCGACACCTGGCTCGACGTCGCGGAACACGGCGACGGCGACACGGAAGATGACGATGACGACGAGAAGGGAGCCGAATGATGCAGGCGACAGACGTGCAGATGATCGCGGACCGGTGGATGCTGGAATCCCGCCGACTCATCAACTGGGGCTCCTATGAGGGCTACCACGAATTCCGCCCCTCCACGGACCACAAGCTGCCGGTGACCCTGCTCGCCGGTGCCAGCGAATCCGGCAAATCCACGCTGGTCGACGCGCAGATCTCCCTGCTGTACCCAACCGGTACGCCGTTCAACAAGGCCTCGAACTCCGGCCGCTCCGAACGCAGCGACTACACCTACCTGCGCGGCATGGTCGGCGTGGGCAGCACCGAAACCGGCGACGAGCCGCTCTACCTGCGCGGCCGCGACGAGAACGGCGCACCGCAACCCGTGTGGGGCGCCATCGTGGACACCTATCGCAACCAGACCACCGGCCAGGTGCTCTCCTGCGCCAAATTCCTCTACCTGATGCCCGGCGACGGCCGCGGCGACGTGCGCCGACAGTACGTGGTCTGGGGCAAGCCCGTGGACCCCAGGCGCATGGACCAATACCGTGACGCCCCGTTCACGCCGGCCCAGCTCAAAGCCACCTACCCCGACTGCCTCACATTCCCCAGCGCCGAAGCGTTCCGCACACACATCTGGAGCGCAATGGGCCTGAGCGAGGCCGCCTGTCGACTGCTGCACAAGATCCAGTCCGCCGACGCGCCCTCCCGGCTCGACGACATCTTCAAACAAGGCGTGCTCGGCGTGCCCGAAGCCCTGGACCTGGCCCGCACCACGGTCGAGGACTACGAACGTTACGACGAGAACTTCCACGCCATGGACGAGAAGACCCGCCGCATGGACACGCTGCGCGGCATCCAACAGGCCTACGGCGAATACGCCGCCGCACGCGGCAAGGCCCGCGCCTTCGAACCGGTCAAGCCGGCCGTCGACGGCACGGTACCGGCCGTGCTGCGCGACTGGGCATTGGCCCGCATGCGCGGCGAAGTCGCCGTCCAACTGCCCGCCGACCGCGCCGAACAACAGAACAGCGAGGCGGAAGCCAAGCTGCTGCGCCGCCGAACCGAAGACCTGCGCACCCGTCTCGACATGATCCGCGGCCAGATGCAGGGTCTGGACGGCGGCAACCTGACCCGACTCGAACTCGAACTCGACCAGGCCCGCCGCACCCTCGAAGACGTGCAAGCCAACCGAACACGAATCGAACAAACGTTCGCATCCATCGGCGAGACGCTGCCCGGCGACGAACAAGCCTGGAACGAACGCCGCATCAACGCCGTGAACTTCAAACGCGAATACAACAAACGAGACGGCGAATGCGAGGAAGCCCTCACCGCCGCCATCAACGCGCGGGCCGGCGCACGCGGCGACCTCGAACGACTGCAACGCGACTTCGACCGGCAACGCTCCCAGCGCACCCGCATCTCCCAGCAGATGGACGAAACCCGCGCCATGCTCTGCCGCGCCACCGGACTCACCCCCGCCGAACTGCCGTACGTGGCCGAACTCATGGACGTGAACGAACACGAGGAAGACTGGCGTCTCGCCATGAACGTCGCCTACGCGCCCATCGCCCAGACCATCCTCGTCGACAAGCGCCACGAACAGGGCTTCGCCGCCAAAGTCAGCACCATCGACCCGCGCACCATGCCCCGACGCACCTGGCAGTTCGTGGACACCGCACGCCACTACGACGACACCGGCGCGCACGCGAACATACTCACCGGAGAACAGGACGGCGACTGGCTGTCCGGCAAACTGCGCTACCGCGACGACTCGCCCTTCGCCGACTGGCTGCGCTCGCAGACCCAGGACGAACGATTCGACGCCCTATGCGTCACCGCCATCGACGACACCGACCGCACCAACCGTCAGGTGCAGGCCGACGGTCAGATCAAATCCGGCGCACGCGGCCAGCACGGCACCAAAGACCGCGCCCAGGTCATCGGATTCGTCAACGAAACCTACCTCAACGCGCTCGCAGCGCAGGTCGACGCCGCCCGCAACGCGCTCAGCCAAGCCGACACCGACTACACGGCCGCCAAAACACAGTCCGATAACCTCCACCGCGAACTCGAACTGGCCAACCAGCTCGCCTACACGTCCTGGGAGCGCATCGACATCGCCGGCGCGCAACGGACCATCACGGACACGCAGGACGCCATCGCATCCATCAAAAACGATCCCAAGCTCGCCGAACTCGCCAAACAGCGCGACGAACTGAACGCCGAACTCGACCGTGTGGAACGCCAGCGCATCGAATCCGACCAGGCCGCGGCCCGCGCCGGCAGCGCCGTCGAAGCGGCGCTCATCTGGCTGCGCGACCATGCCGACACCGGCACGACGGACGCCGCCGGTGCCACCGCCGACAATGACGATGACGCCGCGTCCGGCCCGCTGCCGGACGAAGTCACGGCGGCGCTCGCCGAATCCTACGACAACCGATTCGCCGGACTGGCGGACGCCGCCATGCGCGCGCACATGATCATCGGCGCGGGCGCGGCAGGAACGCAGGCACCGGGGGAGAGCTTCCCCGAACGCACCATCGCCGGCATCGGCAAGGACATGGCCTCCCGCATCAACCTGCTGAACGGCCAGGCCGATGCCGCACGCACCGGCGTCGAATCGAAGATGAGCACCTACATCGCGCTCTACGCGGCCGACGATGATTCGCTGACCGCCAGCGTGGAGGACTACCGGTACTATCTCGACGAACTCGCCAGCCTCACCCAGCTGGCCGCGGTTGCCGCCACCGACGCCGAATACCGGCGCTGCCTCGAACAGCTGCTCAGGAGCTTCCTGACCATCAAACGCGCCATCGACACGGATGCCAGTGACATCCACGACCAGCTTGACCGCATCAACGCCATGCTCAAAGGCCAACAGTTCGGTCCCAAGCACGGCAGCCTGTCCCTGCACGCGGACGTGCGCCGTCCCGAGCGCGCCTTCTGGACGCAGCTCATCCGCGTCATCGGCACCCTGAACGATTGGAAATCCGCCGACGTCAACGATTCCGACGCCTCGCGCAAGGCCTTCGCGGCCTGTGCGCCGATGGTCGGGCTGCTGCGCGCCGAACTCGCGCAGGTCAAGGACACGAACGGCGTGAAAAGCTACGGCGCCCGCAATCTCGACCCGCGCTGCCGCTCGTCCTTCTACGCCATCGTGCATCATGCCGACGGTCCGGACGAACGCATCACCTCCACCGGTGGTCGCTCGGGCGGCGCCTTGCAGGAGCTCACCTCGTTCGTATACGGCGCGGCGCTCATCTACCTGCTTGGCGGCGGCCTGACCAGCGAGCCCTCGTACACCACGCTGTTCCTCGACGAGGCGCTCATCAAGGCCGACGGCCGTTACACGCAGCGCGCCCTCACGGTGCTGCCGCGCCTCGGATTCCAGGTCATCGTCTCCGCCCCGGAAAGCAAGACCGGTGAAATCCTCGAGGTCTCCACCAAGGCCTACGTGACCTACAAGGACCCCGACACCGGCCTCACCTCCCTGCGCGAGGCCGTGCTGTACCAGAATGACATGGACGATGAATCATCGTCGGATATATTGAAGGATGACGGGGTTGCCGAATGAGCAGTCCCGGCGTCGCCGGTATTAAGACGATTCGGTTCGACTCGACGATGTTCGAAAGCAGGTGATGGGAACTATGGCCGGCATGAAAGACATCGCTGCGATCACCACATGCGTGAAGAAACATATGCGTTCACATATGTACGACATCGAACCGGCATGGCCGTTTCCCGTGCCGGTGGGATTGCCGGACCAAGCATTTTTGGAAACCAATGCGATTGCAGTGCATGACAACAACAATGAGATACGGCAATGGGCAAGCAAGAATGGTTGCGAAATCATAACCAAGCATCGCACCATAGGCACCTCTGTCGAGTTGATCTCCAAAGTCGTCGTTCCTGACGAATCAATAGCCATGCGTGTGGTTGGTCGTACGCTGGCGGCGGAATATCGCGAAGCGCACCGCCGCATAGCATGTCTGGTTGCTGCTTGTGACGTTGCTCCGGAAACAATCGAATCGGCCGCTCGCATGACAGGCCATGAACAGCCTGACGACTTCGATCTGCTTGTCAGCGCAGTTCGATATTTCAGGCATCATGACGTGACCGGTATGACGCCGCGACAGATTCCACTGACAGGATTCAGCGGCAAATGGCTGAATGAGTCAAAAACCAATCGTCGTAAGGCCATTTGCCGACTGCTCGGTGTCGAAACGTTGGGTCTGTCAAAACGGCCGACCGAACTGCGGTTCCGTTATCTCGATCCGGTCCGCGACGATGCTGAGCTCGAACGCATCATATGGTGTCCGTGGGAAGGCGAAGCGTTATCCGGCATTAAATATGCTGTCATCGTTGAGAACAAAGACACGTATCAGACTATGCCGCCGATTGCGCAGGGCATCTGCATATGGGGTTCTGGTCGCGCTGTAAGCGATGCTGTACCTGCGGTTCCTGCACTGCGTGACATGCGTATCGTGTATTGGGGTGATATGGATGCGGATGGACTGGAAATACTTTCGACATTACGTGAATCAGGTATCGAATGCGACTCCATCCTGATGGATTGCGATGCATACGATCGGTACCACAGATTTGGTACCGATCGTACTGAACGCAGCGCGAAGATTGCTATGCGGGAGCCTAAGCCGACGCCCGGCCTTCAATCGGCGGAGCGACGTCTTTATGAACGACTGTGTGCTGACAAAACAATCGCTTATCGGCGTATCGAACAGGAACGCATTCCCATGCGTGATGCAGTTGACGAATTACGCAAGCTTGGCATCCCCGTGGAGTCCATTGAAAATCAGGATTTGCCGATTTAGGCTGAGTGATTGGGGATGTTGCCAAGAGCTAGAACGGCTTAGCTTTTTCTCGTCTCACATTATGCCTTCCGATTAATAATGCAACGGCATTGCATAGCTGCAAGGTCCGGCACTGCTATCCGATACTATCGAACTGTTGTTTTGCGTTGCGCGAGAAGGGACAAACATGGCAACCGCTTGGGGTGACGAGAGTGTGCGGAAAACCGGAGTTCCCTCGCCTATGTACTTGATGGGCGCATGCGTATGTGATGATACGGAAACCGAAACAAGGCAAAGATTGGCGTTGCTTAAGCCCAAAGGAGCAAGGAAATTGCACTGGCGAGACATGCGGCCATCATTGCGTGGCAAAGTCGTTGATGCCATGGCTGCAATGGACATTGATCATGTCATTGTGGCTGCGGTACCAATGAGCCAGTGGAATACCGCCGAACGCGCTCGCCGTAAATGTTTGGAACGTCTTCTGCCTCTGCTGGAAACAGAATACAACGTGGACACGCTTGTGCTTGAACGGCGCGAGATTTCACAGGACAGGAACGATATCCGTTTCATCGATGGATTGAGAAGCCGCAGATTTATCGGGCCAATTCGTGTCGAACTCTGTGCAGGGGAGACTGATGCAAGGCTATGGCTCCCTGATCAGCTGCTAGGAGCGTACGGTGATGCCCAGGCCGGTACTGGAAGATACGATGAATTCCTCGGCCATGTTCGAACAGTGTTCATCGACAGTGATTGATGTCCTAAAACCGTGTATACTTCATGGTAAGCCAACCCCGCTGGGGAAATGGAAGTGAGAGCCGGACGCCCCGAGTATCTTGGGGGCCGGCTCTTGCGTTTCGGTCCACTGATGGTCCGGAATTTTGCATACTATGGTTCGGTTTTCCGGCCTGACACGCCATCGAACAAGCGTTCGAATTTGGTCGTGTGTTCGGGTATCCTTGGGACAGATTTGGCGCGCGCATGACCGTGCGCGCGGGAACGGTGAGATGGAAGGTGGGGTGTGGCTGTGGCGGCAATGCAGACTGGCGCAAGGCGCGCAACAAGCGCAACGGGCGCGAAAACCGGCAAGGGCAAGAACGGTGAGGTCATCGTCGAAAAGGTGATGACCAGCGACTCCTTCCTGAGCCGGGAGATCAAAAAGGCGCCGCTGATTGAACACGATGGTTCGCTGGTATCTGATATCTCGCACATCCCGAACGATCTCAAGATCACGATTCAGGGTGCGCGCGAACACAACCTCAAGAACGTCGACCTGGCGATTCCGCGCAATCGCATGGTCGTGTTCACAGGCCTGTCCGGTTCGGGCAAATCCTCGCTCGCGTTTGACACCCTGTTCGCCGAAGGCCAGCGACGCTACGTCGAATCCCTATCCGCCTACGCCCGCCAGTTCCTGGGTCAGATGGACAAGCCCGACGTTGACTTCATCGAGGGCCTGAGCCCGGCCGTCTCCATCGACCAGAAGACCACCAACCGCAACCCGCGTTCTACCGTCGGCACCATCACCGAAATCTACGATTACCTGCGACTGCTCTTCGCCCGCACCGGCATCCCTCACTGCCCTGAATGCGGCGAGCCCGTCGCCTCCCAGACCCCGCAGCAGATCGTCGACACACTGCTCGGCTACCCGGAGCGCACGCGATTCCAGATTCTCGCGCCCGTGGTCAAGGGCCGCAAGGGCGAGTTCGTGGATATGATCGAGCTGCTGCGCTCCGACGGCTACGCCCGCGCGCTCATCGACGGCGAGATGACGCAGCTGTCCGACGACATCAAACTCACCAAGCAGAAGAAGCACACCATCGAGGTCGTGGTCGACCGACTCGTGGTCAAGGACGGTATCCGCCAACGCCTGACCGACTCGGTGGAAACCGCCCTCAAGCTCGCCAACGGCAGCATCGTCATCGACTTCGTGGACGAGGAGGAAGGCAGCCCGGCCCGCCGCCAGCCGTTCTCCGAACACCGCAGCTGCCCGAACGGGCACACGCTCGAACTCGACGAGGTCGAGCCGCGCACCTTCTCCTTCAACGCCCCCTACGGTGCCTGCCCCGCCTGCACCGGTCTCGGCTTCAAACTGGAAATCGACCCGGACCTCATCATCTCCGACCCGGACAAGTCACTGGCCGACGGCGTCATCGAACCGTGGAGCGGCACCAAGATGACCTCCCAGTACTACGGCCACATCCTCGAAGGTCTGGCCAAGGAAATGGGCTTCTCCATGAAGACCCCTTGGAAGGGCCTGCCGGACGACGTCAAGCACGACATCCTCTACGGCCACGACTTCAAGGTCAACGTCTCCTACCGCAATCGCTGGGGACGCCTGCGCGAATACTCCACCGGCTTCGAAGGCGTGATCCGCACGCTCATGCGACGCCACGACGAAACCGATTCGCAGTCCATGCGCGAATACTACGAGTCGTACATGCGCGAAGTGCCCTGCCAGGTCTGCCACGGACGCCGTCTGAAGCCCGAAGTGCTCGCTGTCACTGTGGACGGAAAATCCATCTTCGACGTGTGCGACATGCCCGTCGTACGCGAACTCGCCTGGATCAACGGCCTGAAACTCGAAGGCTCGGCACAGCTGATCGCCGGCGAAGTGCTCAAGGAGATCAAGGCCCGACTCGGCTTCCTGAACGACGTCGGCCTCGACTACCTGACCCTCTCGCGCGCGGCCGCCACCCTGTCCGGCGGAGAAGCGCAGCGCATCCGACTCGCCACGCAGATCGGCTCCGGTCTGGTCGGCGTCATGTACGTGCTCGACGAGCCGTCCATCGGCCTGCACCAGCGTGACAACGAACGCCTCATCGAAACCCTGCACCACCTGCGCGATCTCGGCAACACGCTGATTGTCGTCGAACACGACGAGGACACGATACGCCGCGCCGACTGGGTGGTCGACATCGGCCCCGGCGCCGGCGAACACGGCGGCGAAGTCATCTACTCCGGCCCCGCCAAGCACCTCATAGAAGCCAAGCGCTCCATCACCGGCGACTACATCGCCCACCGGCGAGAGATCGCCGTGCCCGCCAAGCGCCGCAAGATCCACAAGACCCAGGTGCTCAAAGTCGTGGGTGCCCGCGAGAACAACCTCAAGAACATCGACGTGAGCTTCCCGCTCGGCGTGCTCACCGTGGTCACCGGCGTCTCCGGCTCCGGCAAATCCTCGCTGGTCAACACGATCCTCTACCCGGTGCTCGCCGACAAGCTCAACGGTGCACGCATCGTACCCGGCCGCCACACGCGCGTGGAAGGCGTGGACCAGGTGCGCAAGGTGATCCACGTCGACCAGAACCCGATCGGCCGCACGCCGCGATCCAACCCCGCCACCTACACCGGTGTGTGGGACAAGATCCGCACCCTGTTCGCCAAGACTCCCGAAGCCCAGGTGCGCGGCTACGGCCCCGGCCGCTTCAGTTTCAACGTCAAAGGCGGCCGATGCGAGGCCTGCCACGGCGACGGCACGCTGAAGATCGAAATGAACTTCCTGCCCGACGTCTACGTGGACTGCGAGGTCTGCCACGGCAAACGATACAACCGCGAGACCCTTGAAGTCACGTACAACGGCAAGACCGTGGCCGACATCCTCAACATGCCCATCGAGGAGGCCGCCGACTTCTTCAAGGCGTACACCGGCATCTCCCGATACCTGAAGACCCTCGTGGACGTCGGCCTCGGCTACATCCGACTCGGCCAGCCCGCACCCACCCTGTCCGGCGGCGAATCGCAGCGCGTCAAGCTTGCCACCGAGCTGCACCAACGCGCTGGCGGTGGAGCTGGCGGAAAAGCTGGGGGCCACGGCGGTGGTCACCACCGCCACCGATGTCCGCGGCAAATTTTCCGTGGACGCATGGGCTGCCCGGCACGGCTGCGTCATCTCTGACATGGGGCTTGCCAAGGCGGTTTCGGCGGCGATCTTAGAGGAGGATATCCCCCTTTGCAGCCAGTTTTCTCTGCCCGCCCCCCTGCCGGAGGGTACGTTTGCCGGGGAGAGTGGCCCGCTGGGCGTTTTCATTGGCTGGCGCACAAAGGCACACTTCGCCCGCACCCTGCGGCTTATCCCTCGCGTACTGCGGGTAGGTGTAGGCTGCCGGCGGGGCATCTCCGCCGAGGTGTCGGTCGTTTTTGCCGACGCGCTCAAGGCGGATCTGCCGGCCATCTGCGCCGAAACGCTCGGCGAAAGACCGTGGAAGGTGTGCGCCAATCTGCCGTACAACGTGACGACGCCGCTCATCACCGCCTTTCTCGAGGCAGGCTGCTTTGAGAGCGTCACCGTGATGATCCAGAAGGAAGTCGCGCAGCGGCTGTGCGCCGCGCCCGGCACGGGCGAGTACGGAGCCTTCTCCGTGCTCGTGCAGTGGTACGCCGAGCCGAAGCTTTTCTTTGACGTGCCGCCGCACTGCTTCGTGCCGCAGCCGAAGGTGACGAGCGCCGTTGTGCGCATGGACCGGCGCGCCGCGCCCCCTGCGAGCGTGGATGACGAAAAGCTCTTCTTCCGCACCGTGCGCGCCGCGTTCGCCCAGCGGCGGAAAACGCTTTCAAACGCACTGCGTTCGGGCTTTTCCGAGCTCGACCGCGCCGCTATTGAGTCCGCCATGGAGGAAACCGGCCTTCCGCCCGCCGTGCGCGGCGAAACGCTCTCCATCGCGCAGTTTGCCGCGCTCTCGAATGCGCTTTTACGCAAGTTCGACAAATGAAAATTGCAAATTTCCTCACTTTTTTCGATATACGCCATTGCCAAACGGAACTTTTCCGTCTATTATGAATAATATAATGTAAAAGCAATGGGAGGCTCCGGGACATGGCATATACGATCAACCATTATATCACCGACTGGGTCGAGGAGAGCCGCGCGCTGATGCAGCCGGACAAGGTCCTCTGGATCGACGGCACGGAAACGCAGCTCGAGGAGCTGCGCCGCGAGGCGTATATCACCGGCGAGCTCATCAAGCTCAACCAGGAAAAGCTGCCGGGCTGCGTATACCACCGCAGCGCGCTCAACGACGTCGCCCGCGTCGAGGGACGCACGTTCATCTGCTGCAAAAAGGAAGAGGACGCCGGCCCCACGAACAACTGGATGGCACCGGACGAGATGAAGGCGAAGCTGCACGATATCTATGCCGGGTGCATGCGCGGCCGGACAATGTATGTTATTCCCTATTCGATGGGCGCGATCGGCTCGCCGTTTGCCAAGTACGGCATTGAGATCACCGACTCGATCTATGTTGTCTGCTGCATGGCGATCATGACGCGCGTCAGCACGAAGGTCTATGAAGCGCTCGGCGATTCGCCGGACTTTGTCAAGGGTCTCCACTCCAAGGCCGAGCTCGACGCCGACAAGCGCTACATCGCGCACTTCCCGGAGGAAAACCTCATTATGTCCGTCAACTCCGGCTACGGCGGCAACGCGCTGCTCGGCAAGAAGTGCTTCGCGCTGCGCATCGCCTCCACGCTGGGCCGTGAGGAGGGCTGGCTCGCCGAGCACATGCTCATTCTCGGCGTGCAGAACCCCAAGGGCGAGATCCGCTACGTCTGCGGCGCGTTCCCGTCCGCCTGCGGCAAGACCAACCTCGCCATGCTCATTCCCCCGGCGGCGTGGCG
>OGYD01000863.1_pt1 | contig 25015 bp, 17 predicted proteins | sample 1576441 | NCBI WGS metagenome assembly OGYD01 (sample SAMEA3541537, study PRJEB24748) | human gut metagenome | biome: human gut; feature: human-associated habitat; material: faeces | place: China | collected 2012 | reverse complement strand
AATTTCCGTGTACCGTCGGCTGATGAACTGGCAGGACTTCTGGAACATGTGGATGCATCGAAGATTTCATACGATAAGGATACAAGAAAAATCTCATTTGAAGATGACCAGATGAAGATTGATCTTGGGGGGATTGCAAAAGGCTACACCTCTTCGAGAATTATGGAGATTTTCAAAGAGAACGGGATTGAAAGTGGTCTGGTAAATCTGGGTGGAAATGTACAGGCACTCGGAACCAAGACAGACGGAAGTAACTGGCGGGTTGCGGTACAGAGTCCGGACGACACAGAGGATTATCTGGGAGTTTTATCCATTCGGGATAAAGCGGTGATCACATCTGGTGGATATGAACGCTATTTTGAACAGGATGGTGTGACCTATCATCACATTATTGATCCAAAGACCGGATATCCGGCAGAGAACGGACTGGTATCTGTCACGATCGTAAGCTCGGACGGAACCCTTGCAGATGGGCTTTCCACCTCCCTTTTTATCATGGGAGAAGAAAAAGCGGCAGAGTTCTGGAAGGCGCACAGTAATGAGTTTGAGGCGATCTTTGCGACAGATGATGGGACGATTTATGTGACAGAAGGTCTGAAAGACAGCTTTACAACGGATCTTGACATGAAGGTCATTACGAAATAATTTGCGTGAAATGAGAGGATAATGAGAGATGGACATCAAAGAAACCGGTAAAAAATTAAAACCGTTTGCACCCGTTCTTTCAGTTGCACTGGTTACGGCGTGCGTGGCAGGCTCTTTAAGTGGATATGAGGCTCCGGTCTATGCAGCGACACAGGAAGAAACACCGGTAAAAAAAGAAGAAACAAAAGAGAAGAAAGAAGAAAAAAAGACAGCAGCCAAAGGTTCGTTTGATCTGGAGGATGGCGTGTATAAAGGAACCGGAACCGGGTATGCAGGAGATATTACCGTATCGGTACAGATCAAGGATAAGCAGATCGTTTCGATTGACATTCTGAGTTCTTCCGATGATGAGGCATTTTTTTCACGGGCAAAAGCAGTGATCGACAAGATTATCGAAGGACAGACACTGGATGTGGATACTGTATCGGGAGCAACTTTCAGTTCCAGAGGAATCATCAGTGCGGTGAAAAATGCGCTGACCGGGGAAAAGGATAACAGCACGACAGGACAGGCACAGTCCGGCCAGACAGCGGCGGCAGCAGGAAGTTCGACCAGTGTGGCAAAAGTAGAGGATGCGGCAGCATATAAGGATGGAACCTACTACGGTTCAGGAACCGGATTTGGCGGTCCACTGAAGGTTATGGTAGAAATCAGCGGAGGAAAGATCGCATCCATCCAGATCGTGGAGAACAGTGACGGAAGCGATTACATTTCCAAAGCAGTTTCTCTGATTGATTCTATTATCGCGAAGCAGAGCACCAATGTGGATACGGTGTCCGGGGCAACCTACAGTTCAGTCGGAATTATCCAGGCAGTGCGGGATGCGCTGAGCCAGGCGGCGGTAAACGGGACATCGGATGGCACACAGGATAACGATAGTAATAACAGTAATAACAATGGTTCGTCAGACGACAATAATTCTACTGTGACCGGAACCGTTCCGTACAAGGAAGGAATCTATTACGGAACAGCAGAAGGTTACAGCGGAGATGTATCTGTTGCAGTCGTGATCCAGGAAAAGACGATCAAAGCGATCCTGATCACAGAAAACTCCGATGATGAGACGTTCTTCAATCGGGCAATGGATATTGTGAAGAAAGTGATCAAGACACAGACGACAGATGACGTAGATACCGTGTCCGGGGCAACCTACAGTTCCAAAGGACTGTTAAATGCAATCAAGAATGCACTGAAACAGGCTGAGAAAGTGACAAATGGAGAATCCATTGATGAGAAGCCGGATCTGACTGATCTGAAAGAGCTGATCGAGAGAGCAGAAAAGTTGGAAGAAGATAAATACACAGAAACAAGCTGGGCAGTTCTGCAGACCAGACTTGCGGACGCAAAAGATGCACTTGAGGAAACGAAACAGACTGCGGTTGATAAAGCGGTGGAAAAGCTGAAAACAGCAATCGCACAGCTTGAGTCGAAAGACGGAAAAGATGAGGAAAATACAAAGTATATCAGTGGAACTTATGAAGTGACTGTTCCTTGTGAGCCGGATGATGACGAAGATTTTGAAGAATATAATCTGACGATGACGGTGACGATCCGCGACGACAAGATTGTGGCAATCACGGATATCACGGGCGATGGGGACAGCAGTAATGACAGATATATCACGAAAGCTGCAAATGGTACTTCAAGCATAAAAGGTGTGGTATCCCAGATCATAGATAAAGGAATGCCGGAGGATATTGATACTGTTTCCCGTGCAACCTGTTCTTCCAATGCAATCCTGGAAGGATGCAAGAAAGTACTGGAAGCAGCAGAAAGACCGACAGATATGGAGGCTGAATAACAATGAGAGAATTCTGGGTAAGACTGGTAAGTATGCTCGCGATCGTGGGAGTTCTGCTGGGATACAATTCAGTGCTGGATGTGCGTGCGAAAGAAGATGAGATCGCCCGGCTTTCCGCACAGGTTGCCGGAAACGGACAATCAGACAGCGGAAATGGAGGTTCCGCAAACTACAAGGACGGAACCTATACCGGGGAAGCTGATGGATTTGGCGGAACGATCCAGGTAGAAGTGAAGATTGAGAAAAGCAAGATTGCAGAGATCAATGTGATATCGGCAGAGAAAGAAGACGGAGCATACCTTTCCATGGCAAAGGATATTATTCCCAAAATCATCGATGCACAGAGCGCAGATATAGATACGATCAGTGGTGCGACATTCAGCTCGACCGGAATCAAAAATGCATCGGAACAGGCTCTGGAAAAGGCGGTAAAGTAACGTGAAAAAGATGGATATTCATAATTTAACGGCGAAAGATATAAAAAAATTACATATATGGCTGAGAGCATTGATCCAGGTACTGTATTTCCTGTTTATCCCATCTGTGTATACAGCGGCATTTGCCGGAGTGAAATACATCTTTACACAGATCGGTGCAGGCGAAAAGGTTGCCATGACCTCTTTTGTGACAGTACTGGTTGTGATCTGCATTTACACCATTCTGTTCGGAAGATTCTTTTGCGGATTCGCTTGTGCGTTCGGTACACTGGGAGATGGTGTGCATGCACTCTATGTGTGGATCTGTAAAAAGATGAAAAAGAAACCTCTTCAGATTGCGGATGCATGGACAGAAAAGCTCTGTTATCTGAAATATATTGTACTGGCACTGATTTCAATCCTGTGCTTTGCCGGCGTCTACAGCAAGGCAAAAGGAACCAGCCCGTGGGATGTATTTTCCATGCTCCATGCCGGCAACTTTAAGCTTGGCGGATATCTGGTGGGAATCGTTCTTCTGGTTCTGATCCTTGTGGGAATGTGTTTTGAAGAACGGTTTTTCTGCAGAAATTTCTGCCCGATGGGAGCTGTGTTTTCCCTGCTTCCGGTGTTTCCGTTTTTCGCACTTCACAGAGACCGGGAAAACTGCATCAAAGGATGCAAGGCATGTACAAAGAAATGTCCTTCTAACATCGGACTTCCGGAAGATGGATCTCCGAAGGTAGAAGGAGACTGTTTCCAGTGTCAGAAATGTATTGATACCTGCCCGAAAGGAAATATTCATACCGGAGTAAAAGGACTTCGTGGAAATGAATTCTGGTTTACGATTTTGCGGGCAGTAATCTTACTGATTCTTCTGCTCTGGCTGGGTGTATAGAAGATGAAGAAGAAAGATCTGATACTTGGAGCAGGAATTATTGTGATTGCGCTTGCGATGCTGCTTGTGATGCAGCTGACGAGAGGGGAAGAAGGAAATCAGATCCAGGTTACGCTGAATGGGAAAATCTATGGAACGTATTCCTTATCGAAGGATCAGACCATCGAAGTAAAGGATGGCGATTTTTATAACCGTATCCGGATCGAAGACAGAAAGGCGTATATGGAAGAGGCAAACTGTCCGGATGGATACTGTGAAGAGCAGGGAAAGATCAGCGGGCATACACAGACGATCGTCTGTCTGCCGCATAAGCTTGTAGTAGAGGTTCTGGAAAATGAGAATGACCAGAGTTTTGGAACTTCAGATCCGGAAGATGCAGCTCCGGATACGATCGCAAAATGATAAAGGAAACAGCAGATGAATAAAAACAGAAAACTTGCCAATATGGCAATGCTGGTTGCGCTGGCGATGATATTCAGTTATGTGGAAAGCTTAATACCGATCAATTTCGGGATACCGGGAATGAAGCTCGGAGTTGCCAATCTGGTGACAGTGACCGGGTTGTACTTTCTGGAACTTCCGGAAGTATTTCTGGTGGTAGTTATGCGAATCCTGCTGACCGGCTTTTTATTTGGAAATGGAATGTCGATCGTTTACAGCCTGGCAGGAGGAATCTTAAGCTTTCTGGTTATGGCATTGATGAAGAGGCTGAAAGGATTTTCCATAGCCGGAGTCAGTATCGCCGGAGGCGTGTCACACAATATCGGTCAGATCATCGTGGCATCCATTGTGGTAGAGAATCTGAAACTGGTTTATTATCTGCCGGCACTTCTTATCGCCGGTACAGTAACCGGATTCGTGATGGGAATGATAAGTAAAAAGCTACTTCCGATTGTAAAAAGAGAATCGGAGAGAGCAGAGCATGTAATTTGAAATTTTTTGATTATAGGTTAGTAAAAACTAACTTAATAATAAATATTATCAACAACAAGGAGGTAATTATGGGAAAGGGAACGATTAAGACAAAAGCTATGACGATGGCTGTGGCGATGTCAATGGTAGCTGGACTTTGTCCGTCGACGGTGTTTGCGGCAAACAGTGAGGATGTAGCGAAGGTTCAGGATGGAACGCATCCGGGGACTGCAAAGTGTACACCGGATGCAGATGCAGGTTTTGATGAATATAATTTATCTTTATCTGTTACCATAAAGGACGGAAAAATAGAATCGATCACGGATATTGTCGGTGACGGCAACAAAAAAAATAAAAGCTATATTGAGGATGCGGCGGATGGAGTTGTACCGAAAATCGTAGCAATTAATGGAACAGATGGAATCGATGCAGTGTCAGAAGCAACCTGCTCATCAAAGGCAATTGTTAATGCAGTAAATAATGCGTTGGAAAATGCAACAAAAAAAGAGGAAAAAACGGTAGATACAACAGCATTAAGTAATGCAATCGCGTCGGCAGAAGCTGATAACCTTAAAGAAGCGGATTACACAGCAGAAAGCTGGAAAAATATGCAGGATAAACTGACGGCGGCAAAAGAAGCGCTTGCAGCGAAAGAATCACAGGATGCAGTGGATCAGGCAGCAAAAGCTCTGACAGATGCAGTAGGTGCACTGGTGAAAAAAACTCCGGAAGTACAGAAAGAAGTCTATGTATTAATGAACATTCCATATGCTGATTTCTACAAGGCAGATGGAGTGGCAGGCGCAGATGCTGTTTCGTCAGCAACAAAGCAGAAAACAAGAGCATCCCTTGCAGCAGGTTCTTATCATGTAAATAGTGATGGTTCAGATATTACCGGTGTAACATTCCCGGTTAAGATCAGTGACGTTTCTGCATTAGAAAAATATACCCAGATTAAAGATGACAGTAAAGTTGATATTACAACATCCATTAAAGGAAAAGAATCAACAACTACATACACAGGAAAAGAAGCGTTGTTTGAGAGTACAAGTTACTCCTATTATATTTTGAGTGATGTTCCATCCTATTATAAAGAAGCGACTGTAAATGCAGACGGAAGTTTTAGTTTCGGCGAAGTAAAAGGGGCAAAAACACAGAGACTTTCAGATGTCAGCACAGAGTTTTCAACATCATCCCGCTACGGTGATTATCAGTTGGATATCGACGGCCTTCCGTCAGAAATTAAGACAGTTTATGGAGTTGTAATCAGCACAAAAGAAGGAAGCAGTTATGGCCTTCGCCACGTGGAAAATATCTGGAAAAAAACAGAGCTTGCATGGAGTACAGGATTTGTAACTGAATCCCATGGGAACACACTGGATTCAAAAGATTATGCTTCCATGATGGGACAAACCATCAATAAAGTGACCTATTATACAGATGCCGGTATTTATGAAATCCCGATGAACCAGAAGGTGCAGACGAAATATAATGGTGAGATCTCTGTTGCAGATACTTCTGTAAATGCTGAAAATACAAAAATCACAGTAAGCGGACTGCCAACTGATTTTGAAGAAGAATATACAATCGAGGGATTGGATGCAGGTACATATTCTGTGGAAATCAATACAGAAGGAAAGACTCCGACAAGAACGATCAAATTTAACAAAGAAATCGAAAAAGGTCGCTATACAGTAACGCTTAGTGATAAAAAAGGAAATTATGCACCAATCTCCACAACATTTAATGCTTATACAGAAACAATGCCGGCAAAATATAATGAAAATGACGAAGATCCGGCTGTGGTGAAAGCGGATGGTGTTGATGAAGAAGAATTCCAGACATATTTAAAAAATATTACATCAGTAACTGTGAATGGAAAAGAATATGCAGCTTCCGGAAAAAAAGGAGTAAAACTAATTACAGAAGACGGAAAACTGGATCTTTCAAAGGATGCATTTAAAGATGCAAAAGCAGGAGAAGCATTTGCTGTAACAATCGCAGAAGACGGTTATCAGGCATATACATTTACTTATAAAGTACCGGAAGAAAAAAGTGAGTATTCTTATGTTTATGTTGGTATGAGCTGGTCTGAATACTGGGCAAAAGAAGGTGTCTATGCAGCAGGTGATACAGGATCTTCTTCTGATGTAGATTCTCGTAACGAGTATGACAAGGGTGCTTTTGATGCAGTAACAAGAGCAACAGCAAATCATGGATTGCATCGAGGCAGTTTCCAGTGTAGTGCAGTTATTGAAGATACAAATGGAAACAAATATGAGCTCGCATACTGGAATGCAGACGGAAAAGCTGTAATGTCAGACGGAAGTGTTTATACGAGATCAACCAATGAAGATAAAAAAGCAGTGTTTACTGCTGAGGACGGAAGCTCATTTATCCAGGCTGATTATAAAGTAACAGGGATCAAATATGTTCCGGTTAAAGTAAAAACAGCAGATCTGAATGCATTACAAGAAGAATATGCAGTTGTGGAAAACGGAGGCACATTAAGTGGAGGATTTTCTGAAAATCAGCTTCAGTCTTACACAGCAATTGCAGATGTAACCCCAAATACAAATGGCCTTAAGACCGCCGAAAAGCAGGATGATGGAAGCTTTACATTTTCTGAAAGAACAACAGGTTCCTATTCCGGATTAAAAGACACACAACTGGCAGTGGCAGCTGATATCACACCGAATGTCAGAGAGACAAAAGATGTGGGAAGTTTTGGAGAATTTATCCGTGTAGATTTAAATGGAAACTATGGTGGGCTTGGTTCTGCGATGCAGGCTGTTGAATGGACCTATTATGGAGATGATGCAAGCTATACAACACCGGTAAGAACATTTGGAACAAAATTTGCGGCAGATAACTGGATGCATAAATCTAATGGAATCCAGCTTGGACTGACAGACTCTCTCAGATGCCAGCTTCCGGAAGGAACGGATGGTACAGGTTACTGGAAACTGACAGTCTATGGACTTGGTTATGCAGATTACAGCTATAGTTTCAAGATCGGAACAGAAAATCTTGCGGCACCAAAAACTGCAACCAAAGAAGATATCAAAGCATTACAGGACAAAATTGATGAAGCAAGTGCATTAAACGAATCGGATTATACAAAAGACAGCTGGGATAAGATGATAAGTGAACTGGAAGAATCGAAAGAGCTTCTTGCACAGGAGAATCCGTTACAGTCAGCTGTGAAAGAGCAAACGCTCCATATGACAGCAGCAATTGAGGCACTTGTGAAAGCAGATAAATATGTTCTCATGAACATCCCATACGCAGAATTCTACAAAGCTGAAACAACAGGTAATGATACTAAGGTAGATGCATTTACTTCTGCGACAAAGAACAAGACCAGAACCAAAGGTCTTGCAGGTGGATCATACCATGAAAATGCAGATGGATCCAGTATTGATGGTATCACTTATGCTGTAAAAGTAGACCCTTCGGTAGATCTTTCAAAATACAAAGAAGTGAAAGACGATGATTCCGTAGAAATTACAGTTACAAACAGAGGACAGACAACTACCACAACACTGACTGGAAAAGACACATTATTTGAAAATGCATCTTATGCATACTATCCACTTACAGAAGCACCGGCAAACTATAAAGAAGTTTCTGTCGATGCAGATGGAAAACTTGTGTTCAGTGAAGTAAAAGGTCAGGAAGCAACGAAGGTAGAAGGAGTTACAGCAAAACTTTCAACCGAATCATCTTATGGAGATTACGAGCTTGATCTTGATGGACTTCCAGAAGAAATCACATCAGACAATGTAAATGCAGTTGTAGTAAAGACAACCGACGGAACCGCTTATGGTATGCGTCATTTAGAAAATATCTGGTTAGGTACGAAACTCGCATGGAGTACCGGATTTACAAGTCAAGTACATGGTTGCCCGACATCATCTGGACATTACAAATCTATGATGGGCAAGACCATTGACAGCATTGAGTATTATACAACAAATGGTGTGTATACAATGGATATCGCAGATATCTATGTTCCTGTAAAATCAGAGATTACAAAAGTGAAAGTCGCCGATGCAGACATTACAGCAGGCAAGACTAAAATCAATGTACAGCTTCCAGATGAATTTAAACCGGAATACAGTGTGGATGGACTGGATGTGTCGGTAGAAGGTAAAGTACTGACTTTTAAAGCAGCGACAGAGAGCAGAGCAGCAGCTTCTGTAAAACCTGGAAAATATACCCTCACAATTAAAGATAAGAACAAGAAATATGCAGATGTTGTTACAACATTTACATTGACAACAAAAGATATGCCTGCAGCATATGATGAAGAGAATAAGAAACTTGTAGAGGCAAAAGGATTTGACACAGATGCGCTTAAAGCTTATCTTGGAAATATTACTTCTGTAAATGTAAATGGTAAAGATTATGCAGCAAGTGGAAGAGGCTCCGTAGTTATTATCAATAAGGATGGTACGATCAAGACAGATGCAGATCCGTTTAAGGATGCGGTAGCTGGAACGGAATTCCAGATTACAGTAGCTTCAACAGGTTATACAACTCCTCTTACATTTACTTACAAGATAGCAGAGACTCCGGCACCGGCAGAGGTTGATACAACAGCACTGGAAGCTGCAATTGCAGAAGCTGATAACCTTAAAGAAGCAGACTACACAGCAGAAAGCTGGAGTGTATACCAGGCAGCACTGCAGAGCGCACGTACTGCACTGGAAGCAAAGGAAAGTCAGGATGCAGTTGATCAGGCACTTGCTGCTTTAAATGCAGCAAAAGATGCACTGGTTAAAGCTGAAGAAGAACCGGTTGCAATCAATACTGCTTCTCTTGAAAAAGCAATTGCAGATGCAAAAGCGCTTAAAGAAGCAGATTACACAGCAGATAGCTGGAAAGCACTGCAGAGCGCACTTTCAGATGCCCAGAAAGCACTGGAAGCAAAAGAAAGCCAGGAAGCAGTAGATAATGCAACAAACAGCCTGAACAAAGCGATCAAAGCACTTGTAAAGAAAGGCAGCTCATCTGTAAAGAAGACAGATGGTACAACCAATGGATCCAAGACAAGCGGAAACGATTCTGTAAAAACAGGAGATCCGGCAAGTGTACTTGGCTGGCTTGGACTTGCAGTTTCTTCGCTCGGAGCAGGTATGGGCGGCTTTGCCTGGAAACGCAGAAAAAGAAAATAAGACTATACGATAATTTGTAACAAAGAATCAAATTAGAATAAGAATTAGAAAGCTGACAGACAGATGAGAAAAAATACATTTGTCTGCCAGCTTTTTTTTTATAGGAGATTCCGAAGGAACTGCAGATTATGTAATTTCTATTACAGAAAGCTGGATGACACCGACGATCCTTATGACATTGACTTTTGTAGTATCTGCTTTTATTGCATTCTTTACAGGAACTTCATGGGGAACCTATGCGATTGTTACACCAATCTGTGTACAGATGGCTCTGAATATATCTGGTGGAGCTTTAACACCGGTCGTATATGCTACAATAGCAGCTGTAATGGGTGGAGGATGCTTTGGAGATCATTGTTCACCGCTTTCTGATACCACGATTTTATCATCACTTGCAACCGGATCTGATCATATCGATCATGTAACAGCTTTTTTTAATTTCTTGCTATTTATTTTTCCGAAATGTATAATTTTTGGTAAAAGTATGATTTTTTGCATCAAAAGTATAGTTTTTGATAAATTCTTTATCATGTCTTATCTAAAATAAGAAGTAGGAAGATTATCAGGAATGGGGAAAATGGTATGAAATTATTAAAACTTGTGATTGTAGATGACGAACCAATCCTTCTGCAGGGACTGGTTAAGACGTACAACTGGAATGAGATGGGATTTGAAGTTGCCGGTCAGGCACAGAGTGGGGAGCAGGCAATCGAAGTGATCAAAAAAGTGAAGCCCCATGTCGTACTGACGGATATCCGGATGAAACAGGTTTCCGGTCTGATGGTGATGGAAGAGATCCAGAAGACAGAGCTGGATCCGGTTTTTATTGTGCTCAGTGCGTACCGTGATTTTAATTATGCACAGCAGGCGTGTGATCTTGGTGCATATGCATATCTGCTGAAACCAATCGAGGAAGATAAACTGCAGGAGACCATGCAGGGCGCATACCAGACCTGTATGGAGAAACTGGAGAGCGAAGAGCGTTATGAAAGCTGGGAAAATATGATCCGAAAAGATTCCACCAGTTTTCTTCAGGTTGTTGTACAGAAATATTTACAGAATAAAATTTCCTATGAAAAAATGCAGGAAGTATTTGCGATCTTGAAAGATGTGATCGAAGAGGGCGACCGTTTTATTGCAATGTGTGTGGATCTTGATCTTACATATAAGATTACGGATGCACTGAATTACGAAGCAGCCAGGCTGGAATTGATACAATCTCTGGAAGAAATGTTTTCAGAGCGGTATTTTTTCTGGCATTTTGAAAAGGCAGAAGGTTGTCATGTATTTCTGATCAAGACAAAGGAAAATGCGACAGTGCGCGAGATTGCGCAGATTCTGGAACAGGTTAAAAGGGAACAGAAAAGTCCGGTTACTGCATCGATTTCCAAACCGTATAAAGGACTGGATGGAATCCGCCGGAGTTACGAAGAGGCGCAGGGGCTTTTCGAGCCAATCTGCAGCAGTGCCACAAATGAGAATACTTTTTCCATACCTGTGAAAAAGGAAGAAAAAGCGGCAAAAAGTGATTGTGAAGAGGCAGGACTTACGATCGTCAATGCTGTTCGGAAGAATGCGTTTAAAGAGTTAAAACAGGCTTTTATTGCGTTGATCTACGCACTTCCACATGAGGAAGAGTTACAGATCCGTTATATACATAAGGTTATGCTGCAAGCGGAGATGATGCTGAACGATACTTACGGAATGACGGAAAAACTGCAGAAACAGTTCCGGAATTATTATTCGAATATGGAGAGTCTGACAGCAGCACAGGCGGTAGATGTCAGTTATAGGATCCTCGGAGAAGCAATTGAGGAACGGGAAAAATACGCAGAAAGCGGAGAAAATAAATGTGCAAAGGAATATATGACAGTGGCACTTTCTTATATCGGTGAGCATTTGCAGGAGGAAGAACTTTCTATTGTTCAGGTGGCAACGCAGATTTATCTGAATCCGGTATATTTCGGGCGTGTATTTAAAAATACATTTCATATGACCTTTAAAAAGTATCTCTTACAGCAGAGAATGGAGAAAGCAAAGAGGCTGATCCAGGATGGATGTGAGAGTATAGGAACGGTATGTGAGCAGGTGGGAATCAGCAATGCATCCTATTTTTCACATTTATTTAAAGAATATACAGGAAAATTACCGAGTGAATACAAAAAGGATTACGAAGAATGAAGAAATGGGTGATTAAATCCGGAATACAGAGAAAATACCTTCGATATATAATGGGGCTGTTGTTGCTGGCAATTTTGCTGTCAAGCATCGGTGTTTGGATTTATGTAAGGCAGAGTCTGACCACAGAGGTTACAGATAAATATGAATTTTTAAATGAGAAGATGGGGCTGGCTCTGGATACACTGTCAAAAGAGGCGGATGAAGGGACAGCAGAATGTATTACTTACGATCAGGTTCAGGAAAGTCTGAAAAAAACTTCACTTGCAGATGTGGAAAAGAACTCCCTTCAGAAATATTTTGCCTATATGAATCTGGATCATGTGGCAGAATACTGCTATGTGGATAATAAAAATAATGTTTATGCCAGATCCTACTCGCATATTGATTATGAAGATTTTTCAGACAGCCATCTGGAAGATTACATGGGAGATTCTTATGCGAAAACACAGTGGTTCTGGGCGAAGGATACTCTGTTTGGGACGGAGAAAGAAGCATTGTTTATCGGAAGATATGTACACAGCATGGAATACGCCAGCAAACCAGGACTGCTGCTCATCAAGATGAATGACAGCTTTCTGGAAACGATACTTGGAAAGGATCGGAGTATGACAGATGACGTGCAGATCGGAATTCTGGATAAGGAGGGAAATTTATGCGCTGTCTGGTGTCCGAAAGGGACGAAGATTGCGGATGCGGTAAAACAGGAAGTCTATAAGATCAGCGCACAGGAAACAAGCGGTATCCTTGCAAAAAGCCGGAGAGTGAGCGGTGGTGTCTGCTCCATTTACAAAGAAAGCAGCTCTGAAATGACGGTGTTCACAGTCGTTCCGTCGAGTGTAATGACGCAGGGAACGATGAGGGTACTTACGGTGCTGATCGGGATTTATCTGTTTGTGGCAGTGGTAGCGGTTGTGATCAGTATCTATTTTTCCAAGCGGTTCACCAGTCCGATCCGGGAGATCAGTGAAGAGATGACACAGTTTGACGGAAATGATTTCAGTCGCCTGATTGAACTGAATACCAATACAGAACTGGATCAGATCGGACATTCCTACAATAAGATGCTAAAAAATATTGAGAATCTTCTGGCAGAGATCAAAGAACAGGAAGGGGTGCTCAGACGGACGGAGTTGAACATGCTTCTGGCACAGATCAACCCACATTTCCTTTATAATACGCTGGATACAATTTACATGCTTGCGCGGATAAACGGAGAAGAGACAACCATGAAGATGATTCAGGCACTTTCCAAATATCTGCGTCTGTCACTCAGCAAGGGCAGTGATATCGTGACGGTGGAGGACGAACTGGAAAATGTAAAGAGTTATATGGAAATCCAACAGATCCGGAATGCAAATCTGTTCCGGTATGAGATTGAGTGTAAGGTGGAAGAGAAGAGTACGTGGATGCTGAAGCTGATCTTGCAGCCACTTGTCGAGAACGCGATCAAGCACGGATTCTGCGAAATTTATGAGAATGGTCTGATCCGGATTGAGATTGCGAGGGAGGATAGCCAGCTGAAAATCGTGGTATTCAATAATGGGAAGCCGATTGACCGGGAAATGATGGAAAAGATCAATGCCTTAAACGGGCATCCGATTCTGGAGGCGAAAAAATGCTTCCAGGATAAGGAACACGGATATGGAGTGGTGAATGTACTGACCAGACTGCGGCTGAAATATGGAGAGGATGTGCTGTTTTACTATGAGGCAGAAGAAAATGGAACCCGGTGTACAATCCAAATTCCGGATGACGGAAAGGAGAAACGTGATTTATAGAAAATATTTGCAATCGGTGTTTTGTATCGCACTGGTTCTGACAGTGCTGACCGGATGTGGTAAAAATACGGGGCAGACAAGCCGGAGTACAGAAAAAAAGGAGATTGATATTCCGATCATTCTGACGGTAGATCCGACTTCCGGCAAGAAAACGGAACAGGATGTCGTTGATGCATTTAATGAAGAATATGCCGGTACGTATCATATGCAAGTGGAATGGATCATGGAGACGGAAGAGGAATACCGAAAAAATCTGAAACGGTTAAATGTCACAGACGAGCTTCCGGCTGTGATCTATGATGTGCGCACCCTGCCGTCCTTTTATCAGATGATGGTTGCGGATGGACGGATCGAGAATCTGAGTCCGTATCTGGAAGAGGATGAAGAGTGGAGGAATATGATCGAACCGGCGGTGATGGAAGGCTGTACGGATGAGGATGGCAATATCTATCTTGGACCGATCAGTACGGCGGCATTTGCGTGCGCCGGCATGTTTTGGAATCCGGAGCTTTTTGCGGAAGCAGGGATTGAGAAATTCCCGGAGACATGGGAAGAATTCTGGGACTGCTGTGACCGGCTGCAGGCAAACGGAATCACACCGCTTGGACTTCACACTGAAGGAACCGGCTGGGCGCCGATGCTGATTGCAACAGCAGAGGCAGCACACACGGAAGAAGGCTATGCATTTATGAAAGAGCTTCTCCCAGAAAGCTATTCCAATGATACCGGTCTTGAAATTGCAGAAACCTTGCAGAAATTGTTTCGGTATACAACAGAAGATGCAATTCATGCTGACTACGATGTGGCATACAATAATTTTGTCACAGGAAAGGTGGCAATGATCCCGAACGGATACTGGATGATCGACCAGTTGCCGGAAGAATGGAAAGAAAAGGTAAGATTTTCCGCATTTCCGGGAAATAAACTGATCGCCTCACCGGAAACCTTTGGCTGGGCGGTGGTTTCCACTTACAGCGAGGAGGTCAAAGAAGGAGCGGTTGAATTTTTGAAATTTCGCACGAAATTCAATCTGGAAGAGAAGAAAGAGCTGATGGACAAGAACGGACGCACTGAAATCAGCCAGCTCCTTCAGGATTATGTAAATGCCTACAATAACAATCCGCAGATCGTTCCGAACTATCAGGTGAAATGGAACTCCATCCTTCAGGAAGAGACGATCGGGGAGTGTCTGCCACAGCTTGCCGCCGGGAAAATGACGCCTGCGCAGATGGTGGAGACTGCCGATGAAAGTATCCGGGAGTATGAGAAAGAGAGATGATGGGAGGAGAAGGCTGTTGGTGTCATTTTACCAATAACAAATTTTTTACATTTCGAAAAGTATATTTTTTGTTAAAGGAGGTTTGCGATTTGTTACAGCCTTTGATTGGATTCTTGCTATTATTTAAGCATAGAAAAGAAATCCAGACGAGGAGGAACGGAAATTATGAAAAACAAAAAAAGATGGCTGGCACTGGGGCTGGTAGGAATCATGACACTTGGATGCTTTGCAGGATGTGGAAGCAAGAGCGATGGCAAGAGTGCAGACGGTAAAGGGGACAGCAGCAAAGGATCTGTATATTATCTGAACTTCAAACCGGAGCAGGATGAGCAGTGGCAGCAGCTGGCAAAGGATTACACAAAAGAGACGGGTGTAGATGTAACGGTTGTTACAGCAGCTTCCGGAAACTATGAAACCACTCTGATGAGTGAAATGGGAAAGAGCGGAGCACCAACATTATTCCAGGTAAACGGACCTGTAGGACTTGCAAACTGGAAAGATTATTGCTACGACTTATCAGATTCTGATATTTACAAAGAACTCACAAGTGATGATTATGCACTGAAAGACGGAGATTCTGTAGCGGGTATCGGATATGTTATTGAAACATACGGAATTATCACAAATAAGACATTATTAAAAGAAGCAGGATATACACCGGATGACATCAAATCTTTTGCAGATCTGAAAAAAGTAGCAGAAGACATTACAAATAGAACTTCTGAACTTGGATTTTCTGCATTTACTTCAGCAGGTATGGACGGATCTTCTGACTGGAGATTCAAGACACACCTTGCAAACCTTCCGATCTACTTTGAATATCAGGATGAAGGAATTAACACAACAGATGCAATCAAAGGCACATATCTTGACAATTATCGCGATATGTGGGATCTGTACATCAACAACAGCACATGCGATCCAAAGGATCTTGCTGCAAAGACAGGTGACGATGCAAGAAATGAATTCCTGAATAAAAAAGCTGTATTCTATCAGAATGGTACATGGGAATATACACAGCTGATCGATGGCGGTCTGACAGATGATGACATGACCATGCTTCCGGTTTACTTTGGTGTAGGCGATGAAGCAAACCAGGGACTCTGCACAGGTACAGAAAATTACTGGTGCGTAAATAAAGACGCAGACGAAGCTGATATTCAGGCTACATTAGATTTTATGGACTGGTGTGTAACTTCAGATGAAGGAACAAAATGTATGGCAGACGATATGGGATTCAACATTCCGTTTAAGAAAGCTCAGGAATCTAAGAATCTCTTTATCAAAGAAGACAAACAGATGACCGAAAACGGAAAGACTCCGGTAGCATGGAACTTCTCAACAATGCCTTCAGAAGAGTGGAAAAATGGTGTTGGATCTGCACTGACAGCTTATGCGGCAGATCAGACAGATGCTAACTGGGATGCAGTAGTAAGTGCATTCGTAGATGGATGGGCATCTGAATACAAGCTTGCAAATGAATAAATAAGTTGCATAAAAAGAACTGACCTAGGGGCAGGCGGCTTGCCTGCCCCTTTTAAGTGAGAGGAGAGCCTGTACGAAGCGGGTTTTCTGGATATGGGAACCTACGTTTTTCCATATAAAAATAAAAAGTGAAATGAGAGCCACCTGGTAGGAAGATCCTTCCGGGCAAAAGGAAAAGAGGAGGATTTCTATGGAGAAGGCACTGAAAAAACATGCACCAATATTTGTTCTCCCAACATTTCTTGCATTTGTGATCGGATTTATTATTCCGTTTGCACAGGGATTTTATCTTTCTTTTTGTAAGTTTACAACAGTAGGAAATGCAACATTTGTTGGAATATCAAATTATACAGCAGCGATCAAGGATACATCCTTTACGAGTTCATTTAAATTTACAGTATTATTTGCGATTGTATCGATCTTACTGATCAACGTACTGGCATTTGGTCTGGCATTGCTTCTGACACAGAAGTTAAAGGGAACCAATATTTTCAGAACTATTTTCTTTATGCCGAACCTGATCGGTGGAATCGTACTTGGATATATCTGGCAGATTCTGATCAACTGTCTGCTTACGATCATCGGACAGCCGCTTCTGGCACTGAATTCTTCAGCCGGTTACTGGGGACTTATCATTTTGATGTGCTGGCAGCAGATCGGATATATGATGATCATTTACATCGCAGGTCTTCAGAATGTACCGGATGATCTGATCGAAGCAGCAGAGATTGACGGAGCAGCAAAGTGGGATATCCTCTGGAAAATCAGAGTTCCGATGGTAATGTCTTCCATCACGATCTGCGTCTTCCTGACACTTACCAATTCATTTAAATTGTTTGACCAGAACCTGGCTCTTACAGGTGGAGATCCGAACCATGCGACAGAAATGCTGGCACTGAATATTTACCAGACATTCTACGCACGTGCCGGAATGCAGTGGAAAGGTTATGGACAGGCAAAAGCAGTGATCTTCTGTGTTCTGGTTATCATTATTTCACTGGTACAGCTGAAAGCAACAAGATCTAAGGAGGTGCAGCAGTAATGAAAAAGAAGAAAAGTATTGCAAATACAATATGGATAGTTATATTAACAATTGCGGCACTCGCCTGGATTTATCCGATCATTATGATCCTGATGAACTCTTTGAAAAAAGAATCAGCGATCAGTACAGGAACTGCATTTAAACTTCCGACTGCAGATGCATTTGCAGGAATCGCAAACTATGTAGATGCCGTTGCTTCAAAAGGATTTTTGAGCAGTCTTGGATACAGTACATTTATTACGATTACTTCTGTAGTTGCTATTCTTGTATGTTGCTCCATGTGTGCATGGTATATAACCCGTGTAAATAGTCCGATTTCAAAGATTTTATATTATCTGTTTGTATTTTCCATGGTTGTTCCTTTCCAGATGGTTATGTTCACCTTGTCACAGACAGCAGATACCTTACATCTGAATATGCCATGGAATATCTGGGTGATCTATCTCGGATTTGGCGCAGGTCTTGCGGTATTTATGTTCTGCGGATTTGTAAAATCGATTCCTGTAGAAATCGAAGAAGCTGCCATGATCGACGGATGTAATCCGCTGCAGACTTTCTTTTTGATCGATATCCATATCCTGAAGCCTACTATGATATCCGTAGGTATTCTGGAAGCAATGTGGGTATGGAATGATTACCTGCTTCCAACTCTTGTACTTGATATTAAGAAATATAAAACAATCCCGATGCTGATCCAGTATTTCCGCGGAAGTTACGGAAGAGTTGAAATGGGACCGATGATGGCAAGCATTATGCTTACAGTAATCCCAATCATCATTGTATATCTGGCAGGACAGAAGTACATCATCAAGGGTGTTGCTGCCGGAGCTGTAAAGGGATAGAAAAATATAGTATAAATTTGGCGGACAGGCGTTGCTTGTCCGCTTTTAAATAGAAAAAGCTTGCAAATTTTGAGAGTTTCCGTTAAGATATAGCGAAAATGGTAGAAAACATTGAGAAAGGAAAGAAGGTATGTTTCAGACGATTATTGGGGCGGTCAGTTCATTTATGTACAGCAAACTTCTGGTGATTATTCTGATCGGTGCAGGTTTATATTTTACAATCCGGACAAGATTTCCACAGGTGCGTTTATTTGAGAGAGCTTGTGAGTCCGTGATGGAGAAGCCGGACGACAAAGAGGCAATCTCATCATTCCAGGCGCTTATGGTTTCAACGGCATCGAGAGTAGGAACGGGAAATATTGTCGGGGTGTCATCGGCAATTTGTATTGGGGGATTTGGTTCTGTATTCTGGATGTGGGTGATTGCGATCATTGGAAGTGCGTCTGCACTGATTGAAAGTACGCTGGCACAGATTTACAAGAAAAAGGGAGAGGATGGGAAATGCTATGGTGGTCCGGCTTATTATATCGAGGCGGCGCTGCATTGCAGACCACTGGCGATCGTGTTTTGTATTGCCATGATCCTGACTTATGCATTTGGATTCAATATGCTGGCATCCTACAATCTGCAGTCTACATTTTCCGGATTTTCTTTTTATGATCCGAAGGTAAGCCCATGGATCATTGGTGGGATTCTGGCAGTTCTGACCGGATGGTGTCTGCTTGGCGGTGGAAGCCGTATTGTAAAGGTGACATCGACGCTTGTGCCGGTGATGGGACTTGCATATATCGGTATGGCGCTGATTGTGGTTATCATCAATATCCGCAATGTGCCGGAAATGTTCCTGCGTATTTTTGAGGAAGCGTTTGATTTCAAGGCGATTTTCGGAGCGTTTGCGGGTTCTGCTATGATGCAGGGTATCCGCCGTGGGCTTTATTCCAACGAAGCCGGAATCGGTTCGGCACCGAATGCATCTGCTTCTGCAAATGTCAGCCATCCGGTCAAACAGGGACTGGTTCAGATGCTGTCTGTCTTTATCGACACACTTCTTCTTTGCACGGCAACGGCGATGATGTGTATGTCGTCTGGCATTGATCCAACCAGGGAGATGCAGGGGGCACCGTGGGTTCAGGCATCTCTTCAGGAATCCCTGGGAGCATTTGGTCCGGTATTTATAACGGTGGCTATGGTATTTTTTGCGTTTACAACATTGCTTGGAAATTGTTTCTATTGCGACAATCTTCTGACCTATATCCATAAAAAGGAACCGGGAAAAAAATTTATGCGCGGATTCCGCCTGGTATCTGCATTTGTTGTATTTCTAGGGGCAGGTATGGAAATGTCGCTTTTGTGGGATCTTTCCGATGTACTGATGGGTGTGATGGCACTGATCAATATTCCGGTGATCCTGATTTTGTCCGGGACGGCATTTAAGGCAATCCGGGATTATGAGGATCAGTTGAAGCGGGGAGTTAATCCGGTGTTTAAAAGTGCAGATATTGAGCTGGAGCAGAAGACGGATTTCTGGAATTAGGGAATCTGCGAGAGTGGTTCGGAAAATGATGGAAGGCTGTGAATTGGATTTGACAAAAGTTGTTTTGTGATAATTTGGCGTGAAATCCGGCTTGACAAATTTTGAAGGATACGGTAGTATGACAAAAGAAGAGAAAATTACAGGCTATGAAGAGAACAAGTAGCAGATGACAAGGCTCAGACAGAAAGTAACCGGTTGATGAGAGGTGCACGAAGAGTCAGATGTGAATACATCTTGGAGTTTCACACCGAACGCGCGGAAGCGCAAGTAAGCTGTGACGGAGTGGCGGACGTTATACCTGCTACGGTAATGTTAGTTACTGACTGAGGCATTCGGTGCGAGCCGAATGTGAATTAAGGTGGTACCACGAGAGAATATACCTCGTCCTTAAAGGCTGATTGGCCGGAGGACGAGGTTTTTTTATTGGAAAAATTGAAGGGGTTCAGGACGGACGCTATCCGGAATCTATTTCTATTTGTCTGCGGGTTCGGCGGCTGATACTTCTAAGGTTTTGTAAATTTGTTAAGGGCATGATTGAAAATCCATAACTCGCTGCGCTCAGACAGATGGATTTTCAATCATAACACAAATTCCCAAAACCTAAGAAGTATGAGCATCCGCCTGCACATGCAGTCAAATAGAAATGGGTTCCGGATGGCTGACATCCTTGAAGACTTCAAAGAGTTCCAGACGGGACGCCTCCTTCTCCGGGGGAGAAGATTGGCTGTGACTAAGATATAGGTTTTGAAAAAAGAAAGGAAAGATTAGAAATGGGTATTTATGAAGAGCTTAAGGCCAGAGGATTGATTGCGCAGGTTACGGATGAGCCGCTTATCCGGGATCTGGTGAATAACGGGAAGGCTACGTTTTATATTGGGTTTGATCCGACGGCAGACAGTCTGCATGTTGGACATTTTATGGCACTGTGCCTGATGAAGAGACTGCAGGAGGCTGGCAATAAGCCGATCGCTTTGATCGGGGGCGGTACTGCTATGATCGGGGATCCGTCCGGTAGAACAGATATGCGTCAGATGATGACACCGGAGACAATCCAGCACAACTGTGACTGCTTTAAGAAACAGATGAGTCGATTTATCGATTTCTCAGATGGAAAAGCATTGATGGTTAATAACGCTGACTGGTTGATGGGACTGAACTACATCGAAGTATTACGTGAAGTCGGAGCACATTTCTCCGTTAACCGTATGCTGACAGCAGAGTGCTACAAGCAGAGAATGGAAAAAGGACTCAGCTTTCTTGAGTTCAACTACATGATCATGCAGGCATATGACTTCTATGAGTTATACCAGAAATACGGATGTAACCTTGAGTTTGGCGGGGACGACCAGTGGAGCAACATGCTTGCAGGTACAGAACTGATCCGTCGTAAACTCGGAAAAGACGCTTCTGCCATGACGATCACACTGCTTCTGAACTCAGAAGGTAAAAAGATGGGTAAGACACAGAGTGGTGCTGTATGGCTTGATCCGAACAAGACATCTCCATTCGAATTCTATCAGTACTGGAGAAATGTCGCAGATGCAGATGTATTAAAATGTATCCGTATGCTGACATTCCTTCCGTTAGAAGAGATCGACAAGATGGACAGCTGGGAAGGAGCACAGCTTAACACAGCAAAAGAGATTCTTGCATTCGAGCTTACAAAACTGGTTCACGGTGAAGAAGAAGCACAGAAGGCACAGGAGGCAGCAAAAGCATTATTCTCAACAGGTGCAGCAGCAGATATGCCAAAGACAGAACTGACAGAAGAAGACCTTACAGACGGTAACATCGATATCCTGACAATGTTAGTAAAATCAGGACTGACAGCTTCTAAGTCAGAAGCACGCCGTGCCGTACAGCAGGGTGGAGTATCTGTAGATGGTGAGAAGGTGACAGATGTATTCCAGACATTTGCCGGAGAAGCATTAAGTGGAGAAGGCGTAGTCCTGAAAAAGGGTAAGAAAAACTTCCGTAAAGTGTTAGTAAAGTAGTATAATTATAAAAGAATACAGTAAAATTGCAGGCAGTGAATACTCACTGTCTGTAATTCTAAAAGCAAAGATGTACTCTTGCTACTGTTTCATACTTAATTTTGTGAGAGTACATAAAGACGATAAGGAGGATATGGAAATGGCATTTAAAGAAGTAGCAATTGAAAGTCTGGAATTCAACCCATTCACAAAGATTTCAAAAGAGTGGATGCTGGTAACAGCAGGAGATGAAAAAAAGAGTAACACCATGACAGCAAGCTGGGGTGGTGTCGGAATCATGTGGGGAAAGAATATCGCAACTGCATATATCCGCCCACAGAGATACACGAAGAAATTCATGGATGAGACCGGTATGTACACGCTTTCTTTCCTGTCAGAAGATTACAGAAAAGCATTAAGCGTATGCGGATCTGTATCAGGAAAAGACGTAGAAGATAAATGGAAAGAAGCAGGTCTTCATCCATATGCGGTAGACGGAACAACTGCAGTTGAAGAAGCAGATCTGATCTTCGTATGCAAGACTCAGTATACACAGGATATGAAACCGGAATGTTTCGATGTTAAGGAAAATGATGAGAAATGGTATCCGGATAAGGATTATCATACAATGTATATGGGCGAGATCGTGAAAGTATTGAAAAGAGTATAGCCAATCATGCAAAAGAAAATTGATTTGGTAAACGGACCTGTATTATCATCTCTTACCAGACTGGCTGTCCCGATCATGGCGACGTCATTGATCCAGATGGCGTACAATATGACCGACATGATCTGGATCGGCCGTATCGGAAGTTCGGCGGTAGCGTCTGTTGGGGCAGCAGGAATGTATATGTGGCTTTCCAACGGACTTGCCGCGCTTGCAAAAATGGGAGGGCAGGTTAATGTCGGACATGCACTTGGGGCATCTAATAGTGAAGAGGCCGCAGAATATGCATCCAACGCGTTACAGCTTACGTTGATTTTGGGGATTATTTATGGACTTGTCTGTATATTAGGGGCAAAACCACTGATTCATTTTTTCCATCTGAATCAGGCACAGGTGATCCGGGATGCCATATATTATCTTGAAATTACTTGCGGTCTTGTCTTGTTTTCCTTTTTAAATCAGACGTATACCGGATTATTTACGGCAATCGGTAACAGCAGGCCGGTATTTCTGGCAACAACGACCGGACTGGTTGTTAATATCATCCTGGATCCGGTTCTGATTTTTGGAATCGGACCATTTCCGGTTCTTCGAGTGACAGGTGCAGCAATTGCTACGGTAATCGCGCAGATGATCGTTACAGTTATGTTTTTTATATTTGCGATGAAGGATACCGTACTTTTTCAATATGTAAGATATCTGAAGAAGCCGGATCTGCATCATATGAAAGGAATTGTCAGAATCGGTTTTCCAACGTCTGTTCAGAGTATGCTGTTTACCGGAATATCGATGATCATTGCACGTCTGGTCGCGGGATATGGAGATGCGGCGGTGGCTGTCCAGAAAGTTGGTTCACAGATAGAATCAATTTCGTGGATGACAGCGGATGGTTTTGCAGCAGCGGTGAATTCATTTACATCGCAGAACCATGGCGCAGGTAAGAAGAGACGGATCTATCAGGGATATGTCAGCGCATTAAAAGTAGTATTTGTATGGGGGATTTTCTGTACGCTATTATTAATATGCTGTCCGGCTCCGGTATTCCGGATTTTTATTACAGAAAAAGATGTAATTCCGCTTGGAGTGGATTATCTTCGGATCCTTGGTGTATCGCAGCTTTTTATGAGTCTTGAGATTACGACGGCAGGTGCATTTTCGGGGTATGGAAAGACCGTGCCGCCATCTGTGATCAGTATTGTATTTACGGCGCTCAGGATTCCGCTTGCGCTGATACTGGTTCATACAACACTTGCGCTGAACGGGATCTGGTGGAGTATTACGATTTCGAGTATTCTGAAAGGTGTGCTGCTGTTTGTATGGTTCTACATATTCATGCGGGGAGAGAAACTTATATATAACAGGAAATAACCTGCCAGCGGCAGGTCTTTCAGATAGGGAAGTATGCAAGAGGCACTGCCAGTGGCAGTGTCTTTTGTGTCTTTAAAGAACGAAATGTGGTATAATAGAACAGTGAGTGATCTGCCGGAGCATAGTTTATGGCAGACACAGAAAGGATGGATGAGTAATGTGGGCTTACAATAGTATTTTTTATCAGATTTATCCGATCGGATTCTGTGGGGCACCGGTGCACAATGACGGTGTGTGTGTTCCTCGTATCCGCAAACTTATGGACTGGTCTGAGTATCTTCAGACATTAGGAGTAGATTCAATTCTGTTAAATCCGATCTTTGAATCGGACAATCATGGATATGATACAAGAGATTTTAAGACGATCGACTGCAGGCTTGGAACGAATGAAGATTTTAAAGAGGTCTGTGAAGATCTGCATAAACATAACGTAAAAATTGTACTGGATGGTGTATTTAACCATGTGGGACGAGGCTTCTGGGCATTTAAAGATGTACAGGAGAAGAAATGGGATTCACCGTACAAAGACTGGTTCCATATCAGCTTTGACGGCAACAGCTGCTATAATGACGGATTCTGGTATGAAGGATGGGAAGGCCATTTTGAGCTGGTCAAATTAAACCTTCAGAATCCGGCAGTCGTAGATTATCTGATGGAATGTGTAAAATACTGGATTGACGAATTTGATATCGACGGTCTCCGTCTGGATGTGGCTTATAGTCTGGATCATAATTTCATGAGACGTCTCCGCTCTTATACACAGGAATTAAAACCGGACTTTGCACTGATCGGAGAGGTATTGTTTGGCGATTATAATATTATCGTGAATGATGAGATGCTTCACAGCTGCACGAATTATGAGTGCTACAAGGGATTATATTCCAGCTTTAACAGTATGAATATGTTCGAGATCGCACATTCCCTGCACCGTCAGTTCGGAAGTGATCAGTGGTGTATTTACAGAGGAAAGCATGCTTACGAAGGAACGCTTCCAAACAAAGGTCAGGATATCTTGCC
>OGYD01000831.1_pt1 | contig 25411 bp, 20 predicted proteins | sample 1576441 | NCBI WGS metagenome assembly OGYD01 (sample SAMEA3541537, study PRJEB24748) | human gut metagenome | biome: human gut; feature: human-associated habitat; material: faeces | place: China | collected 2012 | reverse complement strand
AGCTGAATTTTCCGGTCACAGGCGAGCTGTACGCCGACTTCGGCACACTTTTGTCAATATGACGTACGACAAGGCGCCCATGACAGCCGTGCAGGGAATGGTCATGACCCAGGCCGTGACCATCTGCCGGGCGACGCTCCAGTGGACAGCTTTGACGCGTTGTGCCGAACCGACACCCATAATCGACCCGGAAACGACGTGTGTCGTCGAGACGGGCAGGTGCAGCAAGGTGGCCGAGAAGATGACGACCGCTGAGTTCAAGTCGGCTGCAAAGCCGTGGACGGGATGCATCTTGAATATCTTGCCGCCGACGGTACGGATGATCTTCCAGCCGCCGACGCTGGTCCCCAGGGCCATGGACAGGGCGCAGAGGAATTTGACCAGGTCCGGTACTTCCAGGCTGGTGATGAAGCCGCCCGATACCAATGCCAGGGTGATGATACCCATGGATTTCTGGGCATCATTGGAGCCGTGGGAAAAAGCCATGAGGGCCGCCGACACGACTTGCAGCCTGTTGGCCGCCAGGTTTACCTTGGCCGGTTTGAATGAATGGCAGACGGCAAAGATGATCTTCATGATGATGAAGCCCGTAATGATGGCCGAAACCGGTGAAATGATGAGGGACAGGACGATTTTCAGGATACCCCAGCCGTTGAGGGCGGCTACGCCGGCCGATACGATGATGGCACCGATCATGCCGCCGATGAGGGCGTGAGACGAACTGGAAGGCATGCCGACCCACCAGGTCAGGAGGTTCCAGATGATAGCGCCGACCAGGCCGGCGATGATGATCATTTCGTTGACTAACGTCGGCGAGACGACGATGTCGCCGCCAATCGTCTTGGCGACACCTGTCGAAATCATGGCGCCGAGGAAGTTGAGGATAGCCGTACCGACGATGGCGACGCCAGGGCGGATGGCACGTGTCGATACGCAGGTTGCGATGGCATTGGCCGTATCGTGGAAGCCGTTGATGAAGTCAAAGACCAGAGCCAGGACGACGACCATGATGATGAGCGACATATCAAGCATATTTCATGGTCACCTCTTTAATGGTATTTCCCAGGGTTTCGACGTGGTCGGCCGCTTCTTCCAGGGTCCCTAAGATATCTTTCCAGCGGATGACGTTGAGCAGGTCCGTTTCATCGCCGCTGAAGAGCCTGGAAATTTCCTGGCGATAGATATGGTCTACTTCCGATTCGAGGCGGTTCAGTCGTTCAGCATGACGCATGAGTTTGGCTTCGTTGTGGTCGATATCCTTCAAGAAAGAGAAAATCTTCTTCAATTCTTCGCCCATAGTGACAATCTGTTCGGTCATGGCGATGGCCGCTTTCGGCGCTTCCGTGACGTGATACATGCTGGTGCGCATGAGAGCGCCCTGCAGGGAATCGATGCAGTCTTCGAGCTGACACGTCAGTTTGTAAAAATCTTCCCGGTCGATAGGCGTGATGAAGACACGGGACAATTTGAAGATGACTTCCTGGTTGGTTTTGTCCGACGTGTGTTCCAGTTTGACGATTTCCTTGAGATGCATGGAAATGGTTGAAACGTCCTCCATGACTTCATGGGCGATGAGGGCGCCGCGATGGAAATTTTCGGCGTTGGTCATGAGATAATCGAAGAATTCTTCGTGCTTGTTGCTGATACTGAACATGTTATTTCCTCCTCTGTGTACTTAAAATCAGTATATGAGAGACATATCATTGTTTTGAAAAGAATATGTAAAGATTGAGTAAATTTTAGCTACATGTTTTATTTTTTTTGAGTCAATGGTATAATAAAAACGGTATTGTTATTTTTTATAGGTATGTATATTGTTAAGAAAAAATCGCTTGCCATGGTGCAGGCTTTTTTTGAACATGAGGTGACTTTTACGAAATGAACGAAAACCTGACTAAACGGATCCATCCCGTTGACGAAATGCTGCCGGCTGGCCGGCTCTTTGCCTACGGTCTGCAACACGTCCTGGCCATGTACGCCGGGGCTGTAGCCGTACCGATCATCATTGCCCAGACCCTGCACTTGTCGCCGGCTGAACTGGTCCACCTGATCAATGCCGACTTATTTTCCTGCGGCATCGCCACGCTGATACAGACTTTAGGCTTCTGGAAAATCGGCGCCCGCATCCCGATGATCCAGGGGGTCACTTTTGCGTCGGTCACGCCGATGATCCTCATCGGGGCGGAACACGGAATTACGGCCATTTACGGATCGATTCTCATTGCCGGGCTGTTCACTTTCTTCATTGCTCCTTTCTTTAGCCGGTTCATCCGCTTTTTCCCGCCTGTCGTCACGGGGACGATCATCACCATCATCGGTATCACCCTGCTGCCGGTAGCCGTCAACTGGATGGGCGGCGGCAATCCGAAGTCGCCGGACTTCGCCTCACCGATGAATTTGTTCCTGGCCTTCATCACCCTGGTCATCATCATCGCCATTTACCGCTGCGGCAAGGGCTTCTTGAGCAATGTTTCTGTCCTGCTGGGACTCATCGGCGGGACGATCATTGCCATGATTTTAGGGCAGACGAACTTCGCCGAAGTCGGCAACGCGGCCTGGATTGGGTTAGTCACGCCTTTTTCCTTCGGCTTCCCGACTTTTGATATCGGCTCGATCCTGTCGATGATCGTCGTCATGATCGTCACGATGGTAGAAACGACGGGGGACTGCATCGCTATCGGGTCCATCGTCGGCCGCCCCATTGGCCGCAGCCGCCTGGCACGCTGCCTCCGGGCTGATGGCTTATCGACCTTTATCGGCGGTATCCTCAACAGCTTCCCTTATACGGCCTTTGCCCAGAACGTCGGCCTCATCGCCGTCACCCGCGTCAAGAGCCGTTTCGTCGTCGCCGCGTCTGGCATCATCCTCATCGCTTTGGGCCTGTTCCCGAAGATGGCGGCTGTCGTCGCCTCTATCCCGAATTCCGTCTTAGGCGGTGCAGGCGTAGCCATGTTCGGCATGGTCATTGCCAGCGGTATCCGGGCCTTGAGTAAAGTTAAATTCGACGGGACGTACAATCTGATGATTGTCGCCGTCAGTATCGGCGTCAGCATGATCACCCTGACGGCGCCGAACTTTTTCCACAGCTTCCCGTCGTGGGCGAACATCGTCCTGCACAGTGGCATTACCCTGGGCAGTATTACGGCTGTCGTCCTCAACCTGATTCTGAATGGCAGCGGCCGGGAAGATGATGTAAACGAAGATTAAATAAATGTAAATCAAAATAAAGGCGCATCAGCGCGATGAAAGTGAGGGATTTTTTTGCTGAAACGAATGATGGCTCTGACCTGCGTCCTGGCCTTGACCGCTGGAGCTGCCTGGGCCGATACGCCGGAACTGAAGACTGGACCGGCTCCTTTTGCAGTCAAAGTGGAAATCAAGCCGACGGCGGCGCCGCAGGAAGAAACGAAACCGGCCCAGCCAGCCGTAACGGCGAAGAAGGACACGAAAAGCCAGACGGCCGCCAAGGAAGGCCAGCAGGCCAAGGCGGTCGAATCGGAAAAGAAAATAGGTATCAACCTGGCCAGCCGTATCTTAACGCTCTATGAAGGCGATACGAAGGTCAGGATGTATCACGTCGGGGTCGGCAAGACGTCGACGCCGACGCCGACCGGTTACTATGCCGTCCAATATAAGGAAGTCAACCCGACCTGGGTCGACCCGGATGACACGAGCATCCAGATCGGTTCAGGTCCGGACAACCCTATTGGCTACCGCTGGATCGGCTTTTACGGTAACTATGGGATCCATGGGACTAATCATCCTGAATCCATCGGCGGCTATGTATCCAATGGCTGCGTGCGCATGAAAGAAGCCGATGTAGAAGACCTCTACCAGTATGTATCCGTCGGGACGCCGGTTACGGTCTACTATGACCGCCTGGTCATCGACGTCGACCCGGACCATACGGTTTCTTATTATATCTATCCTGACGGCTACGGCTGGCAGTCCCTGAGCATCGCTCAGGTCAAGAAGGCCCTGGCCGGCTATGGCGTAGAAGATTTTGCTGATTTCCAGGAAATCTCCGATAAGATCAACGCCTCCGATGGCAACGTCACGTACATCGCCAAGGCTTACGATTTAGTTGTAAACGGCCATAAACTGGCCAAGCGGGCACTGGGCAAGAATGGCCAGATTTACCTGCCGTCCGTAGCCGTGGCGACGGCGCTGAATCTGGATTTACAGTGGAATTCCCAGCAGGGCATCCTGACCAGTCCTTATGGGATCGCCCCGGGATACGTCAAGAGCGACGTCGTTTACATGAACGCCGTCGACGCCTACTCCCTGTTCCATCTCAAAGGTGAACTGACGCCGGACTATGTCTATAATATGTACTCCGTCAAAGGCAACAGTACACCGACCGTCGTCATCTCGCCGGGAAGCGGGATGATTGACGTTTGATGCGATGGCTTTTTGTAGGGGCTTACACGTGCTTTTTTAGCCCGTCAGGTATATGCAAGATGGCCATGCACCGATTGGCGTGAACGGGCGCCCCACGTGGGCGCCCCTACGACGAACGATAAACGACCTACGATGAACTCAAAAAGAGGCTGTCTTAATGAGACAGCCTCTTTTTCATTGACAAATACTGACATATGTCATATACTAAAATCAAATTAATCGACATATGTCAAAAAAAGACGGGCCGCGAGGACCCGTCCGGTTATTGCAGATTGGAGGAGAAATTGTTATGATGAGAGTAGCAGTTACGTATGAAAATGGGAATGTATTCCAGCATTTCGGCCATTCGGAAAAATTCAAGATCTATGATGTCGAAGATGGCCATATCATCAAGGCTGACGTCATCGACACCAATGGTCAGGGCCACGGTGCCCTGGTCGGTTTCCTGCAGGCCCAGGAAGTCAATGCCGTCATTGCCGGCGGCATCGGTGGCGGAGCCCAGCAGGCTCTGGCGGCCGCTTCGATTGACCTCTATGGCGGCGTTACGGGCAGTGCCGATGAAGCCGTCAAGGATTTGCTCAATGGTACGCTGAAATTCAATCCCGACGTAGCTTGCAGCCATCACGACCAGCAGCATGGCCATGGTGAACATCACTGCGGTTCCCACGGCTGCGGAGGTCATCAGTAACCTGTCTGTTCCCTGGAAAGGAGACGATTCCCTTGAAGAATATCACCGCTTTTTATATGAACGGCTGCCCCTATTGCAAGGGCGCCAAAGAAGCCTTGGCTGAACTGATCGAAGAAAATCCGGCTTACCGCCAGGTAGCCGTCGACTGGTACGAAGAATCGGAACACCCCGAAGTCGTACAGGGCCATTCTTACTACTATGTGCCGTCTATGTTCATCGGCACGGAAAAACTCTACGAAGCCCAGCCAGGCCAGTCTTATGACGACATCAAGGCCCATGTCAAAGCGGCCCTGGATGCGGCGCTGAAGGCTTAATCGTCGCCTAAGACGGCATGGACGGCATCCCGGCAGCGGCGGACGGCTTCATCCATGGTCTGCTCATCAATGGTGAGGGGCGGATTGAAGTAAATGACGTCGCCAATGGGGCGCAGGACCAGTCCCAGGTCCATGGCTTTGCGGAAGATGTGCCAGCCGACTCGCTTTTCCGGGTCAAAGGCACGTTTACTCCGTTTATCTTCAACTAATTCAATCGCATTGATCAGGCCGATGTGGCGGATTTCGCCGACATGGCTGTGGCTGCCGAGAGCAGCGTCTAACTTTTCGTGAAGGTAGATGCTCTTTTCGGCAGCTTTTTTTAATATATCGTCGCGTTCCATGATGTGCAGCACAGCCAGGGCTGCCCGGCAGGCCAGGGGATTGCCGGCATAGGTGTGGCTGTGGACGAAGGCCTTGTGGGTCTTGAAATCGTCGTAGAAGGCCTGGTAAATGGCATCGGTCGTAATCGTCAGGGACATGGGCAGGTAGCCGCCGGTCAGTCCTTTCGACGTGCAGAGGATATCCGGGCTGACGCCGGCGTGTTCGATGGCGAACATCTTGCCTGTCCGGCCGAAGCCGGCAGCGACTTCATCGTCGATGAGCAAGACGCCATATTGGTCACAGAGATGGCGCAGGCGGCGCAGGTATTCTGGCGGGTAGATGCGCATACCCGCTGCGCCTTGCAGGATAGGTTCGACGATGAGAGCAGCCGTTTCCTTTCCATAAGCGGCAAAGGCCTTTTCAGCGCCGACGAAACATTCACAATTACAGGTATCTCGCGTCTGGCCATAAGGACAGCGGTAGCAGTCGAGGCCATCGAAATGGATGTTGTTCATCATCATGGGCTTGTAGATGCGGGCATAGAGGTCCATACTGCCGACAGACAAGGCGCCGATGGTTTCGCCGTGATACGATTCGGACAGGCACATGAAACGCTGCCGTTCAGGGTGGCCTGACTGATACTGATATTGAAAGGCCATCTTCAGGGCACATTCGACAGACGATGAGCCATTATCGGTGAAATTGAAATGCGTCAGCCCTTTTGGCAGCAGCGGCAGCAACGCCTGACAGAGCTCGATGGCAGGACGATGGGAGAAATTGGCAAAGATGACGTGTTCCAGCTGGCCGAGCTGGTCTTTGATGGCGTCGTTGATTTCGTCGTTGCAGTGGCCGAGAAGATTGCACCACCAGGAACTGATGATGTCGATGTACTCTTTGCCTTCTGTGTCATAGAGATAGCAGCCCTTGCCGTGGTCGATGACGACGGGTGGGAAGACTTCGGCGTCTTTCATCTGTTGGGCCGGATGCCAGATGTATTTCAAGTCAGCTTTAAGTAAACTCATGTAAATCACTCCTTACTGATATAGTTGAATCAAAGCCTGGGCATCGGCCTGTAAAAGTTCGGCGTTATCGCCGACGACGGCCAGGACGGGCTTGCCGCTGAGCTTTTCAATCATGCGGATGTTGTCTTTTTCCATGGGGCTTCCCGTATAATGGTTGACGATGAAACCTTGGACAGGCAGGCCCTTTTCTTTCATATAAAAGGCGGTCAGGACGGCGCCGTTGATGGTCCCCAGGCCAGCCGGGCAGACGATGAGCGATGGGATGTGCAGCCAGCCGATGAGATCTTCCAGCTGGAAGCTGATGGCATCATCTTCGTGGAGGGGACAGATGATGCCGCCGCTGCCTTCGACCGTGACGTAGGGATAGGCTGCCGTGACGCGCTGCCAGTCGCGGAGGATGACGCTTTTTTCGATGGGCTTCTCTTCCCAGCGGGCTGCCAGGTGAGGCGACACGGCGTGGTCGTAAAGATAAGACAAGAGCAGGTCCGGCGATTCGCCAATCCCGGCTATCTCATTTACATAACCGGCATCACTGGCCGCGACGGTCGGGGCGCCGCTGATGGCAGCCTTATAATAACCGACGTCATAACCGTGCTGGCGCAGTGTCTTGATGAGCAGGGCTGTGACATAGGTCTTGCCGATGTCCGTCCCCGTCCCGGTGATGAATAAACCTTTACTCATAGTAAACGAACTCCTTTCTAGAGGGCAGTGGTCCGACGTATTCGGCGGGTCAGGAAGGCGGCGACGATGCAGAGAAAGATGTCACCGGGAATGGGCAGGACGAAGCAGTAGACGAAGAGTGTCCACAGACTGATCGGTGTGCCCAGGTATACGTTATTGATTAAAGCTAAATAGACCATGCCGCAGGCGTAGACGATGATGAGGCCGGCAAAATCAGCAGCCAGCAGGCGCTGCAGCGATGGCATGGCGCTTTGATGGGCAATGTATCCGGTCAGCCAGGCACCGCCGATGAAGCCGATGAGATAGCCGAAGGTCGGCTGGAAAATATAGGACGGACCGCCGCCAGACGTGAAGACCGGCAGTCCGACCAGCCCTAAGAGGACGTAGACGGCCACCGAGGCGGCGCCGCGGCGGCTGCCCAGGATTAGTCCGGCCAGGGTGGTGAACAATAATTGCAGTGTAAAAGGACAGAACGGAACAGGGATGCGGATAAAGGCCCCGATGGCGATGAGTGCCGTGAACAGGGCGAATAAGACCATATCCCGCGTATCCCAGCGGTGGGCTGAGAGGACAGAAGAAACCATGGAATCACTCCTTTTAATAAATGTAAACCACACAAACGATTAAAAAAGTTTACGATAATCTGGATTATAGCCAATAATCGACTTATTGTCAATTTTTAAATGTCATAAATTAGTTAACAATAATCCGGTGAGAATTTCTCCCATTGACAAAAGTGAAAGAAGTGATTAATCTATAATTACAAAATAGATATAAATTATTTTGTTTAAAAAAGAAATGGAGGAATTGCGATGTCAAATGTTAATATTGACTGGTCGGCCTTGGGTTTTGAATATCAGCCGATTGCAAAACGTTATGTTGCCAACTATAAAGATGGCAAATGGGGCAAAGGGGAATTGACAGATAACCCGAATGTCGTCCTCAATGAATGTGCCGGCATCCTGCAATACTGCCAGCAAGTCTTTGAAGGCTTGAAAGCCTATAAAACCAAAGACGGCCGTACGGTCACCTTCCGTCCGGACCAGAACGCAAAACGTTTGATGGACTCGGCAAAACGTTTGGAAATGCCGCCGGTTCCGGAAGATATGTTCATGGAAGCTGTCGACGAAGTCGTCCGGGCCAATAAGGATTATATTCCTCCCTTTGAAAGCGGCGGCGCTCTCTACCTGCGTCCGTATCTCTTTGGGACTAACCCGGTCATCGGCGTCAAACCGGCTGACGAATATCAGTTCCGCCTCTTCGGCACGCCTGTCGGCTCTTACTTCAAGAACGGCGTCAAACCGATTACGATCTGCATTTCTGACTTCGACCGTGCAGCACCGCGCGGCACAGGCCATATCAAAGCCGGCTTGAACTATGCCATGAGCATGTATCCTTACATTTTGGCTCATCAGAACGGCTTCGATGAAAACATGTTCCTCGACCCGGCTACGCGCACGTACGTAGAAGAAACGGGCGGCGCTAACTTCCTCTTCGTCAAGAAAGATGGCACTTTGGTTACGCCGAAATCGGACTCCATCCTGCCGTCCATTACCCGCCGTTCCCTGATCACGATCGCAATGGACATGCTTGGCATGAAAGTCGAACACCGTCCGGTTAAGTTCGCAGAAGTCAGCGAATTCGCTGAAGCCGGCCTCTGCGGTACGGCTGCCGTCATCTGCCCGGTAGGCAAAGTCGTTGACCACGGCAAAGAAATCTGCCTCCCCAGCGGCATGGACGAAATGGGTCCTGTCCTGACGAAACTGTACAAGACCTTGCGGGGCATCCAGATGGGCGAAATCGAAGGACCGGAAGGCTGGATCCACGAAGTTAAATAATTTATATTTCGTAGGGGCTCGCACGTGGCCCGCGGGTATATGTAAGATGCCCGTGAACCGATTTGCGCGAACGGGCGCCCCACGTGGCGCCCCTACAGAAAAAAGGCTTGTCGCATGTGCGACAAGCCTTTTTTTTACAACACGCCCAAGCCTTCCAGAAATATTTTTAAACCAATCAAGATGAGGACGGCCCCGCCGATGCGTTCGGCCTTATTTTTATAGCGCATCCCGAAGAGGCTGCCGACTTTTATCCCGGCTGCCGAGAACAGGAACGTCGTCACGCCGATGAGCGTCACAGACGACACGAGGGCGATGTCCATAAAGGCGAAGGTGACCCCGACGGCCAGGGCGTCGATACTGGTTGCGATAGCCAGCATGAGCATCGTATAGGGACTCATGGACGCATCACAGTGCTCTTCGTCCTCAAAGGACTCCTTGATCATATTGAGGCCGATGGCGCTGAGCAGGATGAACGTGACCCAGTGATCATAGGCATCGATCATGTCGGCGAAAAAGCTGCCCAGACCATAGCCGATAGTGGGCATCAGAGCCTGGAAGCCGCCAAACCACAGGCCGGCCAGGACCATGTGGCGCCAGTTGATTTTTCCCAGCGACAGGCCTTTACAGATGGAAACGGCAAAGGCATCCATGGATAGGCTGACGGCCAGCAAGAGTAAATCAAGTGTATTCATTCTCTTCTCTCCTCATCAATGCAGCAATATACAATTCAATTATTATAGGAGATAGGGAAATCGATGTCAACGAAAAAGATTGCCAAATCAACGAATTGTGCTACAATACATTTTGTGACAAGAAAGGACGTGAAAACACATGAAATATAGAAAGCGCCATCTCCTGGCGGCGCTCCTCAGTGCGTTTACTTTATTTTCCGGTCAGGCCATGGCCATGTCCGTGGATAACCTGATGCAGGTCGTCGCCAAGGACAGTGCGATAGGCAAGACCATTTCCTGGCAGTATGACAGCGACCGTAGCGATTACAGTGTAGAATACCGTCACAAGGACCAGGGTGATGTCCAGTTGGCTTATGTGACCGAAGGGAAACGGCCTCCCATTTACGACGCCGACAATCCGGCACCCTATACGTATGGGGCTTACATGCAGAAACTGACACCGGCGACGGAATATGAATACCGCATCGTCAATGCTGACGGTGCGACCGATTGGATTACTTTTTCGACGACAAAAGAAGATTTAAACAAATACAAAGTCCTCGTCTTCGGCGACTCTCAGTCCACCGATTACAGCGTCTGGGGGCAGACGGCGCAGATCGCCTGGCAGCAGAACGATGATGCGGCTTTCTTCATCAATATGGGCGACATTACCGACAACGGGCAGGCCTACTTCCAGTGGCGGGACTGGTTTGAAAATGCCGATGTCCTGACCAGCCACATCCCCTTTGCCCCGGTCCTGGGCAACCACGAAGCCTATAGCATGGATTGGAAATTTGCCGAACCGTATACGTATAAGGCCCTGTTCGCCGTGCCTTATGGCGGACCGAAGGACCAGAACCGCCTGGCTTACTCCTTTGATTATGGCGATGTCCACTACGTGTCCCTCAATACGGATTATGAAGAATTGAACGGCTGGCGTCCGACGATGATGGAAGATGAAGCAGCCTGGCTCGACAAGGATTTGGCTGCGGCCAAGAAGGCCGGGAAACGGCTGGTCGTCCTCATGCACCGTCCGCCTTGGGACAGCCCGTATAACGGCACCCTCGATGTAAACGGCAAATACTTTATGCCGCTCTTTGATAAATACAACGTCCCCCTGGTATTTACGGCCCATGAACACTGCTATGAACGGACCGTTCCCATCAAGAACGACCAGGCCGCTACAGAAGGGACCGTCTACATTGCCACGGGACGCTCCGGGACAGAATCCTGGGATGGCTCGGTCAAGAAACCGACCGATGTCATTTACTATAACCCAATGGATATGCCCATGTACCTGACGCTCCAGGTCGAACCGGATGAATTCCGCGTCAGCGCCATGAAAAATGACGGCACCCTGATCGATACCGTTTCCATCCCGGCCAAGCACCAGGAAGCGGAAGTGTCCAAGGACGCAGACAACACCGTAAAGGCGCCGGAAACGAAGACCAAGAAAGATAAGCAGAGTGCTAAGCAACATGCTAAGAAAAGTGTAAACAAACATAAACAGAAGTAAAGACGGTTGTTTTCTTTCTGGAAGACGTGTATAATTAACAGTTACAGAAAGTAAACAGAAGAGGAGCGAATGAGAATGAAAAAATTAGCAAAAAATATGATCCTTTGTGCGCTCGTGACGATGAGTTTATCAGCCGTCTGCTTTGCAGAAGATACGACTACGACGGAAACGACGGCAGCAGAACCGCAGGCAACGGCTACGGTGACGACAACGACTCAGGCCGCTCCGGACCAGAATGTCGTCGACTGGCTCGACCCGGCTGCCGGTGAATGGTACAGCACCAAGGGCAACCTGGTCATGACCATCGAAGGCAACACCATCAACGGCTGTACGGTAACGGACCCGAAAGACTGCACCTATGACTATCCGCGGACCGGGACCTTTACCATCCATGAACAGACTGGCGACCGGACGATCAAGATGGACCTCATGGGCCATAAATCCCATCAGTATCTCATCGTAGACAATAAGATGCCCTTACGCCGTTCCCTCAACGCCGACCGTTACGAATCTATTGGCGGCGTCTACCTCGGCATGACCAAGGAAGACTTGACGGCTGCCTATGGCCAGCCGAGCAGTACTGCCGAAGATCAGGGAACAGACCGCTGGATTTATGATAACCATCACATGGATGCTTATCTCCAGGGCGGCATCGTCATCGGTATCCGCATCTATGACGGCAGCGATTTGAAGTTCGATAAATCTGGCCTGACCGCTTCGGACACAGCAGGTGCCTATGCCAAATCTTACGAATTGGAAACGACGCCGGAAGTCCCGACAGAAGCCAACGCCATTTCCAAAGCCTATAAACTGCCCCAAGGCGAATACCTGCGCTTTGGCCAGAATTTCGTCCAGCTTTCCATCTAATCGGATAGATACTAATTGCACATCGACTGAAATGGGGCCTCACATGACGGGAATCTTCATGTGACAGCCCCCTTTTCGTTGCATTATTCTTTGAAATACGGTAAACTAAAGGTAATTGATTTATATGAATTGCTGTTGCGCTGGCTGGCATGGTTAAGCCTTTTTTTTATTGGGAAAATGAGCCAGGTAAATGCAAAAACAGAGATAGTAAACATGAGGAGAGAAAACACGTGATTACGACAAGAGATTTAATGGACCGCTATAATATCAAGACCCGTCAGGGCATCATCCAGTTCGTCAAAAAACATCTGGACGAAATCAATCATGACGGAGAAGAACACGCCACCATGCAGAAAGGCGAATGGGCCTTCGATACGGAAGCTGTCCGCATCCTCGACCAGCTGCGCGGCCTCCACGACCAGGCGACCATTACCGAACTGGAAAGTGAAAAAGTATCCAATGCCCAGCAAGAATCGCACAACCTGCGCATTTTGCTGCTCAAAGCCCAGCAGGACCTCAACACGGCCCAGCAGCAGGTCATCACGTTGCAGCAGAACCTGATCGCCAAACAGAACGAACTGTCTGAAGTCAAAGTCAAAGCCCTGGAAGCTCAGCAGAACAAGGACCAGGCCGATGCCCTGCAGAGCGAACTGGACCGTCTGAAAAAAGAAGGCAGTATCATCGAAGACGAACACAAACAACTCCAGGAAACACTGGCCACCGTCCAGGCTGAACGAGACAGCCTGCGCCAGCAGCTGGCCGAAAAAGACAACCGCCATTGGTGGGAATTCTGGAAATAATCATATACCGGGAACAGGGACTATGGCATGGAAATCCTGAGAGCATGCCATAGTCTTTTTTTAGGCTCCCATGATAGGGAAGCTGGCCGCCAAAGGCGGTCTGAGAGGTTAAGGCTCCCATGATAGGGGAGCTGGCTGCCGAAGGCAGTCTGAGAGGTTAAGGCTCCCATGATAGGGGAACTGGGTGCCGAAGGCAGTCTGAAAGGTTAAGGCTCCCATGATAGGGAAGCTGGCCGCCAAAGGCGGTCTGAGGGGTTCTTTGAAAAGGAGAGATACGGCCATGAGCGATAATATTACGATTCGGTCAGCCTGTGAAAGTGATGCGGCAGCTTTGGCCCGGATTTACGCACACTATGTGGAAAAGACGGCCATTACGTTTGAATACACCGCGCCGGATATGGTGGAAATGGAACGACGCCGCCAAGAGATTTCGCAGCACTATCCCTACTTGGTTGCCGAAACAGACGGCAAGGTCATCGGTTATGCCTATGCCCATGCATTCTATGGCCGTGAAGCCTACGCCTGGTCGGTGGAATCGAGTATCTACGTCGATGTAAACACCCGTAAACACGGGATTGGCCGTAAACTGTACGAAGCTCTGGAAAAAGCCTTGAAATCCATGGGAATCCTCAACATCAACGCCTGCATTGCCGTACCCCGTGACGACCAAGACCCGTATGTCACCAACAGCAGCCTGGACTTCCATCAACGCCTGGGCTACACTCTGGTCGGTCGTTTCCATAACAGCGGCTACAAATTCGACCGTTGGTATGACGTCGTTTGGATGGAAAAGATGCTTGGTCCTCATAATGTACATCCTAAGTGGCCATTGCCTATTTGAAACTAAAATTAGGCTTTTCTGACGATTAAGGTATCGAAAACAAAATTGACGGCTGCCACGGATTGGAAAAAGAGGACTGGTAAAATTGAATGAAAGACTTTCTTTGGCTGCTGAAATGGCTGAAAAGTATCATGCTGGTATGACTGACAAGGATTTCAAATATTACATCTATCATTTAAAATATGGCTCTAAAGCTAAGTTGCTTTTAGGGGAAGTATATGATGCTGACTTACGAAGCTAATAAGTACAAAGACGTACTGGGTCTTTGAATTAACGAAACGGAAAGTGAGCATATCTGGATTCAGATTTTCGATGAGCTCAAAGTCCGTGACATCGAGAATTTAGGTATTCTCTCGATTGACGGCGTATCCGACTTGGAAGAGGGTGTAAAGGCTATTTTCCCGAACGTTACCGTACAGCGCTGCATCGTCTATCTCGTACGAAACTCGATTCTTATATTCCCCGGAAATAGTGGAGTGCTTTCACGAAGCAGCTTAAAGGGATTTATGGTACTGTAAACGTGGAAGAAGCACAGAGGGCTTTTGACCAGTTTCAACGAAACTGGCAGAGGTATCCCGGCGCTGTCGCCGTTTGGGAAAACAACTTCCAACACGTCGAGCAACTTTTTAATTACGGCAGTGCCAGTACGTAAGGTAATGTACACGACCAATGCTATCGAAAGCGTAAATGCCAGCTTCCGCAAGGTTATGAAGAAAGGTTCATTTCCTAACGAAGACGCTGTTTTTAAAATCTTCTACCTGCGAATCTTAGAATTCTACAAGAAATGGGATTCACATCACCTAACTAATTGGGCGATAATCCAAAACCAGCTGCTCATTGATGAACGGCTAGTCCTCTAATAGAAAAATACTACAAAGATTTCTAAAGAAAGTTACACAAAATTCTTGACATACCCGAAAATCTTGAAAGTGATTTCCTATTATGATAAACTTAATATGGTTAGATAGATCAATAACGGAAATTGCGTTGACCGTGTTGCTATAGAAAATATCGAGAAAAGAAACGAAACAGATTACTCGTTATCGGATTTTCGGGGTATAATGAATTCATCGAGCGACTCCTTTGAGAGGCTATGTTTTAGCAGATTCGTTATATTTCTTCAAAGTGTGGTTACGTGATATTTATCGTTAAAAAAGTTGTGAATTACTGTTAAATAAAGTGAGAATAACTGCTATGGCTATGAATTATGGAAGCTTCTTATTGATAGAAAAATGGATAAGATAGATCTTCATAAACAAGCGCATATTTCAACAAATTTTATAGCTGCAATTGGAAAAGGATGCTGATGTATCGACACGCGTCCTAGATAAAATTTGTAAAACCTTAAACTGTAAATTAGAAGATATTGTTATATATATCCATGATGAGAATGAGTAAGCTTTGGGAGTAAATGACGTGTGGTGCAAAAAGTGTAACATAGAAACAAATGAAAAAATATGTCCCATTTGTGGAGAAGAAACAATTGAGGAAATACCAGCAGAAGTTTATTGGTGCGATAATTGCCGTGTTCCTGTAACGCAAGAAAGAACACAAGCCGATAAGGGGATTTGCCCACGTTGTGGCAAAGCAATGAAATATCTAGCAGCAGACGTTCGACCGGTATTTCCCGAAGAACGGTTATTGATTGAGATTCTTTTAAAAAAGAGACCTTATCAATGGGCAAAAAGTTCCGTGTGGGCATCGAATAATAGATATTACGTTGACGGTAAGGCGATAGCCTTGCCAAATAAACTTTTTAAAACTGCTGATGCAGATGAATATATTCAATTGCTCTGTAAATACAAAAAAGCAAATCCGCATGAGTATTTTGACAGCAACATAATAGCCTTTACTGAAGCTAATAGAATGCGACTGGATTACTTAATTGACGAAGCACATCGCTTTATCAAAAGAGCAGCGAAGAAATTTCCGGAAGAAAATATTGTTCTATCCTTTTCAGGGGGAAAAGATTCAACTGTAACGGCTGATCTTACAATCAAAGCACTAAGTGATCCAAGCCTAGTTCACGTTTTTGGAAATACGACTCTTGAATTCCCATTTACGCTAGAATATGTAGATAGATATCGTAAAAATCATCCTCAGGCAATATTTAAAATTGCTAAGAATAATGAACAGGTTTTCCTGGGAGTTTGTTCAGATATAGGCCCTCCAGCACGTATGATGCGGTGGTGTTGCTCAATGTTCAAAACGGGGCCTATCACACGAGTAATCAATAGTATGTATCGAAATCAACCAATATTGACTTTTTATGGTATTCGAAAGTCGGAGTCTTTAGCTAGAAGTAAATATAATCGGATTGAAGATGATGCGGAATCTGTTAAAATTCAACAACAAACTGTAGCTTCTCCAATTTTCTTCTGGAAAGATATGGACATTTGGCTTTATATTCTTTCGGAAAAAATTGATTTTAATAACGCTTATCGTTTGGGGTATGACCGTGTAGGGTGCTGGTGTTGCCCTAATAATAACCAGCGGGCGCAGTTCTTATCGAGAATATACATTCCTGAAGAATCAAAGAAGTGGCGTAATTTTTTAATTGAATTTGCTAAGAAAATTGGCAAACCAGATGCAGAAGAATACGTTGATTCTGGGTCTTGGAAGGCAAGGCAAGGCGGTAATGGTCTAGCGGTAGCAGAAGACGTAAAAATTCACTTTACGAATTGTACGACAGAAAGCCATGCTAAGATTTACCAACTCACTCGTCTAATGAATGATGAATTTCTGAATATGCTTACGCCTTTTGGAAGAGTTGCGCCTGAACTTGGTCAAAAATTGATACATGAAGTACTTGTACTTGACGTTAAAACTAATGTTCCTATCTTATCGGTTCAACCCTTTGAACAGGATGGATATGAGCATGCAGTGAAAGTCAAAACAATGAATGTTAAGGATCATGACAGCTTACAGCATATGGTTGGTTATCAAGTTAGAAAGTTTAACGCATGCAGGAAATGTCTAAAATGCGAATCACTATGCAAAGCTGGTGCGATTTCCATTTCAGAAGATGGCTATTATATTGATTCTAATAAATGCGTGCATTGTAAGATGTGTGTGACAGCTAAGTACCTTAGAGGTGGCTGTATGATGGATAAATATTTACGAACGAAGGATTAGGAGGATATTAAACATGGCCATGAAGTTCCGAGCCCATGAAACATTCTTTATAAGAAAGGGATGGCTAAGCAAAGGTATGCGATGTGTTTCGCAAAAGCCTGATGTTTTTGTAGATAAAAATGAAAACCCCATGGACGTTCTTGGAATTGGTGCTAATATGGTCAAGTCCCTTCGCTATTGGCTTCAAGCGGTGGGATTAACTAGTGAACCTTCAAGAGGAAAGAGAATTCAAAGTTTTACTAAATTTGGAGAACTGGTTTTTCAACATGATCCATATACAGAAGAGATTGGCACGTTATACCTTTTACAATATAAGCTTGTGATAAATGAAGATATGGCTCCAGCATGGTATTATTTTTTTAATGAGTTTAATGTGCATGACTTTGATAAAGACGATTTTCTAGAACAAATCCAAAACTATCTAAAAATGAAGGGGATAAATGTTGCACTTCGCTCGCTTGCAGATGATTTTACGTGTATCATAAATACTTATGTGCCAAAGTATAAATCTACTCAACCAAAGGATTCACCAGAGAATAATATAACTTGCCCGTTGGGTGAGCTTGGTCTTATTGATATATTGGGGAAAAAAGGAAAGACGGTGCTGTATAGAAAGGCAATTCCTATGGCGAAGAGCTTTAACCCTTGGGTTGTTTTAGCTGTTATTTTGGAACAAGCACAAGGAAAAGAAGAAGTTGGGCTGAATGAGTTATTGAATGGGAAACGGAATATAGGCAAGGTGTTTAATATTGACTCTATTTGCATGCTTGAGACTTTGCATGAAATAGAAAGAATAGGAGAAATTAAAATAATTCGTACGGCTGGCTTAGATGTAATTCGAATAAATAATATTCATCGAACTTTTGAAGAATGTGTAGAAAATTATTATGCTGATATTGAAAGGACGAACTTATGAACAAAATGATACAAGTCGCTCCAGGTTTTCAGTATTCTGTCAACATTGGATATGATCTGAATCACGACGATAAATTAGAAAATTTTATACCCACTAAGTCGTCCTTGCAACTCTTAAAAGAAATCCTGCTTAGTACAAACTCGAATTCTACAGAGCGCGCAAGAGTACTTGTTGGTGCTTATGGTAAGGGGAAATCTCATATTGTTCTGGCTATATTGGCTATTTTAATGCAACGTAAACGCAGCTTATTTGTGCATTTAATGCCTAAAATTGAAGAGAATCCAGAGTTAAAGCAACTTGTAGATAATTATTATTCTAATCCGAAAAATAAAATACTTCCAGTAATTATAAATGGGAGTAATACAAGCCTTTCACAATCATTTCTCCTTGCTTTACAGAGAACTTTAAGCGAGAATAATTTAGATATTATGCCTGAAACGAATTATAAGGCCGCAGTGAAAACAATTCAGAAATGGAAAAGGCACTATCCAGAAGTTTATAAGAACTTAAAGGAAAATATCAGTATGCCGATAGGTGCATTCCTTTCTGAGCTGGATGCTTATAATGTTAATGTTTATGAGGAATTTGTAAAAATTTATCCAACCTTAACAGCGGGTAGCTTATTTAATCCGTTTGTTGGCTTTGATGTAGCAGACCTCTATGAAAGTGTAAGTAAAAGTCTAAAAGAAAAAGGATATTTGGGAATCTATGTCGTTTATGATGAATTTAGTAAATTCTTGGAAGCAAATATTACTACGGCAACTGTCAGTGACACAAAAATGCTTCAAGACTTTGCAGAGAAGTGCAATCGAAGTGGAAATACACAAATGCACCTCTTACTGATTTCTCATAAAGAGATTTCTAATTATATTGATCAACTGCCAAAGCAAAAAATAGATGGATGGCGCGGTGTTTCAGATCGGTTTAAACATATACACCTGAATAATAACTTTGCACAAACATATGAGATTATTTCAACCGTTATAATTAAAAATCAGGATCAATGGAAAATTTTTTGTGAGGATCCTACGAATAAAAGAAAATTTGGCGAGTTGGAAGACCGATATAGAAAACATGCGATTTTTAGTGATTCTGTTAAAAATGAATTTGAAACAACTATATATGGATGTTATCCACTTCACCCGATTTCCACATTCATTTTGCCAAGACTTTCTGAAAGAATTGCGCAAAATGAACGTACTCTTTTTACTTTTTTATCCGCTGATGGATACTCTACTTTGTCGTCTTTTCTAAAGAATAAAGAAAAACAAGATTTTAAACTTCTTACACCGGATATTATTTTTGATTACTTTTATCCAGTGTTCCAAAAAGAGCCTCTTTTTGGTGAAATGCACAAGACTTTTTCTCTTACTATAAATATCCTAGAGCAAATAAAAGACCAAGAACTTGAAAGTAAACTTATTAAAACAATTTCTTTAATCTATATGCTAGCACAATTTGATAAGTTGAAACCTATTAAAGAAGAACTTGTTGGAATCTATGGATTGGATTATTCTACCGAAAAAATAGAAAAAGCCATTACGCATTTGGTAAATGACGAATATGTCATATACCTCAAACAGAGTAATGGCTATCTGAAATTGAAACAATCTTCCGGAATTGATGTTGAACAACGTATCTCAGATACAGTTGCTTCTATGGAAACTAAATTTTCCATGAAAGACGTGCTTAATTCGTCAAATATTGATAATTATTTATATCCTTCAAGATATAATGATGAGAAAGAGATGACACGTTATTTTGAGTTCCAGTTTGTGGAAGAACAGGAAGTTGAAGGAGAAATTGACTGGAATAAAAAAACTGAGATGGTGCAAGCAGATGGTGTGATATATGGAATATTGCCTCAAAATGATGAATCGTTACCTTTGATAAAGCAGAAAATCATTGAATTAAGTAAAAATGCAGAAAGAAGCATATTTATAATCCCCAAAAAAGTTAAATCTATCGTGGAGACTCTTAAAAAATTTGAAGCGGTCAAAATGCTTCGTAGTACTGCAAAAGAAGATACTGTTCTCTTCGAAAATTATGAAATTATTTATGAGGACCTCCAGGAGGTAGTCAATGATTTTATTAGAAGCTATACGCATCCGGAAGAGTATAAGTCTGTTTATATCTATAAGGGGCAGGAACGGAATGTCTTGAGAAAAGCGAATCTTACTGGCTTAGCTTCTGAAATTTGTGATCATGTTTTTTCGGAAACACCAACTATAAATAATGAAGTAATTAATAAAAATATTATTACTTCCATGGCTAACAAGAGTCGAAACAAAATAATTGCAGGTCTCCTTAGAAATAAGCTTGAACCCAATCTTGGGCTAACTGGGAATGGTCAGGAAGTTTCGATTATGCGTAGTACGCTCCTAAGAAAAAATGTATTAGTTAATGATGAAGCTGGGACTAGAATTAAATTATCTCCTACCGATGATAAGATGAAAATGGTATTAGCTCTAATTGTTTCTTTTATTACAGATGCAAAGAAAATCGGTCACGCTTCATTTGCAGAATTATATGAAAGATTAATGTCGCCCCAATATCATATTGGGCTTCGCAAAGGCGTTATACCTATTTATATTGCAGCTGTATTCCATGAATTCCAGGAAGATATCATTCTTCAAAATAAATTAGGGCAATTGCCGCTCACAGCAGATACACTTCGGGCTATTAACGCTGCCCCGGCAGAGTATACCCTCGAATATCTTGATTGGAATCCTGAAAAGCAACAGTTTGTTACTGAAATTGCTAAAATGTTTAGCCGATATATAATTGATGAAGAAAGAAATTTGAGTGCTTATGAGTTTGCTGCATCGGCAATGAAGCGATGGTATCTTTCGTTACCTAAATTCTCTAAAGAGACAAAAGTAGTTAATGGAAAAAAGGTAGATCCAAGATATCTAAAGATGATAAACCTCTTAAAACGAAATCTCAGTAGTCAGGAATTCCTTTTTGAGAAACTTCCGAATGCATTTGGATATATGGAGTTTAATGCTGGACTTGCAGAGAATATCCAGAAAGCGAAAGAGTTTTATGACAAAATTATTGTAAATCTAAAATCTCGTTTAATTGACGAAACAAAGAGCATTTTTTCTATTACTGCTAATAAAGAAAATCTTCGTAGAATATCGCTTGCATCCGCAGTAAAGGATTGGTGCGAATCACTCCATCAAAGCGTTTTTGAACAACTCTTTGAGAATGGGACAGACAAATGTTTAAGCCTTTTCAAGAACGTGACGAATGATGATGAAAATTTTATTTCTCAACTAGCAAAGCTGGCAACTGGTCTCAGAGTAGAAGACTGGGATGACTGGACAGAAAAAAGGTTTTTTGATGCATTGAAAATATATAGGGAGACAGCGGAATCATTTCATACTGAAGAAAACAATGATCATACAGGAAGTGTTACTACATATGAGATTCGCTTTCAGTCGGAAGACGGCTCATCTGAAGTAAAACGATTTGACAGAGTGAAATCAAGTAAAAGAGGCAAACTACTTTATAATTCTATTTTATCGGAGATTGATTCTATGGGATATTCAATTTCAGATCAAGAGAAGCGACAGATATTGATAGATATTTTAAGAAAGATGTGTTAAAGGAGGCAGATATATGGCGTATTTTGACAATGCAGCTACAACATACCCTAAACCGGAATGTGTATATCAAAAGATGGATGAATTTTATCGTTCTTCTGGTGCAAGTGTGGGTAGAGGAAACTATAAGTTAGCTCAAAGTGCAGCTTCGTTGATAGGCGAAACAAGGATGCTAATACAAGAACTCCTTCATTGTCCTGCTAAGCAAGTAGTATTTGAGCCGACAGCAACTATTGCCTTAAACATTATTATTCAAGGTATTGTTCAAACAGGTATTTCGAATGTTTATACAAGCCCTTTTGAACATAATGCGGTTACACGTACTCTTCATCACTTTGAAAAAAAAGGGGTGATTAAAGTATACCAGTTGGCAGTTTCTGATTCAATGCAATATGATTTAGAACGCATCCGATATCAGTTTGATACGATAAAACCTGAATTGGTCATTATTAGCCATGCAAGTAATGTGGTTGGTTTAGTTGCTCCTGTAGAAGATATTTTTATTCTTGCAAAAAAATATAATGCTGTAACTCTTGTAGATATGGCTCAAACAGCGGGATTAGTGGACTTGAATGTTGGACTTTCAACTATAGACTTTGCCGTGTTTGCAGGACACAAAACCTTATATGGCCCTACTGGGATTTCCGGCTTTGTTATGAATCCCATTGTAAAATTTCCAGCTATACTGTTTGGTGGAACAGGGTATGAATCTGCTAATCAAGACATGCCGGAAAGTATTCCGCAGAAATATGAGATGGGAACTTTAAATATTTCTGGAATAGCTGGATTAAATGCAGCACTGAAATGGGAGCGAGAAGAAACTATTAAAAGAATCTGGCAAGTAGAGCAAGAACATAGGGAACGGCTTGTTAATTTGCTAGAACAGTATCCATTTATAAAAATCATTGGGAATAAACCTAATAATAAATATGTGGGGATAGTTTCTGCTTTAATAGAAGGGATAAGCAGTGATAGTGCAGGACCGGTATTTGATCACTTAAATATTGCAGTTCGTACAGGATTGCAATGTGCTCCTCTTGCACATAAATTCCTGGGAACTTACCCTGCGGGAACGATTAGATTTAGTGTTGGATATTTTACATCCAATCAAGATTTTGATGACCTAGAAAAAGCATTGCAATATATTAATGATAATATATAGGAGAATATGAATGAATTTTTTAGACCTAAATATTCAAAGTGAATATAGATCATTCTCTAATAATATGGCACGCGATTTTTATATACCCATTTTAAAAGAATCAATTTTGTACCAGCGTGCAGTTGGATTTTTTTCTTCTTCTATATTAGCAAATATTTCTAGTGGTATTGAATATTTAGCTGCTCGTGGCGGGAGAATACAATTGGTGGCCTCTCCGAGATTGCAGGAAAAGGATGTTGAAGCGATTCAACGAGGATATCAAATGCGTGATGATGACAAAGTTCATTCTGTTATCCAAACAGCACTTCTTAGAGAATTACTGGATACTACTTCACCCACTGAAGAACGCAGACTTGACTTATTAGCGAACCTTATTGCTGAAGGATGCCTGGATATTAAGATTGCGCTTACTAAATTTCAAAAATCTATAGGAATATATCATGAAAAGATGGGAATTATGAAAGATGCCAATAATAACATTATAGCATTTTCTGGATCCATGAATGAATCTGGAAATTCACTAACTAATAACTATGAGACTGTTGATGTTTTTAGGAATTGGAAAAGTCCTTTTGAGGCAGAGCGGGTAGGCATTAAAGTTCGTGCGTTTGAAAATATTTGGAATGATAAAGAAAAAAATATAGTAGTAACTGCTTTTCCTGAAGTTAATCAGGAAATAATAAAAAAGTATCGTACAACAAAGATAGTCACCGAATATCCAGAAGGATTAACAACAACCATAAAAGTTGAAGGCCCTGTTATTCCTCCTGATGTTAAGATGCGTGATTATCAGATTGAAGCTTATCAGAATTGGGAGACACAAAATTATCGTGGGATTTTTGATATGGCTACTGGCACTGGCAAAACTTATACAGCATTGGCCTCTGTTTGTAAAATGTATGAAAAGCTAAATCATAACTTAGCTATCATTATTGTTTGCCCATTTCAGCATCTTGTGGAACAGTGGAAGGCCGATATTGAAAAGTTTGGCATGTGCCCGGTAGTCTGCTATTCGAGTTCTAGCCAAAAAGATTGGAAAGTGAGATTAAAAACTAAAGTAAATGCATTTCGTTTTGGTGCTATTAATTATTTTTGTATGGTAACTACCAATGCTACATTTTCTTCTGACTGGATTCAAAATTTATTGAAGTCTCTTCGAGGTAATGTTTTATTAATAGTAGATGAAGCACATAATTTTGGGGCTTCTAATCTACAGAAAGCACTGATTCCTAATGCGAAATACAGGATGGCATTATCAGCGACAATTGAACGGCATGGTGATAAAGAGGGAACTTCGGTACTCTATCAGTATTTTGGGAAGAAGTGCATTGAATATACACTAGAAGACGCTATCAGAAATGGGATGCTTACTCCTTATTACTATTATCCAATATTAGTGTCATTGAATGATGATGAAAGGGAGCGTTATATTGAACTTACAAGGAAAATTACAACAGCACTCTCCGAATCTAGGGATAAACAAAAAAAAATAAAATTAACCGATTATGCTAAAATGCTACTCATTAAAAGAGCACGTATCGTTGAAGCCGCTTCAGAAAAGATTCCTGCATTGAGAGAATCTATTGGCAAATATAAAGAAAAAAATCATATACTTGTATACTGTGGTGCTACCACTGTCAGAGATTATGGATACCAAGAAGGGGTACCTACTAGTGAAGAAATACGACAAATCGATGCTGTGACAGATTTGCTTGGAAATCAGATGGGATTTAGGGTAGCACAATTTACTTCCAAAGAAGATGCACTAACAAGGTCAAAACTTATTAAAAGCTTTGATCAGGGTGAAATGATTCAAGCATTAATTGCAATTAGGTGCTTAGATGAAGGAGTAAATATTCCTAGTATTGACAAAGCCTTTATTCTAGCAAGCAGTACAAATCCTAAAGAGTATATACAGCGGAGGGGAAGAGTGCTTCGTTTATATCCAGGTAAGAATTATGCTCAGATTTATGATTTTATTACCTTACCAATTCCTTTAGATAAGGTAAAAGGATATGCAACAGAAGATATTTCGGGATTCAAAGGGCTTGCCAAGAGAGAGCTTATACGGATGATGGACTTTGCTAAAATAGCACAAAATCCATATGAAATAGATACTCTTATCAGGGATATTAAAAATGCCTATGATATAGAAGATGAAGAATTAGAGCGAGAAAGTGAGGAGGAGTGGGATGACTGAAATTGTATTAGATACTAATAAAGAAAAACGGATGAAAATAAAAGTTATCACAATGGAGAAAGAATTTCTTAGGCAAAAGAAGATAACAGAATCTGAAAAAGTAAAAAAAATTCGCAAAATGATTGAGCATTATTCTTTTGCGAATATCAATACTGATTGACGTTGGAGGGGTATGTTATGCTTATCGAATATAATGGGCCCCTTGTCAAGACCACGTTCTAAAATTTTAAGAGTGGCAGTAAGCAGAATTATTCTAAGCAGCGAAGCAAGCAAAGTAAAACTCGTTGGGAACCTTGTAGCCTAATGCCTCGTGGGGCCGTATGTTGTTGTAATCATCTACGTATTGGTTAATCAGACGTCGAAGCTCTCTTGGGGTGCGATATTCGTTCGGATAGAGCTGCTCCGTTTTGAGGCTACGGAACCAACGTTC
>OGYD01000825.1_pt1 | contig 25477 bp, 19 predicted proteins | sample 1576441 | NCBI WGS metagenome assembly OGYD01 (sample SAMEA3541537, study PRJEB24748) | human gut metagenome | biome: human gut; feature: human-associated habitat; material: faeces | place: China | collected 2012 | reverse complement strand
AGAGAAAAAGGAGAGAAAAAGCGATGAAGATTCCATTTGACGTGAAGATGTTAACAAGTGGGGCATCCCTTTTAGAGCAGGAGAAAGACAGTGCTTTATTGAAGCTGTCAAAGGATGGAGCGGGTATTGTGCTGCCGTGGGATGTAATGAAAAATGAGCGTTACTTTATGTTTGAGATTGAAACACTTGAGGAACATTGTGATGCTTTCAATGTGTATGTGTATGGCAAGGATGATGAGCCAACGATGACGATTCGTTTTGGCATTCTGCCGCAGATTATAACACAGATTTGTTTGGATAAGGAGTGGTTTAAAGCAGGTGTGCTGTTTCCAGAGGCACTTCCGGGTGAGCTTAAGATTGTCTGCCATGGCGGACGAATTGTGCCAGAAGAAATTACACGTATTGAGATGAAGACTATTCCGGTATTTCATGATATTACCGTGCGTATAAGCAACATGGCATTAACGGATACATACCCAGAAGATGTTAATCTTTTGGATGTTAAGCTTGCAGGAACTTTTGAAGCCTGCCAGGCAGGCATTTATGGAATTTCTGTTGCAAGGGGGTGTATGAGATGAAAGATATTCTGCGTCCGATCCTGGAGTTGTCCGTTGTACTCCCCGGTCTTTTACTTGCATATTTCCCTGTAAAATCCTATCTGAAGCAGTCCCCCGGAAAACTTGCCGCCCGGATTCTCCCACTGATGGCAGGATTGTGTATCGGTGCTGGGATCATCTGCTATCAGCTTCATGCTTCCACTGCGTCTGCCCTGGCAGGGATCACATTGCTTGCAATTGGGCTATATACCGGAACACTCCAAATCTCCCTCTGGAAATCCGGAACAATTGCACTGACTGTCTGCGCAGTGTTTGCATGCATCAACAGCTTGTCCCGAGCTATCAGCGCTGCGATTGCTCTGCATATGCAACTGCCACAGGACGAACCATGGTTCTGCCTTGCAGCCTGTGTATTTTATAATGTTGTTTGCTGGATTTTGGTGCTGACAGCGCTCTATCCGTCAACCCATGCAGTTCGTGTGATGGTCGAGGATGATAATTTTGCGCAAACATGGTATGTGTTCTGGGTTTTGCCGCTGGTGTTCATTTTTTTGAACCTTTTTATGATTCCGCGCTATCAGACGACACTTAGGACCGGTCGTGTATTGCAGGGATATATTGTGATAAGTATTGCACTTCTTTTGCTTTTGCTCTGGTTCAACGCAATTTTCCTGTTAATGGCCACCAGTCTCAACCGCAACGCGAGACTACAGCAGGAAAACCAGCTTCTTTTCATGCAGCAGCAACGCTATGAGAATCTCAAAGCTGCCATCGAAGAAGTGCGGCAGGCGCGGCATGATATGCGCCATCAACTGAATCAAATTTCCGCACTGGCTGAGACCGGCGATCTGGAAAGATTGAAAAGCTACCTTGAAAAAAACATTTCCCGCATCCCGAATCTCGGTATACACTTCTGCGAAAACCGCGCAGCAGATAGCGTCATCGGCTATTATTGTGCCCTGGCAAAGCGCGAAGACATTCCCTTTTGTGCAAAGCTCGATCTGCCGCAGACTCTTCCGATCGACGAGATCAACATGTGTCTGGTCTTGTCCAACTTGTTGGAAAATGCGCTCGAAGCCAGTATCCGCACTGTACCAGACAGACGGCAGATTAAAATCACTGCATACCTGCATGCCGGGCGGCTGCTTCTGATCGAAGTTGAGAATGCCTATGACGGCGAGATCAGGGAGAAGGACGGTGTTTTTCAATCCTCCAAACGAAAGGGAAACGGCGTCGGCATCCAGTCTATCCAACATATTGCAGAAAAAAGCGGTGGTGCAAGTACGTTTGCCTATCAGAATGGTGTTTTCTCCGCTAAAGTTATGCTCTGCGGCTAAATGCACATAAAAGCACCGGCAAAAATTTCAAGGACTATGTCAATCAGATCCGCCTGAAACATACAGTCACACTGCTTCTGGACACTGACAAAAAAGTCTGCGAGATTGCCATGAATGTAGGCTTTGGCGATGCCAGAGCATTTAACGATGCCTTCCAGAGGGCCTACGGGGAGACACCGGCAGGGTATCGGAAGAGATTGCGGAAGTGAAAATAGTAGTTGTGGCAATAGTTTTCGTAAGATATAATATATTTTGGGAGAGAATTTCGGAGAAGGTCTTGTAGAAAGGATAAGACCTTATGCATAATACACTGAAAAGAGCTGTAATAGCGACAAATCAAAAGGCACAATATGATGCGAAAGTCAAAAATCTGCTGGGGCATAAAATTATACTGGCTCATATACTGACCAGAACAGTAGATGAATTCAAGGGGATGAATCCCAGGAAGGTGATCCCCTATATAGAAGGAACACCTTATATCAGCAAGGTGCCGATAGAACCGGGGATGACCAATCACGAACAACAGGGACAGCAGATTATCGGTCTGAATACGGAAAACGCGGAAATAAACGAGGGACTGATAAGATTTGACATTATTTTTTATGTCCGGTTACCATCTGAAGATAGCAAGGATGCCGGATTGACACAAATCATCATAAATGTGGAAGCACAGAAAGATGAACCGACGGGTTATGAGATTTTAAATCGTGCGATATTTTATGCGAGTCGCCTGGTATCATCCCAAAAGGAGCGGGATTTTGTTAAATCCGGTTATGATGATATTAAACGAGTTTATTCCATTTGGATATGTATGAATATGGAACAGAACAGTATGAACCATATTCATTTTGTAAATGATGCTGTAATCGGGAACCATGAATGGAAGGGAAAAATCGATCTGATCAATATTATAATGATTGGGATTGCAAAAGAACTTCCGGAACAGGATGAGAGATATGAATTGCACCGTCTTCTGGGAGCACTACTGTCGCAGAAACTGACAGTAGATGAGAAAATGTCGATCATGGAAACAGAGTACGATATTGAGTTGGAAGAAAATTTGCGAAGGGATGTGAGTACAATGTGTAATTTGAGTGAAGGAATCGAAGAAAAGGGAATTGCAATCGGTGAAGCGAGAGCAGAAGCAACAATGATAGCCAGGATGCATAAAAACGGAATGCAACCGGAGCAGATTGCGGCAGTCACAGAGAAAAGCATTGAGGAGGTAAGGAAAATCATAGCTGATTGTGAGAATGGATAAAGCAAAAGTGATACAGGAATGGCAGATCGCTGCTGTTCCTGTTTTTTTCTCAAATTCTTTCTTTTAACTTTATTGCAGTGATGCGATTGAGTGTATATAATAGAATCGTTATGTAATGCAGTACTTTAGAGAAGGAATAAATCACAATGGATACCATCAGAGGTAAATTTTTGAAGCAGCATTTACTCTCAGACCAGTTTCTGGATCTGATCGAGAAAAACAAGCGCCCCATGGACGAGCTGATGTCCTATTATCAGTGTGCCATCATGGAGGTGGAGACGAAATTCAAGGTATTGAATCAGGAGTATTCCCTGGAATACGACCGCAATCCCATCGAAGGGATTAAGACCAGGGTCAAGTCTTATGACAGTATTCTGCGTAAGATCCGTCGGAAAAATATTCCCATGACGTTGGAAGGCATCGAAGAGAATATCCGGGATATCGCCGGGATCCGGGTCATCTGTTCCTTCCCGGATGATATCTACGAACTGGCGGAAAGCTTCTTACGGCAGGATGACATTACTCTGATCGAGCGCAAGGATTATATAAAGAATCCCAAGGAGAGCGGTTACCGCAGCCTGCATCTGATCGTGCAGGTGCCGATCTTTTTACAGAATACGAAGAAACTGGTCTATGTGGAAGTCCAGTTCCGTACCATCGCCATGGATTTCTGGGCCAGTCTGGAACACAAGCTGCAATACAAGAAAAATATTCCGGAGAGTCAGGCAAAGTTCCTGAAGGACGAGCTGTATGACTGTGCGCAGCAGAGTGCGGCACTGGATAAGCGGATGCAGAATATCCGGAACATTATTGCGAAAAGCGAAAGCGAAGAAGAAAAAGTGGATTTTTTGCCTCCGTTTTTGCGCGATGAGAAAAATTGAGAATGGCTTGGAGAAACAGACAACATTTATCGTTTGAGCCGGATACAATAAAAGAGTAAGCCAAAGAGACATAAAGAATAAAAATAAAGGATAAGAAAAGAGTACAAGAATGAAGATCAGAGATATTTTGAATAAAGATACAGCAACGATCTCTTTTGAGGTATTTCCTCCGAAGAAGAGTACGGATTTCGGAAATGTGGAGGCAGCAGCACTGGGGATCGCGGCATTGCAGCCTGCTTATATGAGCGTGACTTATGGTGCCGGCGGCAGTACCAAGGGACATACCATTGCTTTGGCAGGAGAGATTCAGAAGCAGCACAATGTGCCTACGGTAGCGCATCTGACCTGTGTCTGTGCTGACAGGAGCAGTATCGGCGCAGCTCTTACAGAAATGCAGGCGGCGGGAATCGAGAATATTCTGGCTCTGAGAGGAGATATTCCCAAGGATTTCGACGGAGAAGTATTTACGGATTTTACGCACGCCTCCGATCTGGTGCGTTTTATTAAGGAAAACGGAGATTTCTGCGTGGGTGGCGCCTGCTACCCGGAGGTGCATCCCGATTCCGCTAACAAGAATGCGGATATTCAGGGGCTGAAGGCAAAGGTGGATGCCGGATGTGAGTATCTGACGACCCAGATGTTCTTCGACAACAATATCTTCTTCAACTTCATGTACCGTGTGCGGGAAGCAGGGATTACCGTGCCCATCGTTCCCGGCATCATGCCCATTACCCGCGGCGTACAGGTGAGAAACGCCGTAAAACTGTCTGGCTGTAATGTTCCCGAACGCTTCAAAAATATCGTAGACCGTTTCGGTGATAACCCGGAAGCCATGAAACAGGCAGGTATCGCCTATGCCACCGATCAGATCATCGACCTGTTGGCCAACGGCGTGAAACATATCCATGTCTATTCCATGAATAAACCGGATGTGGCAGCCGGGATCCAGAGGAATCTTTCGGAGATTTTGAAGGCGTAAAGAATTTCTACTTTGGTAGATTAAAGCTGTCAGGTTAAAAAGAAAATATATGCTATAAACACAATTAAATAAAATGATGATTAAACGCTTAGGGAATGTTCTCTGAGCGTTTTTATTTGAAAAAATAACATAACACAACTTTGCAAAAAAATATAGTAGAGGATATAATTAGATATAAGATTTTACAACAAGGGGAGGAAAATATATGAATTATAAAACAGGCCTTGAAGATTTTATTGGAAAAGAATCCTTATCAAAGACATTAAGAAATGCATTGATTCCTACAGAGAGTACAAAGATCCATATGGAAGAGATGGGGGTCATCCGTGATGATGAATTGCGAGCAGAAAAACAACAGGAATTAAAGGAAATCATGGATGACTATTATAGAGCATTTATTGAGGAAAAACTTGGTCAAATTCAAGGAATACAATGGAATTCCTTATTCCAAAAAATCGAAGAAACGATGGAGGACATATCAGTACGAAAAGATCTTGATAAAATACAAAACGAAAAAAGAAAAGAAATCTGTTGCTATTTTACCAGTGATAAAAGATTTAAGGATCTGTTTAATGCTAAATTTATTACGGATATTCTTCCAAACTTTATAAAAGATAATAAAGAGTATACTGAGGAGGAGAAGGCAGAGAAAGAGCAGACACGGGTGTTATTTCAGCGTTTTGCTACTGCATTTACTAATCATTTTAATCAGCGGAGAAACAATTTTTCTGAAGATAATATTTCTACGGCAATAAGCTTTCGGATTGTAAATGAAAATTCGGAAATTCATTTACAGAATATGCGGGCGTTTCAGCGCATAGAGCAACAATACCCGGAGGAAGTCTGTGGAATGGAAGAAGAATATAAAGATATGTTGCAGGAATGGCAGATGAAACATATATATTCGGTAGACTTCTATGACAGAGTATTAACACAGCCAGGAATAGAATATTACAATGGCATTTGCGGGAAAATAAATGAACATATGAATCAATTCTGCCAGAAAAATAGAATTAACAAAAATGATTTTCGGATGAAAAAGCTACATAAACAAATACTATGCAAAAAATCTTCCTATTATGAGATCCCGTTTAGATTTGAATCAGACCAGGAAGTATATGATGCCCTAAACGAATTTATAAAAACAATGAAAAAGAAAGAAATTATTCGCAGATGTGTACATTTAGGGCAAGAATGTGATGATTATGACCTGGGGAAGATATATATTAGTAGTAATAAATATGAGCAGATATCAAATGCGCTATATGGAAGCTGGGATACTATAAGAAAATGTATAAAAGAAGAATATATGGATGCGCTGCCCGGTAAGGGGGAAAAGAAAGAAGAGAAAGCAGAAGCAGCTGCAAAAAAAGAAGAGTATAGAAGTATTGCTGATATAGATAAAATAATTTCCTTATATGGATCGGAAATGGATCGAACAATATCAGCAAAAAAATGTATTACTGAGATTTGTGATATGGCAGGACAAATTTCTATAGATCCGCTGGTATGCAATAGTGACATAAAATTGCTGCAAAATAAGGAGAAGACAACGGAAATCAAGACAATATTGGATTCCTTTTTGCATGTATATCAGTGGGGACAGACTTTTATCGTAAGCGATATAATAGAAAAAGATAGTTATTTTTATTCTGAGTTAGAAGATGTTTTGGAAGACTTCGAGGGGATTACAACGCTTTATAATCATGTTCGAAGTTATGTTACGCAGAAGCCATATAGTACAGTAAAATTTAAGCTTCATTTCGGTTCTCCTACATTGGCAAACGGATGGAGTCAAAGCAAAGAGTACGATAATAATGCAATTTTGCTGATGCGGGATCAAAAATTTTATTTGGGAATTTTTAATGTAAGAAATAAACCGGATAAACAAATTATAAAAGGCCATGAAAAAGAAGAAAAAGGAGATTATAAAAAAATGATTTATAATCTTCTTCCGGGGCCTTCAAAAATGTTGCCTAAGGTTTTTATTACTTCACGGTCAGGTCAGGAGACATATAAACCGTCAAAACACATTTTAGATGGATATAACGAAAAGAGACATATTAAGTCATCGCCCAAATTTGATTTGGGATATTGCTGGGATTTGATTGACTACTATAAAGAATGTATTCATAAACACCCTGATTGGAAGAATTACGATTTTCACTTTTCAGATACCAAAGACTATGAAGATATCAGTGGATTTTACAGAGAAGTAGAAATGCAGGGGTATCAAATTAAGTGGACGTATATTAGTGCTGATGAGATTCAAAAGCTGGATGAGAAGGGGCAAATATTTTTATTTCAGATATATAATAAAGACTTTTCCGCTCATAGCACAGGAAAAGATAATCTGCATACGATGTATCTCAAAAATTTATTTAGTGAAGAGAATCTCAAAGATATTGTTTTGAAATTAAATGGAGAGGCAGAATTATTTTTCCGAAAAGCAAGTATAAAAACTCCGGTTGTACATAAGAAGGGATCTGTTTTGGTAAATAGAAGTTATACACAGACGGTAGGTGATAAAGAAATCAGAGTTTCCATACCGGAGGAATACTATACAGAAATATACAATTATTTGAATCACATAGGAAAGGGAAAAATGTCTTCGGAAGCCCAAAGATATCTCGAGGAAGGCAAGATTAAAAGCTTCATTGCGACAAAAGATATTGTAAAAAATTATCGCTATTGTTGTGACCACTATTTTCTGCATCTTCCCATAACCATTAATTTCAAGGCAAAAAGTGATATTGCAGTAAATGAAAGGACTCTGGCATATATTGCTAAAAAAGAAGATATTCATATTATTGGAATTGACAGAGGGGAAAGAAATCTACTGTATATTTCTGTAATAGATGTGCATGGGAATATACGGGAGCAGCGTTCCTTTAACATTGTTAATGGGTATGATTATCAACAGAAGTTAAAGGATAGGGAGAAGAGCAGGGATGCAGCAAGAAAAAATTGGGAAGAAATAGAAAAAATCAAAGAGTTAAAAGAAGGCTACTTATCCATGGTAATTCATTATATTGCGCAATTAGTTGTGAAATATAATGCGGTTGTAGCCATGGAAGACTTGAATTATGGATTTAAAACAGGAAGATTTAAAGTTGAGAGGCAGGTTTATCAGAAGTTTGAAACGATGTTAATTGAAAAATTGCATTATCTGGTATTTAAAGACAGAGAAGTATGTGAAGAAGGAGGAGTGTTAAGAGGTTATCAGTTAACTTATATTCCGGAAAGCCTTAAAAAAGTTGGGAAACAGTGCGGATTTATTTTTTATGTTCCTGCTGGATATACTTCTAAAATTGATCCAACAACAGGATTTGTAAATCTTTTTTCATTTAAGAATCTGACAAATCGAGAGAGCAGACAGGATTTTGTAGGGAAGTTTGATGAAATAAGATATGACAGGGATAAGAAAATGTTTGAGTTCTCATTTGACTATAATAATTACATAAAAAAGGGAACAATGTTAGCTTCAACAAAATGGAAAGTGTATACTAACGGTACGAGATTAAAGAGGATAGTTGTCAATGGAAAATATACAAGTCAATCGATGGAGGTAGAACTTACCGATGCTATGGAAAAAATGTTGCAGAGGGCAGGGGTTGAGTACCACGACGGAAAAGATTTAAAAGGTCAAATTGTTGAAAAAGGTATTGAAGCCGAAATTATTGATATTTTTCGACTCACAGTTCAGATGCGGAACAGCCGAAGTGAGTCGGAAGACAGAGAATATGACAGGTTGATTTCTCCAGTATTAAATGATAAAGGCGAGTTCTTTGATACCGCAACAGCAGACAAAACTTTGCCTCAGGATGCAGATGCAAATGGTGCATATTGTATTGCTCTGAAAGGTCTTTATGAAGTAAAACAGATTAAAGAAAACTGGAAGGAAAACGAACAGTTCCCAAGGAACAAACTTGTGCAGGATAATAAAACATGGTTTGATTTTATGCAGAAAAAAAGGTATTTGTAGATGGAAGATTTTTTGCCCGGCCTCCATATATTTTCATAAATTATATGGAGGTCAGGACAACCTGACCTATCAGACCGAAGCGCAGATGAACGGAACAAATGCCCATAAAGTGATTCGGACATAGGATACAATATTCTGTGTTTGAAATTGACAATAGTGATCGAATAAAGGATAATATAATTACAGAAAATACAAACCTAGCCTCAAATATCTGTAGATAGGTTTATTGTAAAAAAAAATTAGTGAAATAATAACAAAAAAGTGCATAAAACATAAGCATATTAAGCCCCAAATTGTGCAATACCACAAAATAAGGGTTAAATAATAAGAAAGAATTTCTACTAGTGTAGATCGGTTTTTTTAACATATATAGATTTAAATAACCAGAAACACAACATTAACTCGTCAAATAAATCATTGACAGAGCAAAAAAAGATGTACTATCATCCATTTTGGATGTAGGTACATCTTTTTCCGTTATCTGAATACAACACAGAGAGGTAGAAGCATGGATGCAACAGAACGAAAAATGACGAAAATAGCAAGAGAAGTGAGCAAATTCACAGTGCAGACCATGAAGGAAGATGGGATTGGGACTGCGGAATTTGACTTTATCCATCTGGTGCGGCATAATCCGGGGATCACCCAGGCGGCGGTGCGGGAACAGCTGAAGATCGACAAGGGAGCTGCGGCGAGACGGGCTGCCAGCCTGGAGAATAAGGGATATCTCTATCGGAAGCCCAATCCCGAAGACGGAAGGAGTCAGTTGCTCTATGCTACGGAGAAAGCAGAGCAGCTGAAAAATTCCAAGGCTGCCATCGAGAGTGCCTTCTATGAATGGCTGCTGGCGGAACTCCCGGAGGAAGAAAAGGAAGCATTCTGCAAGACGCTGGATACATTGTACTGGCGTTCCAAGCAGGAACGTCGGGCAGGATTTGTCAATGTGGCAAAATGTGTGGAAGAAGGAGCAGGAGAGGATGAAACAGATATCTGAGGCAGTGAAAAAGGATCAGATCCTGTATTATTTCAAAACCCAGTGGCCGGTGCTGCTGGCGGTAACAATCTCCGGTCTGATCTATAACCTCGGACTGCTGGCAGGACCGTGGTTCGAGGGGCGGATGACGGGATGCCTGGTGGACATTCTGGGTGGGAAAGCAGGATACCGGGATATGCTGGTGCTGGTGACCGCGTATGTGATGTCTATTGCCATCGTGCAGATCTCCCGTTATATTAAACGTTTTTATGTCAGACGATTTGCTAATAATGTGAATCGTGACATGAAAGAGACCCTTTACCACAGCCTGGTGCACAGAAGCCGTGCCGAACTGGAAGAAGAGGGTGCTGGAAATGTCATGACCAAGGCAATCCTGGATGTGGATGACTGCGCGGAGGGGATGCGGAAATTTACCACAGAGATCTATGATACCGGTGTGGCATTGGCAGCATATGTGGGAATGCTGCTATTTTATGACTGGCGGCTGGCAATCTTAGGTATGTTGTTTTTACCGGTATCTTATGTGTTGGCGGAGAAGATGAAGCGTAACGTGCAACGCACCGGAGCTGCTTATAAGGAAAAGTCCGGAGATTTAAGCGACGCAACACTGGACAGAGCAACTAACGCTGTTACTTACCGTGTCTATGGCAGAGAGAAAGAGCGGGAGCAGGCCTATGAAGAGAATCTTGCCGCTTATGAAAAATCTGCTGTGAAGGCCAATATCTGGAGTACCGCATTTCCGCCGCTGTACCGGATCATCTCCATGATCGGCGTACTGTTTATCCTGTATTTCGGCAGTAGAAATGTGCTGGGCACCGGCTGGAAATCATGGGATGTGGCAGCGTTTACCACGTTTTTATCCTGCTTTTTGAAGTTAGCCGTGAAATCTTCTCATGCAGCGAAGCTATTCAATGCGGTACATAAAGCCCAGGTCTCCTGGAAGCGTATCAAACCACTGATGAAGGAAGACACTTATGAGGACGACAGCTTGGTACAGAAGCCGGGAATGCTGGAAGTATCTCATGTAAGCTTTGTTTATCCCGGCAGAGAGAAGATCTATGAGGACTTCAATCTGTCCGCTTTCCCGGGACAGATCATCGGTGTCACCGGAGCAGTGGCGTGTGGTAAGTCCACATTGGGTAAGACCTTTCTCTGTGAATACCCTTACGAAGGAAGGATACGTTTCCACGGCAAAGAATTATCCGAAATGACCAAAGCGGAGCGCACCGGCATGATAGGATATTTGGGACATGATCCGGAGCTGTTCAATGACAGTGTCCGTAACAATATACTGCTGGGCGATGATGACGATCCGGAGAAGTATCTGAAGGCAGTCTGCTTCGACGGTGAAGTGGCAGAGATGGAAGAGGGTATGGACACCATTGTGGGAAATGGCGGCATCCGGCTCTCCGGTGGACAGGCACAGCGGTTGGCATTGGCGAGAACCCTGTGCCATAAGCGTCCGGTCCTGATCCTGGACGATCCTTTTTCCGCACTGGATCGTGAGACGGAGGAAGAGGTCTTCGCCAATCTGCGGAAGTTTACAGCGGACAGTATCGTGATCCTGCTGTCCCACAGACTCTATCTGTTCCCCGAAATGGATCAGGTGCTGTGGATGGAGGCTGGAAAAGTGACCGCGGGAACCCACGAACAGATCCTTGAAAAGTTCCCGGAATATGCGAGACTGTATGAAGCACAGGCAGATGGCGCTGATGCACACAGTACGCAGGAGGGAGGTCCGGATCATGCAGAAAAATAAGAGACAGAATGTGAAAAATGTCCGCAGCGTGATTCGGCAGACTGTGACAGGTTATGCAGGGCTGTCACTGGGAATCCTGTTGGCAGTCGTAGGTGCCATTGTAACCGCACTTTTGCCACCCTGGATTCTCGGAAGTATTGTGGATACGATCACTGTAGGAAACGCAGTTCCGGTTGCATTGGTGATACTATATTTTGCTTTTACAGTGCTCACCGGTCTGACCGAAAGCCTTCGGGAAGGTCTGCTGACGGTCTTCGGTCAGAAGATCACACATGCACTGCGGAGCAGCATGATGGAGAAATATACGAACCTGACGGCAGGGGAACTGACGAAGCAGGAACCCGGTACTATCGTATCCCGGTTCGTAGGGGATGCGGATACGGTGGAGAACCTGTTCACCTCCGGAATCATCAGTATGTTCGCCGATGCCTGTAAGATTATAAGTATCCTGGTGGTGATCTGGTTAAAAAACAGAGGACTGGCGATCGTACTTTTGGTTCTGCTTCCATTTCTGTATTGGCTCACCCGGACGGTGCAGAAAAACATGCTGAAAGCCCAGATCGAGAACCGTCGTGCCGTGGGCAGAGCCTCCGGACATGTGCCGGAGACGCTGCACAATATCCGTACCATTCATACGCTGGGAAAAGAGCGCTACATGGAGCAACGCTATGATGAATATATTGCGGAGAGCTATCGCGCGGTAGATCGCACGAATTTTTATGATGCCATTTATTCCCCGGTGATCCTGATCCTGAATGCTATCGTGGTGGCGGTTGTGATGCTATTTTCTGCCTCCGGTAATGCAAAGGTGCTGACATTGTTCGGTATGTCTGCAGGTACAGCTGTAGCGGTAATTAACTATATCTCACAGATCTTTACCCCTGTGGAGAGTCTGGGAATGGAGATCCAGACCATACAGTCCGCCATTGCGGGCGTGCACCGGATCAATGAATTCTATGCGCTGGAGGAATTGCCGGAGAGAAATTCCGGGGAAAAACCGGCAGAACCACAGAATAGACCGGAAAAACCTTTTGTGGAACTGCAAAATGTGACCTTTAGCTATGAGGATGACGACCGTAAGATTTTGCAGGCTTTAAATTTTCAAGTATATCCCGGAGAACAGGTGACACTGTCCGGAAGAACCGGAGCAGGGAAGAGTACGGTCTTCAAACTGTTGTTGGGACTCTATCAGCCGGGAGAGGGTAAAGTGCTGATTCAGGGAAGAGATGCTTTTCAGATTCCGGAACATGAAAAGCGCAGCCTGTACGGCTATGTGGAGCAGACTTTTCATAGAGTACCCGGTACCGTGAAGGATCAGATCACGCTGTATGACGATTCTTTTACCATGGAAGAGGTACGGGGGGCTGCAAGAATTGCGGGACTGGATGCGACGATAGAACAATTGGAAAAAGGCTATGACACTCCCTGTACCCAGGAGATCTTCTCCCAGGGACAGTGGCAGCTGTTATCTATTGCCAGAGCTGCGGTGGCGAAGCCGAAGATCCTTCTGTTGGATGAGATTACGGCAAATCTGGATGCCCAGACCGAGGAAGAGGTGCTGCAGGCACTGAAGAGGGCTTCCGAAGGACGTACCGTAATCTCGATTTCGCATAGAGTGAACGCGGAGACAGGACGGATCATTACATTTTAATCCATCCAAATGCATTTGCTACAGAACTTAATAAAATAATCGCAGCAAATACCGGGCAGAGATACTTGATCATGAAATTGAATATCTTTTTGCGGCGGAAAGCGGCTTCTCCGTGCATGACTTCTTCTTCCACAGCCTTTACTCCGATGACGCGGGACACCAGTAGACAGATGGTGATGGCAGCAATAGGCATCATCACGGAGTTGGTCAGGAAATCGAAGAAGTCCAAAAACTGCATGCCGATCACGGTGACATTTGCCAGCGGGCCGTAGCCCAGGCTGGAGAGGCTTCCGAGGAGAACCATGGAGACGCCCATGATGCTCGTGGCCTTCTTACGGCTCCAGTGCAGCTCATCCTGCAAGGTAGAGACGGCGCTTTCCGTCAGCGCGATGGAGCTCGTCAGCGCGGCGAACAGGACCAGCAGGAAGAACGCGATGCCGATCACCGTGCCAAAGCCCATGGAATCAAAGACCTTCGGGATGGTGATGAACATCAGCGAGGGGCCGGCCTTCAGCGCGCTGGGATCGCCGCCGGAGAAGGCGAACACCGCGGGGATGATCATCAGGCCCGCCATGATGGCGATGGCCGTGTCGAAGACCTCGACATTGCGGGTGGAGCTTTCGATCGGGACGTCCTTTTTCATGTAGGAACCGAACGTGATGAGAATGCCCATGGCGATGGACAGGGAATAAAACATCTGCCCCATGGCGGAGACGACCGTCATCCAGGAGAAGTTGTCAAGATTGGGCACAAGGAAGTACTTGACGCCCTCCAGCGCACCGGGGCGGGTCACGGAATACACGGCGATGATCAGCGACAGCACCACGAGAATGGGCATCATGATCTTGGAGACGCGCTCGATGCCGTTTTCCACGCCCGCAAAGATGATCGCCAGCGTCATGGCCGTGAAGACGAGAAAGCATAGCTCAGAGGACACGCCGTTGGAGATGAAGGACGAGAAATAGCCGTCCTCCGCGACGAGGTGCGCCTTGCCCATCAGGTATTCCGCCAGATATTTGATGACCCAGCCGCCGATGACGGAGTAGTAGGGGACGATCAGAATCGGAATGATGGCGTTGATCCAGCCGCCCACGCGCAGCGCAGGCTTATCGCTGAAGGACTTGTAAGCGCCGACAGGGCTCTTGCCGGTCATGCGGCCGATCGAAGTCTCCGCAATGATCATCGTGTAGCCGAAGGTCATCGCCAGAATGATGTATACCAGCAGGAAAATAGCACCGCCGTATTTGGCGGCCAGATAAGGAAAGCGCCAGATGTTTCCGAGGCCGACGGACGCGCCCGCAGCCGAAAGGACAAAGCCAATCTTGCCGGAAAAGGAACCTCTTTTATGATCCATGAAGAATCTCCTCTCTTTTTTACGACATACAATTTACCCAGTATATCATAGAATAAAGATGAAAACAAGCTGAAATCCGAAGAAAAGAGAGCTATTTGTCGTTGGCCGTGCAGAAAAATAAAAAAGGAAGACTCGAAAGAGTCTTCCTTTTTCCATATTTAAGACCAGAGCAGCTGTATCGCGACGATTAGCGCCGCAGCGGCGAGGATATACACACCTGCAATCAGCAGTCCCGCCTTGAGCGCGCCGCGGATGGCGGCATTGCGCTCCTCGCGCGTCAGCTCACCGGCAGCGCTTTCCCACGGGCGGTCGTTCGCACGGGGCGCGTCGGGCGCGGAAAAGTCGCTGCGCTTGCGGTGAAAGTGTGGGAGAAAGGTCGGCTGGCGTTCGATGCCGCTCATGTCGGCGATCGTGCGGCCGTCGTCCTCCTCGTAGAAGTCGTCCTTCTTCATCACTTATCGTACAGGTGGCAGCACACGAAGTGGCCCGGCTCGATCTCGCGCTGGACGGGGGCTTCCTCCCTGCAGCAGGCCATGCAGTTGGCGCAGCGGGTGTGGAATTTGCAGCCCTTGGGCGGATTGGCAGGGGAGGGGATGGAGCCCTCGAGCACGATGCGGTTCATCTTCACCTTCGGGTCGGGGATGGGGATGGCGGAGAAGAGCGCCTTCGTGTAGGGGTGGAGCGGGTTGCGGAAGATATCTTCCTTCGCGCCGTACTCCACAAGGTTGCCGAGGTACATGACGCCGACGGTGTCGGAGATGTGCTCGACAACGGAGAGGTCGTGGCTGATGAAGAGGTACGTCAGCTTGTATTTATCCTGCAATTCGTTCAGCAGGTTGATGATCTGCGCCTGGATGGACACGTCGAGTGCGGAGACCGGCTCGTCGCAGACGATGAACTCGGGGTTGAGCGCGAGCGCACGCGCGATGCAGATACGCTGGCGCTGGCCGCCGGAAAACTCGTGCGGGTAGCGGTCCTTGTGGAACGGCTGTAAGCCGCAGTTGTCCATGACCTGGTCGATATAATCGTCAAATTCCGCCTTCGGGACGAGGTTGTGCTCGCGCACGGCCTCGCCGATGATCTCGCCGACCGGCATACGCGGAGAGAGCGAGGAGAACGGGTCCTGGAAGATGATCTGCATCTTCGTGCGCAGGGCGCGCAGCTCCTTGTGGGAGAGGTCATAGACCTCCTGTCCGTTGAAGAGCACCTGACCGCCGGACTTGGAGTCATACAGGCGCAGGATCGTGCGGCCCGTGGTCGTCTTGCCGCAGCCGGACTCACCGACAAGGCCCATCGTCGTGCCGCGCTTTAAATTGAACGTGACGCCGTCGACGGCCTTGACATAGCCGACCGTCTTCGACACCATACCGCCCTTGATCGGGAAGTATTTCTTGAGGTGATTGACCTGCAGAATGTACTGCGGGTCATATTCCACGGGGGTGAAATTGTTGTCGATGATGAGTGAGGACTTCTGCGCCTCATCGACGTGCTCCTGCTTCTTGACAAATTCATCGGCATTCTGCTTCTGCGTTTCCTTCAGTTCATCGAGGACCTGATCGTCGTTCTTACCGGCTTTCCAAAACGGCATCTTATTCACCCTCCTTTCCGTTTTCCTTGCCCTCGGCCAGTTCTTCCTCCACGACCTCCTCGAGGTCGGGACGCTTGCCATCGTAGTAGCGGTAGCAGCTCACCTTGTGCGTCGGCGAGATGCTCACCTCGCACGGGTAGTCGCCCTCGCAGCCGTTCACGCACATTTCGCAGCGATCCTTGAAATAGCAGTAGTTCGGCATGTTGATGGGGTTCGGCACCTTGCCGGGGATGGAGTAGAGCTTTTCGACCTGACGGCCCACGACCGGCTTGGAGGCCATGAGGCCGATGGTGTAGGGGTGCGCGGGATGGGCGAAGATCTCCTCCGCCGTGCCCTGCTCGACGATGCGGCCGGCGTACATGACGACCACGTAGTCGGCCATTTCGGCGATGACGCCGAGGTCGTGCGTGATGAACATGATCGAGGAATTGATCTGATCCTTCAGATTGCGCAGAAGGTCGAGGATCTGCGCCTGGATCGTCACGTCGAGCGCTGTGGTGGGCTCGTCGGCGATGATGAGCTTCGGGCTGCACGCAAGCGCCATGGCGATCATGACGCGCTGGCGCATACCGCCGGAGAGCTCGTGCGGGAACATCTTGTAAACGCCCTCGCTGTTGGCGATGCCGACCATTTCAAGGAGCTCAATGGTGCGCGCCTTGATCTGCGCTTCGTCGTGGCCCTTTTCGTTGTGCAGGGCCAGCACCTCGTCGACCTGGTCGCCGATGCGGAACACAGGGTTCAGCGCGGTCATCGGCTCCTGGAAGATCATGGAGATATAGTTGCCGCGTAAGTGCTGCATGACGCTGTCAGGCGCCTTCGTGACGTCGTAGGCCTTGCTGCCGAGGTTCAGGCGAATTTCGCCCTCCACGACCTGACCCTGCGGGCGCTGCAAAAGCTGCATGAGCGACAAACTCGTGACCGATTTGCCGCAGCCGGACTCGCCGACGACGCCGACAGTCTTGCCGATGGGCACGGAGAACGTGACGCCGTCGACCGACTTGACAACGCCCGTGTCGGTGAAAAAGTAGGTGTGCAGGTTGTCGAATTCGACCGCGTTGTTGAGGTCGTGCATCTCGGTCAGATACTCGGATTCGGGAACGTTCTTGCGCTTGCGCTTCTTTTCGAGCGCATTTGTGATCTTGCGGTTTTCTTTGGAAATGCGGCGGGATTCCTTTGCGGAAAGATAGCCGTCATTATGCTTCTTAGCCATTCAAATTCCCTCCTTTCTCAGCGCTTCATCTTCGGGTCGAACGCATCCCGCAGGCCGTCGCCGGCCAGATTGAAGGCCAGAACCGTCAGCAGAAGCAGCAGACCGGCGGGGATCCACACCCACCAGTAGTTGGTCAGCACGTGGGTGTTGTTCACGTCGCTGATGATGTTGCCCCAGGAAGCGAAGGGGAACTTCACGCCCAGACCAAGGAAGGACAGGGTGGCCTCGGTGATGATCACGGAGCCAAGACCCATGGTGCAGTTGACGATCAGCTGAGGAATGACGTTGGGGATCAGGTGCTTGAAGATCCGGCGGGAGACGCTGATACCGCAGGCCTCGGTGGCCGTCATGAACTCCTGCTCACGCAGGGACAGGATCTGGCCACGGACCAGACGGGCGATACCGGCCCAGCCCAGGAAGCCCAGGATCAGCATCAGGTATATCATTCGCAGCCATCCGTCCACACGCTGAGCGTCCATGGCGGCGCCCAGAATGATGATGATGGGCATGGAGGGGATGCAGTAGAAGATATCGACGATACGCATGATGAGGTTATCGACCCAGCCGCCGAAGTAGCCAGAGACGCCGCCGAGCACCACGCCGAGCGCCGCGGAGATGATGACGACGATGAAGCCGATCATCAGCGACACGCGGCCGCCGTACATCAGGCGGGTGAGCATATCCATACCGTTTTTATCCGTACCGAGCCAGTGCGCGGAGTCGGGGAAGGAATAGGCGTCGAACACGCGGGTGGACGTGCCCTCCTTGATCGACCACTGGTACTTGGCGGGATTGTATTCGAGCTTGATCTCGCGCTCCTGACCGGCGTCGTTCACATAGGTGTACTCGGTCTCACCGTTTTCGACGGCCTGCTGCACGCGCTCTTTGAAGTCCTTGGTGATGACCGTGCCGCTGACCTTGGACTGGATGACAAAGCGGCTGATGTAGGCGATCTCCTCGCCATTCAGCATGACGCTGTCTTCATCAAGCGTATAGGTCTTGCCGCTGGCCGTAAATTCCGCTTCGCCGTTGGCGTGCGCCTTGAGGGCGTTGAAGCTGAAGTTGAAGCCGAACTTCTGGCTGGGGTCGCTCGAGCTGATGATGTCCTTATAGGCGATGGCAAGGAGTCTGCCGCCGCTCGAGACGGAGTAAAGCGAGTCGCCCTCCTCGGTCACGTCGTAGGTGACGCCCTTGTAGGAGAAGCTGTCGTCCTTGCCCATGTGCAGCGTGAGCTGCGCCTGGAGGATCGTGCCGAACTCCTGACCGTCGGCCACGAGATAGCGGTACTCGGTGTTCTCGCTCATGGCGGCGTATTCCTTGAGCTGGATATCGTCGCGGTAGAAGACCTCGTCCTGCCCGTAGGGGCTGATGAGGCCGCCGATGAAGGAGAAAATGAACATCACGGCGAGGATCGTCAGACCCACGACTGCGAGGCGGTTGCGGAAAAAGCGCTTGGCGACCAGCGTGCCCGGGGAAAGGACCTTGACGCGGCGGTCGTCGTTGAGGGAAAGCTGCTCGGGGGAGCCGCTCTCCTGCTGATCGTTGATCTTCTTTTCTTCAGACATGGATTAGCGCCTCCTTTCTTACGCGATGCGCACGCGGGGGTCGACCACCGCGTACAGGATGTCGGAGATCAGGTTGCCCAACAGGGTCAGGATCGCCAGGAACGTCATGTAGAACATGGAGAAGGGGATATCGCCCGCGACCATCGCATTGTACGAGGTGAAGCCGATGCCGGGGATGGCGAACAGCGTCTCGGTGATGAGCGCGCCGGCAAAAAGGCCGGGCAGCGAGCCGCCGATGAATGTCACGAGCGGAATAAGCGTGTTGCGGAAGGCATGGTAATAGATGACCTTGTGCTCGGAAAGGCCCTTGGCGCGGGCGGTGCGGATGTAGTCGGCGTTGAGCACCTCGAGCATGTTCGTGCGCACATAGCGCATCCACGGGCCGATGGAAATGAACACCAGCGTCACGATGGGCAGCACCAGATGCTTTGCCATATCGAGGATCTGACCAAACTGGCTGAGGGAGTTGAAGTCACGTCCCGTGAGGCCGACAAGGTCGAACCAGCCGAGCTTGATGCAGAAGATGAGCTTTAAGAGCGTCGCGAAGAAGAACGTCGGCAGCGACATACCCAGCAGTGCGACCGTCGTGACGGTGTAGTCGGTCACGCTGTACTGCTTGGTGGCGGCCACGATGCCGAGCGGCACCGCGATGAGAAGCTCGAACACGAGCGAGATAGCGCCCATGATGAACGAGACCCAGATGACCTCGTTGAACTTCTGGATGACGGGCACGGTATACTTCCAGCTGTCGCCGAAGTTGCCGGTGCACAGGTTCTTGAGCTGGACGAAAAAGCCGGGGATGAGGCCCAGGTCCAGACCGTATTGTGCGTTGAGCTGTGCCAGCCACTCCTCATAGGGCTTGGAGCCGGGAGCCTGCGAGAGCTGCCGCGCCATATTCTCCACGTAGGAGCTGGGCATGCAGCGCATGAGCACGTAGATGATGAATGTCACAAAAAAGAGGATCACCACCGACAGCAGCAGGCGTTTTACCAGATATTTGCGCATAGAATCCCTCCGTTTTTTGATAACGGCCGCCCCGCGCCCGGGGCCTTGTCGCCGTTTCGGGTTTGATATGTCTCTCTCTGCATATCAGCCAAATGCTCCGATGCACCGGGGCATTTGGATCATAAGCAGATGTGCCTGGGGCAGGCTACCCCGCGGCAGAAGCCGCAGGGTAGCCATGCGCCTAAGTAACATTTTTGTGCAGCGACGGAGCTTACTGCAGGTCGAGCAGCTCAATGTCGTTGTACCAGGTCCAGTAGGTCGTGATATCAGGCGTCACGGTGTCGAGGTTGACACGCTTGGCGGAGAAGATCACGCAGTTCTGGCGCTGATAGATGGGGATCTCGACCGCCCAGTCGGCCACGATGTCAAGGCACTGCTTATACAGGGTCTTGCGGTAGGTCTGGTCGGTGGACTGACGAGCCATCATGATGAGCTCATCGAGGTCGGCATCCTTGATCCAGTAGGACTTCTCGTTGGAGCCGCCCTGGCTGTGATAGATCTGGAACATATCCGGGTCGGGCGTGGCCTGCCATGCCATGGCGAACATGTCGGCAGTACCGGCGTTGATCGCATTGGTCATCTCGGCGAAGTTGGACATATCGGAGACGATCAGGTTGAAGCCGATCTCCTTGAGAGCGTCGGACGCGAGGGTCAGAGCCATGAAGGAGGGGTGGTCGCCCTTGCCGCTGCCGCCAACCATGACTTCAGCGTCCATGCGGCCGCCGGCGGGAGCAGCGGTGACCTTGCCGTCAGCGACGGTGTAGCCGGCAGCCTCGAAGTAGCCGAGAGCGGCCTGCTTGGCGGCGGCGTACTTGTCGTCGGCGCTCATGCCTTCGGTGTAGATGTCGTTGCCGTTGACGTCAACGGAGAAGGCGACCTTGTAGCCCTCATCGGTAACGCGCGGAGCGGCCCAGGAGGTGTCGGAGATGGGGTAGTTGATGACGTTGGCGAACTCACCGTAGTAGGAGTCGACAGCGACATCGCGGTAAACGGCGATAACCGTGGCGATGGCCTTACGCAGATCCTTGGAGGCCTCATCACCGCCGTTGCCGTCGCCGACCTTCACGCGGTTGGCGTTGAAGCCGACATAGCCGTAGCCGAGGTTGGCGACGAGGTCGGTCTGGATGGTATCGCCGGAGATCTCGCCGTTAGAGTTGGCTTCTTTGATCTGCTCGGCAGCTTCCTTGGAGTAGGAGGGGTCAGTTACGTCGATCGTGCCGGAGACAACGCCGGGGATCTTATCTTCATCCTGCATCTCGCGCCAGATGACGGTGTCGATCTTGGGCTCGCCCTTCCAGTAGGTCGGGTTCTTCTGCAGGGTGACAGCGCCGTTGGACCAGCTCTCGAAGGTGTACGGGCCGGAGCCGACAGGCGTGGAGGTCACGGACTTGACGTGGGACAGATCGCCCTTGACAAAGCCGAACATGTTGTTGTCGTAGTCATACTTGTCAGTCTCGCCATAGTAGTGCATGGGGCACACGGTGACGGGGAGCTGATAGATGGCGGTGGCGTTGACCTCGGTGAGGGTGACGGTCATGGAGTAGTCACCGGTCTTGACGATACCGGCAACGTTGGGAGCGGACTCGCCGGTCTGGACGGCGACGGTATAGTCGTTGTAGGCGTCGCCCAGCTCGGCCTCGAGGAAGGAGGAGATGCTGGTGCCGGCGGTCTCAGCGTTGATACCGTCATCGGAGATGTCGTAGCCGTACTTAGCAACGATGGCAGCCCAGAAGTCTTCGACGGTCGCGTCATCGGCGAGCTCGAAGCCCCAGTTGCCAGCCTGCGCGGCGACGGAGTCGTCAGCGGTGGCGTAACCGGCGGCGACCACGTAGTCAAGGATCTCCTGGGCGAACTTCGCGCCGGCGGCGTTGAAGGCGGTCCAGTAAGCGTTGTACTGCTCTTCGGTGTAGAAGTCGTTGGCGGCGTAGGCGTCAGGACCGGCGGCGAGGATCAGGTTCTGCACAGTCTCCATACCGCTGCGATAGGCTTCCAGACCCTTGATGGGCAGGGAGTACAGCGTGGAAACGCCGTCATAAGCGGGGTCAAGCAGGACATAGTAAGAGAAGATGACATCGTCGATGGTCATTTCCTCACCGTCGGAGAACTTGACGCCCTCTTTCAGCGTGATGTTGTAGTCGACCGTGCCGTCGCTGTTTTCAACGATGTCGCAGTCGGCAATGCCCTTGTAAGTATAGTCAGTGCCGTTGTAGGGACGGACGTCGCCCTCGATGCCCTTGAGGACGACAGAGCCCTCGCGGTCGACGAGAAACAGACCGTCGAAGACCATACCCATGACCTGGTTTTCATAGTCATTGGTATAGAAGAAGGGGGAGAACTTACCGTCGAAGTTCTGCGTGCCGACAACAAGCGTCTTGCCGTCGGTCTGGCCGTCGTCCGTCTTCTTGTCGCCGCAGCCGGCCAGAAGACCAAGACACATGACCAGAGAAAGGATCAGTGCAAGTGTTCTTTTCATTGAATCTACTCCTTTATAAATTTTTGCTAAAACGGGTCGCCCCGTGCAGCACAAAGTAAGATGCCCGCGCGTATACACGCGCGGAAAGGGAAGTACGCCTTCTATGGACATTTGTGCGCCGAAAAACAGAGCATGGAATTTTTTTAATTATAGCATGAAAAGATGAAGATTGTACAGAGTAAAATCTTAGGAATTATCTTTTTTAGGCAATTCGCCCCATTCTGCCTGCATAATTTCGGCGCGCAGAACAAGGACACTCAGTAGGGCTATCAGCTTCAGCAGGACATAGAGCAGCGCGAAAAACGTCTGTCCTGCGTGGTCATTGACGAAAAAGAAGATCAATTCGCACACGACGCCGAGAAGAGAAAAGACCGCCGTGACCGCCGTTCGCACGGGCAGAACGGCCACGCTTTTTTTGTAGTTGTACTCGCGCACCGTGCTCCAGTCCGTTCCGAGCTTTGCAAGCGCCCAGATGACGCTCACCGCGCCCAGAAACTCGCCGAGGTAGGGGAGCAGAACGTAAAAACAGTTCTGCATCCCCGGCGCAGGAATGCACCCGCCCGCGGCGACCGCAACGGTCAGAATGGCTGCCATTCCCCACACGGCGCGCTTGAGTCTGCGCTGCTTTGCATCATCGCTTTGGCAGGCATAGAGTGCCCCGTCGTAAACATATTCGCCCGCGATGTTCAGATGAAAGTCGTTCAGGTGCTCGCGGCGGTTGTGTTTTTTGTGCTGTTCGCCCATTATTCGATGCCCGTGAGGTCAAAGTCCGCGAGCGCCTTCTCCGCCTCGGCGCACACGCCGCGAAGGCACGCTTCGTCAAACGGACTTTCAAGGCCGGCGTTTTTGAGAAGATCGGTGAACGTCCGGCTGCCGCCCTGCACGGTGTAGGCCATGTAGTGCTGCCAGGCGTTCCCCACGTCCTTGCGGATCATCGCCCAGAATTCGAGCGCCACGGTCTGGGCAAGGCAGTAGTCAATATAATAGAAGGGGCTCGAATAGATGTGGTGCTGGCGCTGCCAGCCCATGCCCTCAGAGTAGAACGGGATCTCGCCGTCAAGCTTCATCCACGGCATGTAGACGCCGAGCAGCTCCTTCCAAACGGCGTGGCGCTCGGCGGGCGTCATTTCGGGCTTTTCATACACGATGTGCTGGAAGTGGTCGACCATCGTGCCGTAGGGGATGAACGTCAGCGCGCCGGAGAGGTGGCTGTAGAGGAACTTCTTCGCGTCGGGGCCAAAAAAGCCGTCCGCCCAGGGCTCGGCGAAGAATTCCATGGACATCGAGTGGACCTCGCAGGCCTCCATGCTCGGCTGGTGTGCAACAACGACTTCGTGGCCCGCGGCTATCTGATCATCCGCACCGCTCACGAGCTGGGCTGCGACACCTTCGTGCACATTTCCTTCCCCCGTCATCTGGCTTATGAGACCATGTCCCGCCGTCTGGCCATCATGAAGGCCGCCTGCGAGGAGTTCGGCATGAAGTTCGTCCTGGAGACGGCTCCCGATCCTACCTCTGACGTGGGCGTTTCCGGCGCTCAGGCTTACATTCTGGAGCAGGTGCCCGCTTGGGTCGAGAAGTACGGCCAGAAGGCTGCTTACTTCTGCACCAACGATGCGCACACCGAGCCTCTGCTGAAGCGCCTGCTGGAGTGCGGCGGCTACTTCATCGAGGCCGACCTGCCCTCTCCCCTGATGGGCTATCCCGGCGCGCTGGGTCTGGATCTGACCGAGGAGGCCGGTGACTTCGAGAAGATCCTGACCAAGGTCGAGTCCGCCATCGTTGAGAAGGGCGGCGCCGATCACTTCGGTACCTGGGCTTACTCCTACGGCTACACCCTGTCCGCCGGCCTGGCCCTGCACGCCAAGAACGTGCTGGACGGCAAGAGCGAGCTGCTGGATATGGACGACGTGGCTGCCGCGCTGCAGGTCTACTCTCCCAAGGCGGCCTGGAACGGCGCCGGCTACACCAACGCCACCACCGGCGTTAAGTCCGACAATGTGTTCCTGATCTATCAGGATACCTACATCATGGGCGACCCCGGCAAGTTCATGGGCAACGCTGAAGTGGAGATCCCCGAGAAGTACTTCACCATCAGCTGACATAGCTTTTGTAAAGCACAATGTATCGAACAGGGGGGAGGGATTCCTCCCCCCTGTTTACTTATAGGTAGGGTATATTATGGAAAATAACAATGCTCCCCTGTTGGAGATGCGCAACATCCAGAAGGACTTCTTCGGAAACCAGGTGTTGACGGATATCAACTTCACGCTGAAAGAGGGCGAGGTGCTGGGTCTTGTGGGCGAAAACGGCGCCGGCAAGAGCACCCTGATGAAGATCCTTTTCGGCATGGACGTGATCCGCGAGACCGGCGGTTATAAAGGCGACGTCCTCATTAACGGCGAGAAGGTCACCTTCAACACGCCGTTCGATGCGCTGAAGGCCGGTATCGGCATGGTGCATCAGGAATTCTCTCTGATCCCCGGCTTCACCGCCACAGAAAACATTCTGCTCAACCGTGAGCCGAAAAAGAAAAACGTCATCTCAGAAGTGTTCGGCGATAGAATGGACACTCTCGATTATAAGGAAATGGATGTGCGCGCCAAGCGCGCCATCGAAAAAATGGGCGTTGAGATCGACCAGAAAATGATCATCAGCAGCATGCCTGTGGGCCACAAGCAGTTTACCGAGATCGCCCGCGAGCTCAGCAAGGAAAACCTGAAGCTGCTGATCCTGGACGAGCCCACCGCCGTGCTGACGGAGAAGGAAGCCGAAGCGCTGCTGGACTCCATCCGCAATATGTCCGCCCAGGGCATTGCCATCATCTTCATCACCCATCGTCTTCATGAGATCCTGTCCGTCTGCGACAAGGTGGTCA
>OGYD01000821.1_pt1 | contig 25557 bp, 22 predicted proteins | sample 1576441 | NCBI WGS metagenome assembly OGYD01 (sample SAMEA3541537, study PRJEB24748) | human gut metagenome | biome: human gut; feature: human-associated habitat; material: faeces | place: China | collected 2012 | reverse complement strand
AGAAAATGATCGGACTTTCTTTCGCCGCTGCGGCGGCGAAAGGCTACGAGGTTTTGGTCGCACTGCAATGTGCCGCTCAGAGTGCTGAGCGGCACAATTTTTATTTCCCGCCCGCTCTGTTAAGGGCTTGACATTCTTCGCTTTTCGCAGTACACTGCATCTGTCAGCGAAACTGACAAAACGCAGAGGAGGCGAACGCACTTGCCGCACGAGGAGCAGAGAGAAAAGAATATCCGTCTGGTCACGGAGGTCGCGCTGGACTGTTTTCTGGCCAACGGGATCGAAAAGACCAAGGTCGCAGACATCGCGCTGCGCTCCGGGCTCACCGAGCGGTCGGTCTTTCGCTACTTTGAGACCAAGGCCGATCTGGTTCTGGCCGCGTCCCTGCTCTACTGGAAGCGCATCCTCGAGCGCATCGACCGGATGTCCCACACCGTGGCTGACGGCGGCACGACCGGCCTGCAGGACGCGGAAAACGTCCTCATCTGCTATTCTCAGCTCTATCGCCTCGACCCGAACGGCATGCGCTTCACGCTCGACGCGGAGCTGACGCTGCACACCGCGGGCAGGCACCACGAGATCAAAAACCAGCCGCCCGAACCGTTTGAGACCTCCGGCGGCCCGATGGCCAAGGCGATCCGCAAGGGACTCGCCGACGGCTCGATCAGCCCGGATGTCGACGTGCGGGAGATCTACTACAACTCCTACGACGCGATCCTCGGCATCATGCAGCGCCTGTCCATCGGCGGCTCGCCGAGCGCGAGCGCACTCGATTACGACAGCCGGATGCGCCACCTGAGCCAGATGTTCGTGCGCGCGCTCAGCGGCAAATAACCACATACACAGCAGATCCCGAGCCATCGGGATTTGTGTATACCCACTTGTGTCAGTGTGGCTGACACTAGTGGAGAAGGAAGATAGAAATCCAAAGAAAGAAGGGCCGCAATGAAGGAACTGAAGCATTTGATGTATTTTGAGCGCCTGCTGGACGATGCGCACAACGAGCTCGTCCGCCAGGCCGAAGCGGAAGGGGATCTGGCGATCGGCTATACCTGCTTTCACGCGCCGGAGGTGCTGCTGAATCTGGGCAGCTGCTTCTCGGTGCGTCTGCGCGCGCCGCACACCACGTCCATGGAGCTGGCCACCTACTACATGGCCAACAACAGCTGCGAGTTTTCCCGCGCGATCCTCGAGCGCGCGCTCGAGGGCGGCTATGGCTTCCTGCACGCCTTGGCGGGCGTCGACGTGTGCGAGGCCAACAACCGCGCCATCGAGAACATGGAGATCATGCACGCGCAGGGGGCGGACAAGGACAAATTCTTCTACTGCAACCTCGACATCCCGTATTCTGATGACGAGGACTGCGTCGAGCACATCTGCGAGCAGGTCTCGCGCAAGATCCTCAGGCCCATGCGCGAAAACTACGGCGTCGACACCTCGGACGCCGCCATCCGCGCCGCGGTCAGCGAGCACAACGAGGTCTGCCGCATCCTCACCGAGATCGGCGAGACGCGCAAGCTCGACAACCCGCCCATCACGGGCTATGAATACGCCGTGCTGGTGCTCGTGAGCTACGTCTGCCCGAAGCGGCTGATCCTGCCGCTGCTGCGCGAGACGCTCGCCGAGGTAAAGACGCGCGAGGTCGATGCGCAGAAAAACTACCGTGTGCGCGTCGCCGTCGTCGGCTCTGAGATCGACGACCCGGACCTGATCAAGCTCATCGAGAGCTGCGGCGCGCTGGTCGTCGCCGACCGCTACTGCTACGGCAGCTTCCCCGGCCGTCAGGAGATCGTGCTCACGGACGGCGAGGATGCCCTCACGCAGGTGTGCCGCTGGTATCTGCAGCACACCGAGTGCCCGCGCCAGAGCGCGCTGCACCGCGTCCAGTACCGCAACGACCACGTCGCCCAGCTCGTGCACGACTTCAAAGCCGACGGCGCGATCTACGAGCAGATGAAGTTCTGCACCTACTGGTCGTATGAGCGCGTGATCGCCAATCAGGTCATGCCGCGTGATTACGGCATCCACATCCTCTCCATCGACCGCCCCTACATCGCGGGGCAGAGCGGTCAGCTGCGCACGCGCGTGCAGGCCTTTGTGGAGAGTCTGGAAATGAAGCAGCTGCGTGCAGCGCAAAAGGAGGACAACTGACATGGCCTATAACCCCAAAACCGGCAAGGGCCTCGGCCGCTTCTATTCCGCCGAGCACCGCGCCTTCCGCGCCCGCGAATGGCGCGGCTTCCGGGACACCTTTTATGATTTCTTCCGCTGGCTCTATCTCTACGGCTTCATGGCCGCAAAGCTCGGCTGCCACCCGATCCTGATGGTCAAGGCCATGCTGCGCTACCGCTGGATGGTGTCCTACCTCACTGCGTCGCACATGGTCGACCGCCACACCATGGGCCTGCGCGGCAAGGAGCTGCGCTATGCGCACAACCAGTTTTTCTCCGTGCTGCATAATTCCGTCATCGGCGTGCGCGACATCATCGTGCGCGACAAGAACCTGCGCCCCAACAGCAAGCGCGCGGCAAAGCTGCGCGAGAACACCGTCATGTTCGACGAGATGACCCCGCACCTGATCATGATGGGCTTCCCCACCGTGAAGTGGATCGACATCGCCATGTTCGCCGTCGGTCTGCCGTCGGAGGTCGACCAGAACGCCAGTATGTTCTATATTGACGCCATGGAGCACCTCGGTCTGCCGGCGGATGTCTGCCCCGAGCCCGCCGCCGAGTGCGGCGTCGCCGTGGTGGACGACTATCCGCGCGTCGGCAAGTGCTACTTCACCGGCACGATGCCGTGCGACGGTGCGATCTCGCAGACGAACATCCTCACGCGGCACTTCAAGGACCTGCCCTCGTTCCAGATCACGCCGCCGCAGCGTGTCAACGAGCCGGAGGTGCAGACCTACGCGGTCAAGAACCTCAAGAAGGGCATCGAATTTCTCGAGCAGCAGTTCGGCGTCAAGTGGGACTGGGACGCCTTCTGGAAAAACGCCCAGATGTACAACGACACCTCGCGCTGCATGGTCGAAAAGTGGGACGTCAACTGCACCGACCACCCGCAGGTCTGCGGCGCGGCACTGGCGCTGCAGCGCGAATATGAGTTCCAGGCGGCGGCGTGCATGGACAAGTTCATGCACAAGACGGACCTGCGCGTCACGAAGATGATGCTCAAGGGCTACAAGCAGGACAAGGCGGCCAACGCGCCCCAGCCGAAATACCGCTGCCTCGTCTGGGCATGCCCCGCGCACTACTATACCAACTTCACCTACTGGACGCAGCACTGCTGGGGCGTCACCTGCGTCAACGACATGGAGGCCATGCTCAGCTACCTGCCCATCACCATCGGCGACAAGGAGCAGGCGCTGGCCGATCTCGCGCGCTGCTACGAGAAGATGATGATGCGCTCGCACACCAACGGCGGCTATGTCAACCTGCTCGACGAGTGCTGGAAGATGTGCGAGAAGTTCCACACGAACATCGTCATCATGTACGACCACGTATCGTGCAAGAACGTCGGCGGTCTGCACGGCCTGTTCGAGGATCAGGCGCGCGAGCGCGGCATCCACCTCATCTGGATCCCGCACGACGTCATGGATCCGCGCACGGTCTCGCGCCGCGAGATGCGCGAGGCATTCAGCCAGTATATGGTCACGGTGCTCAACGAGAAGCCGCTTGACCCCACTCTGTTGGATTACGAAGACGCACTCAGCTGGTAAGGAGGAACGAATATGGCTTGGTATTGGATCGTGCTCATCGTGCTCGCCGCGCTCTTTGGTCTGCTGTTTCTGGCATACATGACCAACGCGGACATGAAGCTCATCGAAAAGATCTACAACGCGCTCATCGCATACCACGACGCCAAGGACGTCGAGGAGCAGATCTGACGCGCACAGCGGGGGACAGCCCCCGGGAATACAACGAGCCGGGGCGGTCTATGACCGCCCCGGTGTGATTTTGTCGGAAAACCTGCCGGCCTGCCGCGCGCACGGTTGCAGGCCGAGAAATATTTTCTTCGCCGCACGTGGCGCCGGAGAAAAGGATGGGACTTTCTTTCGTCGCACCCCTTGCGGGGCGCGACAGGTGCTCGTGGCTCTCGCGGTCGTTCTTGTAGCCATTTCAATCCACGCGCCCCTTGCGGGGTGCGACGGCATAGCCCCGGTCGGACCACTTGTTGTAGTCGATTTCAATCCACGCACCCGTGATTTGATTCCGCTCCCTTCTGAAAAACAGCCGGTTGGTCATTTGGCCAGCCGGCTGTTTGATCATGATGGGAGCCACTGCATACGGGATGAAGGCGGCAAGCCGACGATATCATTGATACAAGAAAAGCTTTACAACGAAATTGCGCGCAAGCGGCGACTTTACGTTGTGATGTGCTCGACAGTGTCGCAAAGAAAAAACGAAAACGCCCTTGCGCGGCACGGCCTGCATAGATTACCGGAATTTGCAGAAAATAGGGTTGCCGAAACGCAAAACAGAGCAAAGGAGTTTTCAGAATATGAAGGCAACCGGAATCGTGCGCCGGATCGACGACCTCGGCCGCGTGGTCATCCCCAAGGAGATCCGCCGCACCATGCGCATCCGCGAGGGCGACCCGCTGGAGATCTACACCGACACCGACGGGCAGGTCATTTTTAAAAAGTATTCCCCGATGGGCGAGCTGTCCGAGTTCGCCGTGCAGATCTGCGATGCGCTGCACAAGACCACCGGCGCGATCGCCGCCGTGTGCGACCGCGACACCGTCATCGCCGTGGCCGGCGGCGGCAAGCGGGAGTTGCTCGAGCGGCGCGTCAGCCGCGAGCTTGAGGAGCTCATGACCGCGCGCGGCCAATATGCGGCCGATACCTGCACGCTGCCGGTCACCGAGACCGACGAGCGCTACGCTGTGGCCGTGGCCGCGCCCATCCTCTCCGAGGGCGACGTGCTCGGCTGTGTACTGTTTGCCGCCGCGCGCGGCGGCGCCCCCGCCGGAGACACCGAGCGTAAACTCGCGCAGGCGGTCGCCGGCTTTCTCGGCAAGCAGATGGAGAGCTGAAAGCCCCCCCAAAAGCAGCAAAAAAAGACCTCCGGGTACGCCCGGAGGTCTTTCGCTATGCGTGCAGCCATTGCGCGCCCTGTACGCCGCAGGTGCGCCCTGATCCAGAGACGGGATGAACGTGCCGATCGCGGAGAACAATGGTAGATAACGCGGTAAATAGAGATCAGATAAAAGAGAAAAGAATTGATAAAAAAGAGATGGGTCAGATCGCAAATGGACAAAAACAGTGCGTACGCAGCCATCCCAACTGCACTATGGTAGTTGCAGTTTAGCCCAGCGGGGATGAAAAGTCAAGAAAAAATCGCCTGAAATCTGTAAAATCAGGGATTGACAGGAAATTCACGCGCATGGCAAAACTCTGGCAAAGGAAAACCGTTGAACTTCGCGGCGTTCTGATGTAAAATAAAAAGGTACGCAATCCTGCGATACCGCAAGCAAGAGGGAGGTACGGCGCATGACCGTATTGGTGACCGGCGGCATGGGCTACATCGGCAGCCACACGTGCGTGGAGCTGCTCGAGCAGGGCATGGATGTCGTCGTTGTGGACAATCTCGTCAACAGCAGCGCGGAGGCGGGCAGACGGGTCGAGCAGATCACGGGCAAGCCCCTGAAGTTCTATCAGATGGACGTGCGCGACCGCGCCGGACTCGACCGCATTTTTACCGAGCAGAAAATCGACTGCGTCATCCATTTTGCCGGCCTCAAGGCCGTGGGCGAGTCGGTACATATGCCGCTGGAATATTACGACAACAACCTTGGCTCGACCGTCACGCTCTGCGAGGCAATGCGCGACCACGGGGTCAAGCAGATCATCTTCTCGTCGTCGGCGACGGTGTACTCCGGCGACAACGATATGCCGCTCTACGAGACGTCCCGCACCGGCAGCTGCACGAATCCCTACGGCTGGACGAAGTACGTCTGCGAGCAGATCCTGCGCGACTGTGTAGTGGCCGACCCGAGCTGGTCGGTCGTGCTGCTGCGCTACTTTAACCCCATCGGTGCGCACCCGAGCGGCCTCATCGGCGAGGATCCGCGCGGCGTGCCGAACAACCTCATGCCCTACATCTCGCAGACGGCCATCGGCCGGCTGGAGTGCCTGAACGTGTTCGGCGACGACTATGACACGCCCGACGGCACCGGCGTGCGCGACTATATCCACGTCATGGATCTTGCGCGCGGCCACGTCTCGGCCATCGCCTACATGGCGGCGCACACGGGCGAGAGCATTTTTAACCTCGGCACCGGCCGGGGCTACAGCGTGCTCGAAATGGTGCACGCCTTTGAAGCGGCCAACCACGTGCACGTTCCCTACCGCATCGCGCCGCGCCGCGCGGGCGACCTGCCGACGGTGTACGCCTGCCCGGACAAGAGCGCGCGCATCCTCGGCTGGCGCGCGGACTACTCGCTCGAGGATATGTGCCGCGACAGCTGGCGCTGGCAGACCCAGAATCCAAACGGCTACGAAACTGCCTGACGGCAACGCTTTGCGGCTCGCTCCGGCGATCCGCAAAAGCCTTGCGCCGCCTGCGGGCGGCGCATTTTTGCGGCCTGAAGCCGGGCCGGTCGTGTGTGTTTTGCACAAGCAAAATGAAAATATGTGTTGACATAAGACACAAGATATTGTACGATATACCCGCTCTCAATACAAAATAAAGCGGTTTTCCGCACAAGATATTGTGTTTTCGATTACGAGGGGGAGAAATAGAAAATGAAGATCATCAAGCGAAACGGTGCAGAGGCGACCTTTGATATCTCGAAGATCATCATGGCCGTCACGAAGGCCAACGCCGCCGTCGAGGAGGGCGCGCGCATGACGCCGCGCCAGATCCAGCGCATCGCCGAGAGCGTGGAGCTCGCCTGTCAGGAGCTCGGCCGCAGCGCCGCCGTGGAAGAAATTCAGGACATGGTCGAAAAGCAGATCATGGCGCACGGCGCGTTCGAGGTCGCCAAGGCCTACATCACCTACCGCTACACCCGCAGTCTGGTGCGCCGCGCCAACACGACCGACGACCGCATCCTGAGCCTGATCGAGTGCAACAACGAGGAGGCCAAGCAGGAAAACTCCAACAAGAACCCGATCGTCAACAGCACGCAGCGTGACTACATGGCCGGCGAGGTCAGCCGCGACATCACCAACCGCATCCTGCTGCCCAAGGACATCGTCGAGGCGCACGAGGAGGGCATCATCCACTTCCACGACGCCGACTATTACGCGCAGCATATGCACAACTGCGACCTTGTGAATCTGGAGGATATGCTCCAGAACGGCACCGTCATCACCGGCACGCTCATCGAGCGGCCGCACAGCTTCTCGACCGCGTGCAACATCGCGACCCAGATCATCGCGCAGGTCGCCTCCAACCAGTACGGCGGGCAGTCGATCTCGCTGACGCATCTGGCGCCGTTCGTGCAGGTCAGCCGCGAGCGCATCCGCCGCGAGGTCGCGGCCGAGATGCAGGCCATCGACGCGCATCCGGGCGAGGAGAAGCTGGCCGAGCTCGTCGAAAACCGCGTCCGTGAGGAGATCCGCCGCGGCGTGCAGACGATCCAGTATCAGGTCGTCACGCTGCTGACCACGAACGGTCAGGCGCCGTTCGTGACGGTGTTCATGTACCTCGGCGAGGCGAAAAACGAGCAGGAGCGCCATGACCTCGCCATGATCATCGAGGAGACGCTGCGCCAGCGCTATCAGGGCGTGAAAAACGAGAAGGGTGTCTGGGTCACGCCGGCGTTCCCGAAGCTCATCTACGTGCTCGAGGAGGCGAACATCCACGAGGATTCGCCCTACTGGTATCTCACGGAGCTGGCCGCCCGCTGCACCGCCAAGCGCATGGTGCCGGACTACATCTCCGAGAAGAAGATGCTCGAGCTCAAGGTGGACAAAAACGGCGAGGGCCACTGCTACACCTGCATGGGCTGCCGCAGCTTCCTGACGCCGTATGTCGACGAAAACGGCAAGCCGAAGTATTACGGCCGCTTCAATCAGGGCGTCGTGACCATCAACCTGCCGGATGTGGCGCTGTCCTCCGGCGGCAACATGGAGAAGTTCTGGAAGATCTTTGACGAGCGGCTGGAGCTGTGCCACCGCGCGCTCATGTGCCGCCACGAGCGGCTCAAGGGCACGCTCTCGGACGCCGCGCCCATCCTGTGGCAGTACGGCGCGCTGGCCCGCCTGAAAAAGGGTGAGCCGATCGACAAGCTCCTCTACGGCGGCTACTCGACCATCTCCCTCGGCTACGCGGGACTGTATGAGTGCGTCAAGTACATGACCGGCAAGTCCCACACCGACCCCTCGGCGACGCCGTTCGCGCTCGAGGTGATGCAGCACATGAACGACGCCTGCAAGCAGTGGAAGCAGATGCACAACATCGACTTCAGCCTCTACGGCACGCCGCTGGAGTCCACGACCTACAAGTTCGCCAAGTGCCTGCAAAAGCGCTTCGGCATCATCCCCGGCGTCACGGACAAGGGCTACATCACCAACAGCTACCACATCCACGTGACGGAGAACATCGACGCGTTCAGCAAGCTCGCCTTCGAGTCGAAGTTCCAGGCGCTCTCCCCCGGCGGCGCGATCAGCTACGTCGAGGTGCCGAATATGCAGAACAACATCCCGGCGGTGCTCGAGGTGATGAAGTTCATCTACGACAACATCATGTACGCCGAGCTCAACACCAAGAGCGACTACTGTCAGGTCTGCGGCTTTGACGGCGAGATCGAGATCGTCGAGCACGACGGCAAGCTCATCTGGCGCTGCCCGAACTGTGGCAACACGGATCAGGACAAGATGAACGTCGCCCGCCGTACCTGCGGCTACATCGGCACGCAGTTCTGGAATCAGGGCCGCACGCAGGAGATCAAGGAGCGCGTGCTGCACCTGTAAGGCGGCGCGCGGAGAAAAAAATACCCGGCGGGCGTGTCTGAAGCGGCGCGCCCGCTGTTTGTGAGGAATTGCTATGAATTACGGTCAGATCAAGACCTGCGACATTGCCAACGGCGTCGGCGTGCGCGTGACGCTGTTCGTCTCCGGCTGCACGAACCACTGCTACAACTGCTTCCAGCCGCAGACATGGGACTTTCACTACGGTCAGCCGTTTGACGCGGCGGCCGAGCAGATCATCTTCAACGAGCTGGAAAAGCCCTTCATCCGCGGCCTGACGCTGCTCGGCGGCGACCCGTTCGAGCCGGAGAATCAGCGCGCGCTCGTGCCGTTTCTGCACCGGGTGCGCGAGCGCTACCCGGATAAGGACATCTGGGCGTTTTCGGGCTTCGTGCTCGACAAGGAGCTCACCGTCGACGGCGCGCACCCGCGCTGCGAGGTCACGGACGAGATGCTCTCGCTCGTCGACATCCTCGTCGACGGGCGCTATGTGGACGCACAGCGCAACCTCAGCCTGCGCTTTCGCGGCTCGGAAAACCAGCGCATCATCGACATGAGCCGCACCCGCGCGGCGGGGCACATCGTACTCTGGGAGGGCATGAACGGATGGAAGTGAAGATCCAGAAGCTGCGCCCCGGCGCCGTCACCCCGCGGCGCGGCAGCGCGGACGCGGCGGGCTATGATCTCTACGCCTGCCCGGCGGACGGGCAGAGCGTCACGATCGCGCCGCACACGACGGCCATGATCGGCACGGGGCTTGCCCTCGCCATCCCGGCGGGGTATTTCGGCGGCGTGTTCGCGCGCAGCGGCCTTGCGTCCAAGCAGGGGCTGCGCCCGGCAAACTGCGTCGGCGTGATCGACGCGGACTACCGCGGCGAGTGCACCGTCGCGCTGCACAATGACACGGACGCACCGCGCACCGTCGCCCCCGGCGACCGCATCGCCCAGCTTGTGATCCTGCCGTTTCTCGCGGCGGAGTTTTCGGACGCCGACGCGCTCGACGAAACTGACCGCGGCGCGGGCGGCTTCGGCAGCACCGGCCGGTAAAGCAACAATAACGCAGCCCCCTTCGAGCGTCTCGAAGGGGGCTGCGTTTTGCTTTGTTCAGCGGCAGACTTGCTTTATTCAGCGGCAGTCTGCGAACACGGGCGAGAATTCGTCGAGCTTCTCGCACGTGTAGCGCCGGGTGTTGTCCTCGCACACGGGCAGCATCTGCTGCGTGAATGCGGCGCAGCGCGTCCATTCATCGGTGACGGCCTGACTGTGCGCGGTGTTCAGGTCGTAGTGCTGCGCGAGATAGTCGGCGAGGTAGGGCGTGAATTTCTCCGCGCCGAAAATGTTCAGATGCTCGGCGTTGGCGAAATCATTGAGCGGGTCGAGGCCGATGGCGTCCATCTGCGTGTCGAAGTTCGCAAAATCATACCCGTACTCGTGCACGACCGCCTCCAGCTCGGCAAACACGGCGTCATAGTTTTCAATGACGGTGCGGTGCGGGAAGCGGGCAAAGAGCACGTTTTTGATTCCCTGTGCCCTGGCTGTCTCGCAGAAGGTGCGCAGGCTCTGCTCGTTGAAATCGTCGAGCGATTGCTGACGCACGGGGATCTCATCCGTCTCCGTGAGGAACATGGAGATGGACAGAAACGGCTTGGTGTACGAATAACCCGCGTCGCGCGCCTGCTGCTGCAGCGACAGCGAATTGCGGATGAGGTCCCGCTTTCTCCAGTTGTCGTGGTATTTGAGCAGCGGCACATAGTACGACAGGCGCTTGCCCTGCACGCACTCGTTGATGGCCTGCACCTTGTTGCGTGAGAGCGGCAGCGTGTCGAGCCACTCGCGCGTTGCGGCCTTGCCGAGCTCCTTGCGCTCGTCCTCCGTGTAGAGAAAGCCGTTGACCTCGACCACGTAGACCGCGGGGCTCTGCCGCTTGGCACTCTCACGCAGCATGGAGGGGTACATGGTCCCCTGTGCGGCCGACACGGCCAGCGGATAGCTCGTAAAGACCGCGTGCTGCCACGCCAGCGGCGCGCAGTAGTCCGTGAACGTCTCGCTCGCGCCGAGGATCATGACGTCGAGCGAGTTTTTCGGCTCCAGATAGAAGCTGCGGATGTACTGCTGCTCGGTGGCGTTGTTGACGGTCAGCAGCCGCGTGAGCGCGCCGTAGACCAGCGCCACGATGAGCAGAAACGCGATCACGCGCAGGACGGTATTTCTTTTTGCGTGTTGTTTTGGATTCATTGATGTTCTCCACATGCTGTGTTAGCGCCACGCGGAAAATTGCGGCGAAAACTCGTTGAGATTCTGCTCCGTGTTCGCAGCGGCCAGCTCCTTGCACAGCGGCAGCGTCTGCGTCACGAAGGCGGCGCAGCGGTCCCACATGGCGGTGAGCTCGGCGCTGTACGTGCCCGTCAGGTCATAATGCGCGGTGAGATACTGCCCGAGCCACGCGGTGAAGATCTCCATGCCGGCGGTGTTGAGGTGGTCGGAGTCGATAAAATCCGCGCAGCGGTCAAGACCGATGGTGTCAAACGCGTCGTGCAGGTCGAGCAGGTCGTAGCCGTATTCGCCCACGACGGCGGCCACGTCGTCAAAGACGCCGGGGTCGGTCGTCTGCGTGCGGTGCGGCGTGCGCAGAAAGAGCGTCTGCACGCCGAGACTCTGCGCCTGCGCGCAGAACGCGCGCAGATACTGTTCGTTCGCCGCGCTGAGCGTCAGCGGCCGGACATCGGGCTCAAAATCCGCGGACAGGGACTTGCACACCGTTTCCACGCCCTTGGTCAGCGAGCAGCCGGTCTCATCCATGATGTGCAGACGCCGCTGCACCGGCACCCATTTCCCCACCTGATACCAGTTGGTGTGGTACTTGGCGATGTTGAAGTAAAACGAGGTCTGCAGCTCTCGCGGCACACAGGTGCGGATGGTCTCGAGCCGGTTGCGCGACCAGGGGATGTTGTCGATCCACTTGCGGAGGTTGGCCTCCAGCGTTTCCGGGTTTTCGTCGTTGATGAAGCCGTCGATGTCCACGACGATCAGCTTCGGGTGCTGGCGGTTCACCGCTTCTGTGAGCAGGGAGCCGTAGAGCCGTGCCGGGATGTTCGAGACCGTCAGCGGATAGCTCGTGTAGCCGTACTGCTGCCACGCGAGCGGGGCGCTGTAGCCGGTGTAGAGCTGGCTCGCGCCGATGAGCACCACGTCGAGGCTGTCCTCCGGCTCGAGGAAGAAGCCGTGCACGTGGCGCTTGTCCCAGTCGTTATTCGCGACGAGCATCGGGGAGATGAGCCCGATGCCCAGCGCAGCGATGAGCACGAAAATGAGCGCGCGCACCGCTGTGCGGGATTTGGAGATCGGTCGTTTTGTCATAGCTTAAAACTGCATATACACGAATTCGGATGCCTGCACGCCGGGACCGTAAACGCCCATGAGCACGACGGCGAAGATGCCGGCAAGCAGCACGGCCCAGCGCAGGGCGAGACACTTCTCGTCGAGGATCTCGCGGATGGTGCGCTGCGAGCGCTCCTGAATGACGGAGGCGGTGAAGATCACGACTGTGCCGAACAGCAGCACGGCCCAGTCATACCGCGTCAGCGGCAGGGCCTCGAGCACGGCGCCCGGCCGCAGCTGCGACAGGTGCAGGTCGGTCACGGATTTTAACATCATGCCCATCGCGGCGCGAAATCCGTCAGCGATGTCAAAGTAATAGCCGATGAGCACGACCACGAACGTGCGCAGCATGGAAAACACCTGATACCACGCGCTCTTGCGCTCGATGTGCAGCGCGGCGACGACCTTGTCCGACACCGGCTGCAGCAGCGTGGACACGAGGATGACCATGCCGTTCCAGAAGCCGAAGGCGACGTATTTCCAGCTCGCCCCGTGCCAGATGCCGATGATGAGAAACGTGATCAGCGAGGCCACGGCCGTCGGCAGGACCTTGCCGATGTGGTTGCCGAGGTGCTGCTTGGCGTGGCGGCCCCAGTTGAGAAACGCCTTCGAGATCGACAGCGGGTAGAACAGGTAGTTGCGCAGCCAGTCGCCGAGCGAGATGTGCCAGCGGTGCCAGTACTCGGTGAGCGTGCGCGAGAAGTACGGCCGGCGGAAGTTTTCGCCCATGGTGATGCCGAACATCTGCGCCACGCCGCGCGAAATGTCGATGCCGCCGGAGAAGTCGGCATAGAGCTGCAGCGCGTACACGATCGCGGCCAGCAGCACGTAGGTGCCGGCGTAGTCGGTGTACGCCCCGGCGACGGTGTGGATCATGCCCACGGCGCGGTCGGCGATGACGAGCTTTTTGAAAAAGCCCCAGAGGATCAGCTGCGCGCCGAAGCGGATGTTGTCAAAGTTATACTTGTGCTCGTCATAGAGCTGGTGCGCCAGCTGGTCGTACACGCCGATCGGGCCCTGAATGATCTGCGGGAAGAAGGACACGAACAGCGCGAGCTTGCCGACGTTGCGCTCGGCGGGCACTTTTTCGCGGTAGACATCGAGCACATAGCCCATGGACTGGAACGTGTAAAACGAGATGCCCAGCGGCAGCAGCAGCCCGATGTGGCCGAGCGAGACCGTCAGCCCCACGGACGCGAAGAGCGTTTCCATGGACTCGGCAAAGAAGTTATAGTATTTGAGCACGGCGAGGATGCCGAAGTTCAGCAGCAGGATGGCGATCATGAGCGCCTTGCGGCGGGACTTGCAGCGCTTTTTGTACGCCTTGCGCTCCTCGCGCTCCCAGTCCTGCTTGTGCGCGGCGACGGTCTGCTCCATGCGCGCGGTCATGGCATCCATGCCGCGGGCGCCGAAGTAGGTCGTGAGCGTCGTCACGAGGATAAAGCCCATGTAGCGCAGGCACACGAACGCGTAAAACGCGTAGCTGCCGATCAGCAGCACCACCCACTGGAACCGCTTCGGCACGAGGTAGTACAGCACCAGCAGTGCGAGCACCAGCAGGTAAAACGGCAGAGATGTCAGCGTCATGCTTCGTCCTCCGGCGTCCGGCAGGTGTTGAGCACGTCGGTCGCGAACCGGTCGCGCACGAGCGTGAAGTCCCCGCCGCGGCAGAGCGCCACGCGCGGCATGTCACGCGAGAGGAACACGGCCACGCCCTCCGTCACGGAGTAGGCGCCGCAGCGTCCGAAGGCGATCACGTCGCCCACGCGCAGGGGCGGCAGCTGCGCCTCGCGCACCAGCACGTCCGCGGTCGTGCACAGGCTGCCGCAGAGCATCCACGGCTCGGCGGCGTCCGCGCTCTCGCGCAGCAGCGTCAGCGGCGGGGACTGCATGCCCATGAGCTGACCGTCATACTTCACCTGATGCATACCGCCGTCGCACACGGCATAGTTCACGCCGAGGTTGCACTTGGCGTCGGCCACGCCGGTGAGGAACGTGCCGCAGGGGGCGGCGAAAAAGCGCCCCATCTCGATCGTCAGCGGATACTTCTCGCCGAAGGCGCGGATATGCTCCGCCGCCGCGTCGAGCAGCGCGCCGTCGCGCGCCTCGGCATCGTCGCGCAGGCACTCGGCGTTCAGCCCCGGACCGTATTCCACGTGCTGCGCCGTGAAGCCGTACTTGTCGTGCAGCATCGTGAGGTATTCGTCCAGATGCGCAAGCTCCTTTGCGATCACGGCGCCCTTGCGCTTTTGCGTGCCGGAAAAATAGTGGATGCCCGCGATCGTCACGTTCCGGAACTCCGCGCGGCGCGCAACGAGCTCCTCCAGCGCGGCGGGATCCATGCCGAACTGGCTGCCGGCGGTCAGGCGCGGCAGCACGCGCACGTGCTTTCCCTGCGCGGCCGCGGCGGCGCAGATGAGATCAAAATGCAGTGTGCTCTCGGCCGTGAGCAGGTCTGCCCCCAGCGCGACGGCGCGCGCGACATCGTCCGCGCCCTTGTTCACGCCGGAGTAGAGGATGCGCTCGGGCGCGATGCCGAGCTTTTCGCAGATCGTCAGCTCGCCCGGGGAGCAGACCTCCACCCAGCGGAACACGTCCGGCAGGCCGCGCAGCACGAAGGGGTTTGCCTTCATGGAGTAGCAAAGCTGCACGTGAGAGCCGAACGCGGCGCGCACTTTTTCAGCGCGCGCCGTGAAAGCATCCAGATCAAACAGATACAGCGGCGTGCCGTATTCGGCGGCCGCCGTTTTCAGAGCAGTCCTGTCCATCAGTCCTCGTCCTGCAGGCGCTGCACCATGGCCAGCAGACTCTTGGCGGAGTTGAAGTTCTCCGGCACGAGATCCTTTGCGCCGATCTCGATGTCGAACGCGTCGTTGAGCGCCGCGACGAGCGACACGATGTCGAACGACTCGAGAATGTGGTCGTCGATGAGCGCGGTCTCGGTCTCAAAATCCACGTCCGGGCGCAGATCGGTCAGAATGTCCATCAGTTCCTGTTCCATAATAAAATACCTCCTGAAATGTGAGTAATGTAAACGATTATCGGTGGGCGTCAGCGATGCGCCCGGCCAGCGCGCGCATATCCGTCTTGCCGTTGTCGAGCCGGGGCATGGCGTCAAGCTGCTCAATCTTGCGCGGCACCATAAAGCCCGGCAGGTCGGCGCGCAGCGCCACGGCGATGTCGCGCTTGGTCACGTCCGCGCCGGTGTAAAACAGCCAGATCTGCTCGTGCTCCTGATCGTAGAGCGCGCAGGCCTCCTCCACGCCGGACACCTTCGCCGCGGCGAGGTCGATCTCGCCGAGCTCCACGCGGTGACCGAGGTGCTTGACCTGCCGGTCCTTGCGGCCGTGGAACATGAGGTTGCCGTCGGGCGCGAAGTGCCCGAGGTCGCCGGTCTTGTAGATGCGCTCGTCGTAAGCGTGGTTGAGCGGGTTTTGCAGGAAGCTCTCGGCGGTCTTTTCGCGGCTGTTGTAGTAGCCGAGCGCGAGGATGGGCCCCTTGACGCAGATCTCGCCGATCTCGCCGTCGGGCACGGCCTCATTGCGCTCCGAGAGCAGAAACACCTCATAGTGCGGGTACGGCTTGCCGATCGGCAGCACGTCGGTGTCCTCCACCAGACCGGGCACGACGTAATACGTGCACGAGGCGGTCGCCTCCGTCGGGCCGTACTGGTTGACGAAGCGCGCCTGCGGCAGCGCGAGCTGCCACTGGCGCAGGCAGCTGCACGGCATCACCGAGCCGGAGAAGCACACCTTGCGCAGGTGCTGCGGCACGCTGCACTCGAACGCGCCCAGCGCGGCCGGCACCGTCAGCGCCGAGACGCTCCAGCCCACGGCCGTCACGCCCTTGTCGTTCATGTATTCGAACAGACGCTCCGGCGACATGAAAAGTTCCTTCGGAATGATGGCCGTCGTCGCGCCGAAGCGCAGCGGCAGATAAATGTCGCGCACGGCGGCGATGTAGTCCAGCGGCGACTGGTTGCCGAGGATGTCCTCGCGCACGATGCCCATCACGCCGGCGTAGTCCTCGATGTAGCACATGAGCGAGTGCTGCGCCGTGATGACGCCCTTGGGCGTACCGGTCGAGCCGGAGGTGAAGATGATGTACAGCGGGTCGAGCTCACGCGCGCGCGCGCGGCAGTCTGCCAGCAGCGCCGCGTCCTCGCAGCCCTCGAGCAGGTCCTCCGCGATGAGGATCTCGCCGCTGAATTCCAGCGTCCTGGCCTTGTCGTAAAACGCGCGCTGCACGATCATCAGGTCGGTGTCGAGCGTATTTAAAATAGAGTTGAGCCGGTGCACGGGCATCGTCCCGTCCATCGGCGCGTAGCAGCAGCCGGCGTATACCGCGCCGAGAAACACGGCCGGGGTGTGTGCGTTGCGCCCGCTCATCACGGCGATGGGCGCCTTGCGTCCGGCGCGCAGCCTTGCCGCCGCCGTGCCGATGATGCGCGCCTCGCGCCGCACGTCGGCAAAGGTCACCGCGCCGTCCTCGTCAAGAAAGGCGGGCTTGTCCGGACAGGCTGCGGCGGTGACTTCCAGCCAGTCGAGCACGTTTGTATCCATGCGTGCAGCTCCTTCCTGTTATCTATCCATAATCGGCAATTATCCTATCATGTTTCCCCGCTAAAAACAAGCAAAACCGCGACAGTTTTAAGAAAAGGTAAGATTCCCGCGCGCCCGCGCTCCGCACTTGACGCACCCGCAGCCAAAACGTACAATGGGTGTTGGATAACTGTACGGCTTTTTGGGCAGCAAAAGGAAGAGCTGTTTGATTTTTACAAAAATATAGCTGGAAGTTTGTGTATAATACCCCTATCGGTGTGCAATAAAACGTGGTATCCTTTTGGTTAGTAAGCGTGACGGCTGAAGTGGGGCGGGAAACTCCGAAGCGTTCCCGCCCCGCCCCGCCGTGCGCGTTTCCGGTTCGGACAGGCTGCGCTTCGGAGGTCTGCCCTCCGGCCGGGATCAACAGGGGGGATGCCCGCGAAGGGAAAGGAAGAACGAAGATGTCAAAACAGGTTCAGAAAGTGTGCAATGCCATCTCCACCGCTGCGGTGGTGCTGGTGGTCATTCTGGCGCTGCTTCTGGTGGGTGTGCGGCTGGTCGGTCTGCGGCCGATGTGCGTCCTGTCCGGCAGCATGGAGCCGACGTATCACACCGGCTCGCTGATCTATGTCAAGCCCTGTGCGCCCGAGGACGTGCAGGTCGGTGACGCGATCACGTTCGTACTCAATGAGGACTTGGATGTCGTCACACACCGCGTGATCTCCATCGATGCGGAAAACGAGCATTTCTACACGCAGGGAGACGCGAACGACGCGCCCGACGGCGCACCTGTCTATTTCAAGAACCTCATCGGCCGCCCGGTGTTCACCATCCCGTATCTGGGCTATGTTTCGCACTGGGTCTCGAACCCGCCGGGGATGTATCTGGCCATTGCGATCGCGATCGTGCTCGTTGTTCTGGCGTTCCTGCCGGACATGCTGCGCAAGGCGGCTGAGGCCGATGCCCGCGATGCGGCGCGCCGAGCAGAGGCAGAAAACGTGGCAAAATGCACAGAAAACGGCGGCAAAAACCGTCAGATTTAAACATTTTCACGGGAGCATGAAATATTTTCAAATCTCCGTGCATTAACTCAATGAACGCTGACAGCGCACGTTGGACGCTGTTGAGACATGGTGAGTTCGGAAACCAGAATTTGTGTAAGGGAGGAAACACAAAAATGAAGAAGAAAACTTTGACGATCGCCATCGCGCTCGTGCTTGTCGTGGCGCTGGCGGTTGGCGCGACGTGGGCGTATCTGACGGCGAAGACCGAGGCGGTTACGAACACCTTCACGGTCGGCAAGCTGTTTGATCAGGACGGCGCGTTGACGCTGAAAGAGCACAAGGCGGTTGCACAGACTTCCGGCGAGTATTCTTACAAGGTCACCACTGAAGAGGCGACGGGCAATGAGTACACTCTGCTCCCCGGCACGAAGATCGAAAAAGACCCGTTTGTTAAGGTCACCGGCCTGAAAGCCGGCGCTTCCTGCTATCTTTATGTTGAGGTCGTGGCTTCGGACGCGAAGAACGTTCTGAAATATAGTGTGGCCGATACGTGGGAGCTGCTTGCTGGTGTTACGGGCAAGAACGGCGGCGCGGTTTACGTTTACAAGACGAACGATGGCAACAGAGTGACTGCAGATGTCACCGCGACCAGCATTCTGGCAAGCAACCTTGTCGAGGTTAACGATTTTGACGTGAATTCGGATGCGACTGCCAGCCTAACGTTCTATGGCTATCTGTGCCAGTCCGCTGGTTTTGCGGATGCTGCGGCCGCGTTTGCCGAGTGCTTTTAAGCAACTCCCTCGCAGCTTTCCCTGAGCCAATTCCTTGAACACCTTGTGCAGAGCGCTGTACACAAAAATAGAAAAGGAGAACGCTACTTATGAAGAAGAAAACCATTCTGATGGCTGCGATCGCAGTCATGCTCGTCGCGGTGCTGGTCGTCGGCGGCACGCTGGCGTACTTCACCGATACGAAGTCGGCAACCAATACGTTCACCATGGGCAATGTCAAGATTGCTCTGGATGAGCAGCAGAAGGGCGAAAACGGTCTTGAGGCCTTTGAACAGAACAAGACCCTTGTCCCCGGCAAGTCCAACGACGGCAATGCCGTTTCCAAGATCGTTACGGTTAAGAACACGGGCGCGAATGATGCTTGGGTTTGGGTCGAGCTTAAGATTCCTGCCTATCTTGTGAGCAAGGAATATCCCACCAACGAGAGCAAGAACGCTCTGCACTGGAACAGCTACGGCTGCTTCAACGTTGAGTACAACGCCGGTAACTACTGGAAGCTTGCCACCAGCGACGGCATCGTTGATGCAAACCACAAAGTTACCGACCCCAAAATGGTTGCTGTTGAAGATGGCCTCTGGAACGACTACAAGTATGTTGGCACTGAAACAATCGGTGGCATCGAGTATGTTGTAATCCGCACGACCATGGCAAAGACCCTGCCCGCTGGCAAGACCTCTCTGCCCTGCCTCGCTCAGGTCTACATGGATTGGCGCGTGACCACGAATGAAGATGGTACTCAGTACATCCTGCCCGCTGGCGATCCGATCTCTGCGAATGCTTCTTGGGAAGTCATCGTGACCGCTTACGCGATCCAGGCGGATGGTTTTAACACGGTGGATGAGGCTGTTGCTGCTTATAACAACAACGGCAAGTAATTCCCCAACATTTTGACCCCAAAGGGGCGGCGAAATCGCCGCCCCCATCGGGGACTCTGGCTCGGCTTCAATCCGGGCGCGGGCGGCGGGACTGCCGCTGTCTACGCGCAGACTGAAAGAGAGAATCCCACAAAAACAGTCCCGGTGCGCCTTCGGGCGCGGAAGAGAATCCCTGCGCACAGCGCAGAATAACCCCCGGCAAGGAGAAAGGTGGTTTGTGCATGAAGAAGAAATGGACCATCGCGACGGTGCTCCTCCTGGCAGTGGCACTGCTGGCGGTCGGTACGTGGGCGTACTTTTCGGCCGTCGGCACGGCGGACAACGTCATCACGATGGGCTCGGTCAAGCTCGCGCTGCACGACGAGGACGGTAACGGCAATCCGTTCACGACCGTGCGCGTCATGCCCGGCAGCGTCGTGAACAAAGTGGTGTATGTGGAGAATGTCGGCACGGGTGCGTTTTACACCCGCGTGAAGATCACGCCCGAGATCCTCAACGCCGACAGCGAGCGCATGCCGCTCGACCCGAGCGAGCACCTGCTGGTGCTGGATCTGAACGATACCGACTGGATCGCCGGAGCGGACGGGTACTATTATTATAATGGTGCGGTCGATCCGAAGACGGCCACGACGCAGTTGTTCAGCCGCGTCACGTTCAGCACCAAAATGGGCAACGAATACCAGAATTCCACGGTGCACATCTATGTAACGGCGGAGGCCGTGCAGACGGCGAACCTTGAGCAGTACGCCGCCAATGATGTCAGAGATGTATGGAAGCACGTCGGAGCGGTCGAGGCGAGCACCTCGAGCACGCAGATCGACCCGATCCCGACGCCCTGAGAAAGGAGGACGAAACCATGAAAAAACGCATTCTCTCGCTCGTCCTCTGTGCAGCCATGCTGCTGAGTATGTGCCTGTTCATGGGCGCGGGCGTGGCAGCGGATGCGCCCGCCACGGAGGACTTTGTGCCCGCCGTGAACTTTACGAACGTCGCGCCGCTCGTTCAGGCCAATGCTCAGGCGGCGAACAGCCCCGCCCGTGCTCCGATGCTCACCGCGAATGTGAACGCAGTGACCACGCGGGCAACGGATAAAGGCGTTGTTACCAGCAAGACCGCGGCCAAGAACGCTGACGGCACGTATACCGTCACGCTTGAGGCCTATGCCACCGGCAGCAAGGTCATCTCCGAGATTCAGAAGGACGTCCCGACCGATATCGTGCTTGTCCTTGACCAGTCCGGCTCGATGACGGATGATATGGGCACGGTCAATTACAATGCTTATTCGGGCAGTGATACGCAAAATAACAGAAACTATGAAAAGCGGCATAACGGCGGCAGCGACAACCTCTGGTACAAGCTGGGTGATGGCAGCTATGTTTCGGTGTCTGTTTCCAGACAGGAGAAATGGACCTATACGCAGCTTGGTAATCTGAAAAACGGGAAACCGGCTATTGGTGGCGATAAGGGATACTCCCAATACGCGGATGATGGTAATCTCTACGAAAAGGTTGATACAGAATACAAAAAGGTGACAGTGACCAGAGAGCTGAATGGGTTTGAATACACCTACACCTATACCTTTGATGATGGTTCAAAGGTTGTGAGTTCAGGGTACAACAATGCACCGAATCTTGGTACGCACTATCCGCTCTATGCTGGCAGTATGGACTATGTGTATACCTACACCTACACCGATTCGAACGGTGCTGTGCAGACCATCGGCACGTCCACGGGTGCATCTACAAGATTCACACCAGCTTTTTATCAGCGTTCGGTGAGCTCCAGCGGCGGCGGCAGCAGACTGGCGGCACTAAAAAGTGCAGCAACGGAGTTTGCAAACTCTGTTGCAACCAAGGCTGCCGGTAAAGACGGCCAGCTCGGCACGGATGACGACGTCGACCATCGGATCGCGGTCGTCGGCTTTGCGTGCGGGCAGACTTATGGTTGGACAAATTACAACTACGAAAATACAGAAGTGTTCGTAGGTGCAAAGCAGTACACGTATGGCACTGCGGCGCAAGGGCAATACCAGAACGCGTTTCAGGATATGAACAGCGCCACGGGTGTCCAGAATGTCAGCGATTCTATTGGAGTGCTTGCTGCTGACGGCGGTACGCTCACAAACCTTGGTCTTGAGATGGCTAATGGCATCTTCCAGAGCAATCCTATCACGCAAGGTGAAATGCGCAACCGTGTTGTTGTGGTGTTCACAGATGGCGTTCCCGGTTGGAGCGGTTATGATTCCGATGTAGCTCAAAGTGCTATTGCACAGGCAAACGTTGCAAAGACGACCCACAGCGCTACTGTGTACAGTATTGGAATTTTTGCCGGTGCTGATGCCACCAGCTCGGGCAACAAATCCGGCAGCGAGACGCAACAGGCCAACTGGTTCATGCAGAACCTGTCGAGCAACAACGGCGTTGTGCAAAACCCGAGCTATTACCTCTCCGCTGCGGATGCGGAGTCCCTGAAAAACATCTTTAAGCAGATTAGCGACCAGATCGAAACCGGCGGCTCAAGCACCACGCTTAGCAGCGAGGCGGTCGTCAAGGACATCATTTCGCAGCAGTTCTGCCTCCCGGCCGGTACAACGGCGGAGCAGATCCGGCTGCAGACCTATGCCTGCACCGGAAAGACCGGAGACACGTATCAGTGGAGCACAACTAACGATGGGAATATGGGCGCAACTGCCAGCATCCTGTCGGATGGACAGGTCAGCGTGACCGGCTTTGACTTCGCCGACAATTGGTGCGGCGTGGAAACGCAGACGGATGGCACGGAAGTCCCGCGCGGCCATAAGCTGGTTATCTCCTTCGAGGTCGTGCCAAAGGACGGTTTCCTCGGCGGCAACGATGTGTTCACGAATGCCAACGCTGCTATCTACGCAAACAGCACGGCGCAGCTTCCGGTTGCGACCTTTGAACGCCCGCAGGTCAATGTGCCGATCCAGCCTGTGACGGTGACGGCGGCGGAGCAGAATATGTATCTGCTCGGCGATCTGACTGCCGACCAGTTGAAAGCCGGTGCAACGGCCTCGGTCGGAGGCGTTTCTCTCAACTTGAACGCAGACAATTACGGCCTTGAAGCTTGGCAGACGGAATACGTGGACATCACCGTCTCGGTCACGGATGCAAACGGCAACGGGATTACTAACCTGTCTGACCTGAAAGATGACGTTACCTATTCGGTCACGGTCACGGCCGCGCCGAAGACGGCAAGCACTGCGGCCGACGCCGCAACGAAGCAGACGGGCATCAACACTGCCAAAGTCAACGTTTACAAGCCGGAGCTGACCTTTAAGGACAGCGAGGGCTATTACGGCGACACCGCGCCCGGCTTTGACGGCAACCTGACCGCCACCGTGTGGAAGCACGGCGAAACCGAGGCCAATACTGCTGTGATGGGCGAAGCCCCTGAGTTGACGCTTACCTACACGCCGGACACCGATGCTATCGTGGACGGCAAGATCAACACCCGGACGGACTTCGGTGTGGCTGCGGCTGTGAAGATCGGTGAGGCCGATGTGACGGCGAATACCACATTCCAGCACACGTCCTGCGATGGTAAGACCTGCACGCTGCCGGACGGCACAGCGTTCCTGTGCCATGTCAGCACCTGCAGCCTGACGATCTCCAAGGCCGTCACCGGCGACGGCGCGAACCCGAACCAAACGTTCGTGTTCGATGTCAAGGACAGCACCGGTAAGCTCGTGACCACCATCGTGCTCAAGGACGGCGAACAGAAGACCATCACCGGTCTGGCCGTCGGCACGTACACGGTCACCGAGGATACCGCTTGGTCGTGGAGCTACAGCGTCGTTGGCGATAACAACCCGACGGCCACGCTCAGCAGCACGATGCCCAGCACCACGGTCGATGTCACCAACCATTACAATTCGCACAACTGGCTCACGAGCATTGCCGACGTGATCAACACTTGGATCAGCGGCAGCGCCGCGCAGAAAAACTGAACAGGAGGGATGACATATGAAACGTATCTTTAACGGTTCAGGCGGGAGAAAGACCGCGCTCATCCTCTCCCTGTGCCTGATCTTCGCACTGGCCGTCGGCACGACGTTCGCCCTGCTCAAGGCGAGCACCGACCCCGTGGAGAACACCTTCACGGCGGCCAAATCCGGAACGGACATCGTCGAGGAATTGGATGGAAACCAGAAAAAGAGCATCGTCGTCCAAAACACCGGAACGGCCGTGTCCTATGTCCGCGTCAAGCTGGTCATGAACTGGGTGGACGATAACGGCAATGTCTCCGCCGAGCCGGTGAACATCACGCCGAGCATCACGGACGACTGGTTCGAGCAGGACGGCATCTACTACTACAAGACGCCGGTCGCACCGGACGGCAAAACGGAAAACCTGCTGAAGGCGAACTCGCCCATCACCGAGCCGGCCGACAAGCCCGCGGGCTGTCACCTCGAGGTGACGGTGCTGGCCGAGAGCATTCAGGCCGCGCCGAGCAAGGCTGTGGAGGGCGCGTGGACGGCGGTCAAGGTCGTGGACGGCAATCTGACTCCGGCAGTCCAGGTACCGGACGTGACACCATAAGGAGGGCAGCGGTATGAAACACAAAAAGTTTACCATGATCGTCGCCCTCGTGCTGGTGGTCGCGCTGGCCGCGGGGCTGGGCATCTGGGCGACGGGCGAGGAAAAGCTCCCCACCGTCACCTACTATGACGGCAACGACGGCAACAACGCGCGCTTTGCCTTTACCAACACCGGCAAGGGCTCGGCGACGGACCTGTTTGCCAACTTCTCCAACTGCATGCCCGGCGACAGCCTCACGCAGACCATCTGCGTCAAGGCCGACAGCGCCAACGGCGCGCAGGGCGCGAAGGTCTACCTCCGCGCCGAGATCGACGGCGACACCTCCGCCAAGGAGGGTACCGCCATCAAGTACGACGATGTGCTCAGCCACATCAACATGACCGTGTCGCAGGACGGCAAGGTGCTCGCGACCAATAAGAACGCGAGCCTCTTCGACCAGCTCGACGCGGCCGACGGACTCAAGAGCGACGTCTTCGTTGCCGAGGTCTTCCCGAAGGCAGACCCGATCAAGCTGGACGTGACCGTTGAGATCGATCCCGCGATGGGCAACGCCTTCCAGGAAGCGGCCGCGCACATCAAGTTCGTCTTCTCCGCAGAGGACAACGAGCTGCCGCCTCCGCCGCTGGAGCGCGATAACCACGACTCGTACATCGCCGGTTATCCGGACGGTACGGTCGCACCGGGCAGACCGATCACGCGCGCCGAGGTCGCCGCGATCTTCTACCGCATCCTGAGAGATGACGGCCGTGAGGAGATCTGGACCACCAAGTGCTCGTACTCGGATGTCCCGGCTCAGAGCTGGTACACCAGTCAGGTCGCCACGCTCACCAACGGCGGCATCCTCGCCGGCTACAAGGACGGCACATTCCGCCCGCAGCAGTACATCACCCGCGCAGAGTTCGCGACGATCGCGGCGCTGTTCTTCCATGCGCCGGAGGTCGAGGACGATGCCTTCACCGATATCTACGACAGCTGGGCGCGCGACTACATCAACCGCGCGGCGAAGCTCGGCCTGATCAGCGGCTATAAGGACGGCACGTTCCGCCCGCAGAACCAGATCACCCGTGCCGAGGTCATGGAGATCATCAACAACGTCCTCTTCCGTACCCCGGATAAGGATCATCTGCTGCCGGACATGATCGTCTGGCCGGACAACAGCAACAAGACGGCCTGGTACTACGCAGCCGTGCAGGAGGCCACCAACGGCCACGAGTACGAGCGCGCGGACAACACCTCGCCTGAGACGTGGACGGAGCTCAGACCGCCGCGCGACTGGGATGCGCTGGAGGCAGAGCTGACGCAGAAGTATCCCGACCGGTAAGCGCTGCGCTGACGGTTGGAAAAACACCATAGCGGACACCCCCTGTGCTGCGCACAGGGGGTGTTGCGTCTGTCAAAAAGGAATACTTTTTGACAAAGGATTTGTGGCCTGACTGCAGCGCACGCGCCGTCCGTCTCCGGCGGACGGCGCGCACGTTTG
>OGYD01000791.1_pt1 | contig 25962 bp, 32 predicted proteins | sample 1576441 | NCBI WGS metagenome assembly OGYD01 (sample SAMEA3541537, study PRJEB24748) | human gut metagenome | biome: human gut; feature: human-associated habitat; material: faeces | place: China | collected 2012 | reverse complement strand
GAAGTGCCCCCTCCCGTAATCTCTTAACCGTCAAGAGGGAGCGGCCACGAGGGCCGCCAGGGGGGAGGAACACAGACCATGAAGAACGCAGCGTTCATCACCGGATCCTACGGCGGGCTTGCCCCGCTCTTCCCGAAGAAGACCATGCTCGACTTCGTCTACGGCCAGCAGGTCGCAGGCAGCGCGAACAAGTAGGACAGAGACGGAGCGGAGAGGAGCTGAAGGCAGGGCACTGGCTGAGACGATCGAGTCGCTCGTCGACCCCGAGCTCATGAAGCGCATTCCCTCATTCGTGCGTGGGCATGCAGTCTCTGGAACAGCAAGGCTCATCGCACGCGAATATCCGGAGCTCGCCGGGAAGGCAGAGGCTGGCACGCTTGCAGAGGCAGACGAAGAGCGTCTGCGCACCATCGTGAATGACATCTATCAGGAGCGCATGAAGAAGCACAATATCTGAGACAGGAAGCTCCTGTACCTATAGGAAAGATCGATCCACGAAGCGCTTTATCCTGGACAAGGAATATCCGAGGGTGCTTGCATCCTTCGGCATCAGCGCCGAAGAGGCATTCAGGGCCGTAGGCGTGCCCGAAGACACGTTTGCCCATGAGACGCCGAGCATGACAGCAGAAGGATACTTTGCCTTCATGGAGGCCGTCGGAAGGCTTGCGCCGGACAAGGATGCAGCCGTGAAGATGGCAGGCACCGAAGGCATAGAGCAGTTCAGCCCGCCGGTCTTTGCAGCCTGCTGCTCTCATGATGGAAGGGCATGCATCGCTCGGCTCGCCCGCTGCAAGCGCCTCATCGGCCCCATGGAGTTCATCGTGCAGGAAGATGACGGAGCCCTGAGCGCAGAGATGACATGCGGCGATGCCGACCTTGTCATGCCCTCCTTCCTCGTCGAGGTGGAGTTTGCCTTCCCCGTGAACCTCATCAGGAAGGCCACCAGGAAGAAGATCTCGCCTGTCGCAGCAAAGATGCAGGAAGTTCCTGAAGACAGCTCGTTTGCAGCCTTCCTGGGATGCGGCATCAAGACAGCACCGAAGAATGCCCTGTCATGCGCTTCGAAGGACATGGATGTGCCGTTCGTCAGCGCAAACGATGCGATGTGGAGCTACTTCGAGCCCGAGCTCGGACGCAGGCTCGCAGAGCTGGAGACGGACGAGTCCTTTGCCGCACGCGTGAGAAGCGCCCTCACCGAAGCGCTGCCGGCGGGGGAGTGCGGCGCAGACGATATCGCACGCAGGTTCGGCGTGAGCAGGCGCACGCTCCAGCGCAGGCTCTCCGACGAAGGCACGACGTTCCAGAAGCAGCTTAACTACGCCTGCGAGCTCCTGGCGAAGCACTGTCTCTCCATGACAGCCATGGGAACAGACGAGATTGCCTGCCTTCTGGGCTCTCTCGAGCTCAGCAGCTTCCCGCGTGCCTTTGTCTTCTGGTGCGGTGAGAGTCCATCGGAATGGCGGAAGGCCCACTCTGCGAAATAGTGCTGTGGACAGAGATGCTCTCTCACGGCATACTGCATCATGCACAGGTGCGAAGAAGGAGCTGACATGACAGACTACGAGCTGCTCAGAGAGCAGATTACATCCATCGCAGAGGCAGACCCTACTTGGTACTGCTTCCTGCCGAATGCCTCAGCGCTCATCTATGAGGAGCTCGACCGCGTGAGCTGGGCGGGCTTCTACCTCATGAAGGCGGGGCAGCTCGTGCTTGGCCCCTTCCAGGGCAAGGTGGCCTGCGTGCACATCCCGCTTGGAAAGGGCGTCTGCGGCACAGCTGCTGCAGAGGATGCCATCCAGGTCGTGCCTGATGTCCATCTCTTTCCGGGACACATTGCTTGCGACAGTGACTCCCAGTCAGAGATTGTCGTGCCTATCCACAGCAAGGGCAAGCTTGTCGGCGTGCTCGATATCGACAGCACGTTCAAGAACCGCTTCACCACAGGCGACGCAGAAGGCCTTGCTATGGTTGCCAGGACAATCGGCGAGGTCTGCGATTTCGGCAGCATCGGGTAGCTCCATTGCGCTTCAGCTCTCTCGCAGCCTCGTGGAGCGGCAGCGCTGATTTTCTTGTCATATCCTCCTTTCTCCGGGCACACAAGCACCAGGTGCATGTGCCAGGAGAGGGGAGCATCTTGCTATGGATTGGAGACACAGCACTTTCGAAGACATGGACGCAGCGATAGCTCCGGCACGCTGGTGGCGCCGTCCGCCTGGGCGCACATCCTGGCTCTCTAAAGCAGTCTGCATGCTGGCGGCAGGGTTTGCGTTCGTGGCGCTTCTGGGAACTGGGCCGGTGACAGCATATGCAGAAGAGGCCACTGTCCCGCAGGATATGCAGCAGGCAGCAGATGGGGATGCAGCCAGCGCCAGCGATGCAGCTGCCTGGACCGAGCAGCATGCTGACCATGCAGCAGCGCCGGAACCTCCTCATATCGATGGACGTGGAGTGCCGGAATCCACGAGCGAAGCTTCCATCTCGCTTGCGGCAGCCTACGTTTCGGAAGAGCTCGATGGGCAGGACGAAGAGACGGAAGACAGTGGCGAGAGCGGCAATGCGGATGAGAGCACAACGAGGCTCAAGGATGCTGTCATCTCATCAGTGGGTGAGTCCTCACCTTCTGTCGCCGTGCCAGAAGGCGGCAGTCTCGATGCCTCTCATACGGCTGTGGTGGCTGTTGCTGCTGACGATACGGGAGCCTTATCCGTAGCAGGCCATGCAGAAGCCTATCTCAGGGACGGCTCTGCTGTCTCTGCTTCAGGCGAGCGCAGCGTAGGCATCTCGGTACAGGGCGAAGGCAGCATGGCGGTGCTCAATGATGCTTCTGCCTACGCATCTGGCGCAGGATGTGCGGTACTCGAGGCTTCTGATGGCGGAACGATCTCCATGCAGGGAGGCCAGCTCGAAGCTGACGGCGGATGCATTGCGCGTGCCGAAGGCTCTGGATCGTCCGTGAGCATCTCTGACACGAAGATTCTTTCGGAATCAGGCTTTGCGGAGCTTGTGGGAGAGGCGACGCTTTCGCTCGACGGTGTCACGAGCGCCTCGTCCCATGCTCCTGCCATCTATGCTGCAGCGGGCATGCCGAGAGTGAAGCTCCGGAATGGTTCCGTCATTTCTGGCACGGTGATTGTTGCCCCTGGTGCCGACATACAGATAGAGACAGACATGACGTCCAGGCTCGATGGCTCTGTCGTGTATCTGTCATAGGTTTGCACGGCTCTATCGGCGGCGAGCAGAGCTGCAAGGCGCCCGATAGACCGCCGATAGACCGCCAATCAAGCTGAGGGCAAACGATAGAGGCGTTTAGATGATCTGCAGAGCGGCAAAAGCAACCGATAGGGAGCCGAAAGCAACCGATAGATGGCAACTACAACCGATAGAAATGACAGGACAGCTGACAGAGTGCTATTGTGCGCGAGCTGCCGCTTGGAGTGCAGAGGACTTCGGAGGCTGAGAGGTCACAAAAAGAGGGCGGCTCTGCCGGATATGGCAAAGACGCCCTCTCGATGTTCTGGCATCAGTCTCTATGCGATATCGCGGTAGTCGATGAGCTCGAGGTCTTCCTGTGCTTCAAGCCAGGTCCTGAGATCAGGGTCGATCAGAGCATCGACTTCCTTTGTGCGATTGATGGTGAGGGAGGAATGTCCCAGGATGTAGGCATCGAGGTATCCCGGATGGAACACCATGACCCCTGTCTCGCCGTCCTTGAGACCTTCTGCCGTGCGCCGGATGAAGTCTGCCGGATGGTACTGCTCGGGTGGCAGCATGTCCTCGCAGAACATGCGGACCTCGGTCGTGCCGCAGAGCACGTGGTTCTCGGGGTCGAAGGAGGCCTTCTGCTCCCTCAGATGGTGCTTTGCTGCCACATCGGAGATTGCCTGGTTCAGCGTCTTCGACATGACGGCATGCGCCTCGAAGTAGTCAGGCTCTCTGCCCACAAGCTCGACAAAGCGGGCATGCTGCGCCTCGATCTCGCGCACAGCGTCGTCGTAGTCGACAAAATCGATGCCCTCCTTGAAGCTCTGGCGGAAGGTCCTGCTGCTCTTGAGCTGGCCCTCTTCATCCACCAGGCTCGGAATCGTCGCAGGGTCTGCGCACGGCGTACCGAGGCAGACATTCGTATGCTGGCCAATCGCGATGTCTTCGTTTCTGAGCCAGGAGAGCCCGCGTTTGGCCTCCGGCATGTTCGGCATGAGCCCCACGGAGCGTATGACCCCATCCTTCATGGCACGGACGATACCGAGATTCACGGCGTAGCTGTATCCCAGGTCGTCAGCTCTCAGAAGCAGACGCTTCATGTGCAACCATCCTCTCTGTTCGCTTGCTCATCCATCTTATGCCTTGAGCGCTGCCTTCTTTGCAGCAGCTTCTTCTGCGGCCTGCCTATCGGCTGCAAGCTGCTCCTTCGTGAAGCCGAAGCTGTAGGAGATGGCAGCGGCAGCGATGAAGGCGACAGCAGAGGCGATGCAGCCCATGGTCATGTTGAAGGTTCCGCCGGCGACGAAGCCGACAACACCCAGAATGTTCGTGGCACCGAGGACATAGGTCGTGACATGGAAGATGCCTGCAAGGGCACCGCCGATAGCGCCGCCTGTAATCATGCCGGCAAAGCAGTGCGTGTACTTGAAGCCGCAGCCGTAGAGCGCAGGCTCCGTGACGCCGCCGAGGATGCCCGAGAGGAAGTAGCCGAGGTTGGCGCCGCGCTCATCGGGCTCCTTGAGACGCAGGAATGCGCCGAATGCCATGCCCCAGGTTGCGAACTGGGCAATGCCGCCTGCAACCATCACGCAGGAGTCGGAGCCGAGCGTCAGAAGCTGCATGATGCCGAGGGTGAGGAGCACCTGATGCATGCCGGTCATGACCAGGAACTCCCAGAAGGCTGCAATGATCGTGAGGGCAAGGATGGTCGCGATGCCGCCGGCGTTGCCGAACGAGAACATGAAGCTGCCGATTGCATTGCCGAGGACAGAGCCGACAGGTGCAAGCGCGCAGAGGCCCACGGGAACCATCACGAACATCGTGAGGAAGGGCACGAAGACCGTGGAGAGCATGTCGGGGATGATGCGCTTGAAGAGCTTTTCCACCTGCCAGAGCACCGGCATGCAGAGAAGGATCGGAAGTACCGTGTTCGAGTAGGTATTGAGCATGGCAGGCAGCCCATAGACCGACGTGAAGGCCTGGCCGGTATCTGCAGCGGCCGTGACGATGTTCACGAAGTCAGGAGCGATGAGGATGCCTCCCATCATCATGCCGAGCATCTTCGAGGCGCCAAGCTGCTGTGCTGCCGAGTATCCGAGGTATATCGGCATGAAGTAGAAGCCGGCGTCGTAGATCCAGTTGTAGAACAGGTTGTAGATCTCGGAGTCGGCAGACCACGCATTGAGCATGCCCGGGCCTGCGATGACAGCGATGGTGCGAAACATTGCTGCGCCCATCATGACAGGGATGGCAGCGATCATGGTCTTGGAAAGATAGTTCAGGATTGCCTGGCCGACACGCTTTGCCGACCAGGGCTCCTTCGGTCCATCTGCATCGAGGTTCTCGTCAATCGCGCCGCCGGCAGAGACGCCGAGCTTCACGATCGCGTCGTAGACCTTGGGCACATTCTGGCCGATGATGACCTGGTACTGGCCACCCGACCACTGGCAGCCGAGAACTCCCTTGATGGCCTTGATCCTGTCGTCGTCGGGGACCGATTCGTCCTTCAGGTTGATCCTCAGCCTTGTCATGCAGTGCGCGATGCTTGTGATGTTGTCCTTGCCGCCGACAGCGTCGAGGACCTCTGCGGCAATGCGTTCGTTGTCTGCCATCTCTTGCCTCCCAGATCAGAGCGTGACCAGATACTCCATCTGCTCTGGCTTCTGGAGGAGGCGCCTTCCTCCGGCTTCGGAGGATGGATGCATACAAAAAATGCCCCCCGAGCCATACCAGAGCAGCAGGGCACACAGAATCCGTGTGTCCCAGCCTTGGTAATGCCTCGTGGAGCGAAGTCCAGTGCGTAGCACCCAATGCATGGGAGAGAATAGGGCAGCCAGAAGCAGGCTGAAGGGGTCCAAAGAGCGAACGGTCGGAATTCTGTCGTGAACGGCAGGTGCTAGGGGCGTTTTGCCGTCTCACGTTCGAAGACGCGGTTCACATGCAGGATCAGATAGACCCGCTCCTCCTCGTCGAGCGTCTTCATGAGATTCTGCCCGAGATAGTCTGCGACGGCATTGCCGCAGGAAGACACTTCTGGATAGCGCTCCAGAAGCTCCGGCAGAAGGGCGGCTGCACCCGAAGAGGCATGCTCGCCAGAGATCAGCCGGCCTATCAGGTAGCGCATATGGGTCGCGAAGCGGGCATAGTCGAAGGAGCTGCGCTCGACCTCGATCCCGAGCCGCCTCTCCACTATCTTCGTGCTGCCTTCGATCAGGCGTTCCGTCATCTGCTGGCGCTCCGTATCGTGGGCACTTGCAGAGACGGCGCTGTTCACGATCGAGAGGGCGATGCCGACAGCCTCCGTGCGGGGAAGCTGCACGCTGAAGGTGCGCTCGATGCCATGCACTGCCATCTCGCCGATGCGGTACTCGGCCGGATAGCTCTGCTGTACATCGAAGGCAAGCGGCATCTCGACGACCATATGCTCTTCGGCGCGCTTGATTGCAAAGGCGACATGGTCGGCAAGCGTGACGGGCAGGTTCGGCGAGAGCTCGTAGGAAAGTCCCGAACGGGCAAGGTCTGCAAGCTGTGCAGCGAATTCGAGCACATCTTCGGGAAGCTCACTCACGAGTCCCAGGTATTTGGGATCGACGCCGTAGAAGGTGCGCTTGATGTCGGAGAGCGGGACCTCGCGGGGAACCGTGCCGAAGCCGATGCCATTTCCGAGCGCGATGAGCTCGCGTCCCTTGCCATCTCTGCAGATGGCAGCATTGTTGTTGATGCTCTTGATGACACGCATGGAGCTCCTCGGCAAGACGGCGGATATCTCCTGCATTGTAGCGGACGCTTTGCCGGCCCGCACATTCTGCTGGCGGACGGCGCTCCCAGACACAGGAAGAAGGCGATGCCCCGAGGCCGGGATGCTCAGAATCTGGAGGCGCTCCGGGCTTCAGCTCCTTTGTCCCTGCCGCACATCCCGCAGCTGCTCTCGGCCTGTCTCTTCCGGAGGGCGTGGCTGATAGGGGTCTCTATATAGGAAACAATGAATTCTGCTATCTGCCAAAGCGATAGCCAAACATAGAAAAGAGGTAGTAGGGGAGAGCCCATCTGGGCGCCTATGCTGAAATTTATGACCAGTTCCGGCTGGAGAGGGGAGAGGACATGGCAAAGATCGATAATGCCGCGCTCAAGAAGGGCGGCTTCATGGCGCAGAAGCAGAAGGGCTTCTATTCGCTGCGCCTCCATATCACGGCAGGGCATCTGGATTCACGCCAGCTCATCGGCATCTCCAAGGTGGCCGACGCCTTCGGCCATGGCTACATCCATCTGACGAGCCGCCAGGCCATCGAGATTCCCTTCATCAAGGTCGAGGACGCTGATGCCGTGAAAGCGATGCTCGCCGAGTACGGTGTCGAGCCGGGCTGCTGCGGAGCGCGCGTACGCACGGTCACAGGCTGCCAGGGCAGCGCTGTCTGCCCCTCGGGCAACATCGATTCCTGCAAGGTCGCAACGATGCTCGATGAGCGCTACTTCGGACGCGATCTTCCTGGCAAGTTCAAGTTCGGCGTCACGGGCTGCCAGAACAACTGCCTCAAGGCCGAGGAGAACGATCTTGGCATCAAGGGCGGCAGGAAGGTCCAGTGGAAGCCGGATGCCTGCATCCACTGCGGCATCTGCTCCAAGGTCTGCAAGCCCCAGGCCATCACGGATGACGGGGAGAAGATCGTCGTCGACTACACGAAGTGCGTCTCCTGCGGCAAGTGCTCGCAGAAGTGTCCGGTGGACTCCTGGAACTACCAGACGGTCTACAATCTCACGTTCGGCGGCCTCTTTGGCAACCACATCACGAAGGGCAGGAAGCTCCTGCCGCCGGTCGAGTCCGACGAGCAGCTGCTCGCCGTGGCCGATGCCACGATTCAGTGGTACGACGACCATGCGGTTGCCGGCGATCGCTTCAAGTTCTGTCTCGACCGCGAAGGATGGGACAGCTTCGTGCCGGTCGTCAGGAAGGCCTACGACAAGGCAGCGCCTGAGGGATGCCCCAAGGCAGATTCGGTAGAGGTCGAGCCGCCAGCCCCGGTGGCATAGCAGCAAGGAGAGAGCGATGACACAGGAACCCTACGAGATAGCGGATACCGTCGATATCACGAACCTGGTGTGCCCGATGACATTCGTGACAGCGAAGGCAGCGCTTGCCGAGCTCGAGATCGGCGCGGTGCTGAGGGTGCATCTGGCGGCAGGCGAGCCGATGCAGAACGTGCCGAGGAGCTTTGCCGATGACGGACAGAAGGTGCTCTCTCTCAAGGAAGCGAAAGACGGGGCCTATGACCTCGACGTGAAGAAGCTCGAAGACGAATAGTGCATAGCTGATGTCTGGATATGCAGGAAGGACAGCCATGAACATCACGGTAGGCGGAGAGAAGAGGAGCGTGCCCGAAGGGGAGACGCTTGCTCAGCTCATCGAGGACGAGAAAGTGGAGAACGCGGAATATGTGACGGTCGCGGTGAACGAGGAGTTCATCGACCATGCCGCCTTTGCCACGACGGCGCTCCACGAGGGGGATACGGTCGAGTTCCTCTATTTCATGGGCGGAGGCCGCTAAAGATGGCATTCACGCCTGACGAGCTCGAGCGCTATTCGCGCCATATCATACTCAAGGAGGTCGGCGTCAAGGGCCAGAAGAAGCTCTGCGCTGCCAAGGTCCTGATCATCGGTGCTGGCGGCCTCGGCGCTCCTGCTGCGCTCTATCTGGGTGCGGCTGGCGTGGGAACAATCGGCATCGTCGATGCAGATGAGGTCGAGCTCTCGAACCTGCAGCGCCAGATCATCCATGGGACATCCGATATCGGCAAGCCCAAGGTGGAAAGCGCGGCTGAGACTCTGCACGATATCAACCCCGGCGTGAACGTCGTGACGTATCGGGAGTTCGTCGACTCCTCGAACATTGCCGATCTCATCAAGGACTATGACTTCATCATCGACGGCGTCGACAATTTCCCGACGAAGTTCCTGATCAATGACGCCTGCGTGATGGGACATAAGCCCTTCGTGCATGCCGGCATCATCCGCTTCAAGGGCCAGCTCATGACGTACGTTCCAGGTGAAGGACCGTGCTATCGGTGCGTCTTCCATGACATGCCGCCGAAGGATGCCGTGCCGACCTGCAAGCAGGCGGGCGTCATCGGCGCCATTGCCGGCGTCATCGGCTGCCTCGAGGCGCTTGAAGCCATAAAATATATATGTGGCATAGGTGAGCTTCTGACAGGAAGGCTCCTCACGTTCGATGCGCTCAAGGGAGACTTCCACACGATCAAGCTGCCGCCGAGAGATCCGAATTGCCCGGTATGCGGAGACCATCCGACCATCACCGAGCTCATCGACTACGAGCAGCCGTCCTGCTCTTTGGCGCAGCACGGCACCGCGCTCGACTGAGAGGAGAGGCATGCTTCATCTGAGCGGCGACGATTTCTACAGCATGGCAGAGTGGGCACGCTCGCATGCACCCGAGGAGGCCTGCGGCCTCCTGGCCGGCTATCGCGACGAGGAAGGCGAAGCCTTCGTCGAGCACGTGTTCTTCTGCGAGAATGCCGACCATACGGCAGAGCATTTCACGATCTCGCCCAGAGAGCAGCTGAAGGTCCTCAAGGAAGCCAGGAGCTCCGGCATGGAGATCTTGGGCAACTGGCACTCGCACCCTGAGACTCCTGCCAGACCATCTGAGGAGGATCTGCGGCTTGCGCAGGACCCTTCTGCCATCTACTGCATCGTCTCGCTCGAAGCGTCTGCCTGGCCTTCCATCGTTGCCTACCAGAAGGATGCATCCGGCGCTGTCTCGAGAGTGCTGGTAAGCCATGATGCGTGAGGGCATCGTCTTTGCAAGCTATGGCACGCTTGTGGATGAAGCGCGCAGGACCGACATCGCGCCTGTCGCAGAGGCGCTCGCGGATGCGTTTGCCGGCCTGCCTTTTGCTGAGGCCTATACCAGTGCCTGGGTGAGGGAGCATCTCGCAAAGCGTGGCATTGCATCCACAAGCCTCGGCGAAACGCTTGCATCTCTTGCAGATGAAGGCGTCACGCGAGCCATCGTCCAGCCAGGCCTCATCGTCTGCGGCGATGCGTGGGACAAGCTTGCAGCAGAAGCACAGGCTCTTGCTGAACGCTTTCCGGATGGCCTTCTCCTTGGGCATCCGCTTCTGGCAGATGAGCAGGACCAGGAAGAGATGGCTGAGGCTCTTGCCGAGGCGTTTCCTGGGCGTACGTTCCATTCCTTCGCGCTTGTAGGCCATGGGACAAAGGGCGTGGCAGATGCCGCCTATGCAGGTGTTGCAGAAGCGCTTCATGCAGCAGGGCGCACCGACTTTGCCCTCGGCCTCATGGAAGGCACACCCGATGCCGACGAGGTCGCGAAGAAGCTCGTACGCAATGGTACGCATTCGGCTACAATTGTCCCGCTCATGCTCACGGCAGGAAGCCATGTGCGCCGCCAGCTTGCGGGAGAGGGCGCAGCAAGCTGGACATCGCGCTTGAACGCAGCCGGCATTGCTACGGATTGCACGCTGGCGGGCCTTGGCTCCCTGCCGGGCGTGAGTGCCATCTTTGTCCGCCATGCACGGGAAGCCGAAGCTATCCGTTGAGACAGACAGCCTGCATCTTCATCGATACCGATATCGACAGAAAAGAGAGCGTTCCATGCTGAATGACAGCCGTCTTGTGCGCCCTGCCGCGGTGGCAGCCACGCTCCTGCTTGCCTCGAGCCTCGTGGCGCTTCCTGCCTGCAGCCAGACCTCGACCACCACATCCTCGTCCGATGCACAGAGCACGTCTGCTGCTTCCGACACGCAGAGCGTGACCTTCACGGACGATCTGGGCCGCGAAGTCACGGTTTCGAATCCGCAGCGCGTTGTTGCCTGTATGGGCTCCTTTGCGGGCGCCTGGCAGCTCGCAGGCGGCACCCTTGTCGGCGCTTCCGACGATGCCTTTGCGCACTACGGGGTTGATTCTTCGGCCATTTCCGGTGTCGGCAAGTCGACAGCGCTCAGTCTCGAGAGCATCCTCGACCTCGATCCCGATTTTGTCATTATGACCGGCATCTCCGACGGCAAGCACGCGACAGGGGTCTCCCAGGAGGATATGGAGACGGCTCTCGGCGAAGCCGGCGTCCCTGTCGCCTTCTTCAAGGTCACGACATTTGCAGACTATGAGCGCGTCATGGGGATCTTCTGCCAGATCACGGGCAGGGACGATCTCTACCAGCAGCATGTCGCTGCCGTGAAGAGCCGGATCGACGACGATATCCAGACATATTCTGTGGCCGGAAGGGCGCCGACCGTGCTTGTCGTGAGCGCCTATTCGAAGGGCCTTGTCGTGCAGGACTCCTCGGGCATGGCAGGGGCGATTGTGCGTGACCTCGGCGCCGTGAATGTGGCAGACGAGAATCCAAGCCTTCTCTCCGATTTCAGCCTCGAGGCAGCCATCGAGGCAGACCCCGACTACATCCTCGTGCTTGCAGCGTCCGACGATGAGCAGACGGCACAGCAGTACTATGAGGATGCTGTGGGCTCCGATTCTGCCTGGGCAGACATGGCTGCGGTGCGGGAAGGGCGCGTCACGATGCTCGATGCGGCGCATTTCCTCTACAAGCCGCTCGACAAGTGGGCGGAGTCCTATGAGATCGTGGGCCAGGCGCTCAGCAAGTAGGAGAGACGTGGCTGAAGAGCACAGAGACACGGACCGCAGACAGGGACGCAGGAGCGCAGGCCGCTTCTGTGCCCTTGTCCTGCTTTCGTGCGCCGCCCTCCTTCTGGCAGCGCTCCTTGGCCTTGTGCTCGGTGCCTCCGGCGTCGGTGCAGCTGATGTCTGGGCTCTTGCCACAGGAGGGGAGCTTGCTGCGAAGGCCAGAAGCATCCTTGTCTCCATCCGCATCCCACGCGTGATAGCCGGCGTGCTGGCAGGTGCTGCCTTCTCGGTCTCGGGCGCCCTCATACAGGAGGTCCTCGACAATCCGCTGGCAAGCCCCAACATCATCGGTGCAAACTCAGGTGCTGGCCTGGCTGTGCTTTCCGTCAGTGCGCTCGCGCAGGCAGGCGCAGCTGTCGTGCTGCCGCTTCCTGCCGCGGCGTTTCTGGGTGCCCTTCTCGCTTCGGGGCTCATACTGCTTGTGTCATCTAGGGCCGGCGTCTCCAGGCTTACGGTCGTGCTTGCAGGGGTCGCCGTAAATGCCGTCTTCACGGCAGGCATGAATGCCATCCTCATCATTGCGCCGAATGCCTATCTGGGCTCTTCCACCTATCTTGTGGGCGGGCTTTCCGGCATCGTGATGTCAGATCTCGGCCTGCCTGCCATCCTCATCTGCGCAGGCATCGCGCTTGCCTCTCTTCTGGCACCACGGCTCAATGTTCTTTCGCTCGGCAGCCAGGCGGCGCATGCGGTGGGAGTTTCGGTGGCAGCCCTGCGTGCGGCAGGCCTGGCCATTGCGTCTCTTCTGGCAGGTGCTGCCGTGAGCTTCTCCGGCCTCATCGGCTTCATTGGCCTCATGGTGCCCCATGTGGCACGGCATTTCGTTGGGCATGACCTGAGGAGGACGATCCCTGTCTCTGCGCTCTGGGGCGCTGCCTTCACGCTCCTGGCAGATCTTCTGGCACGTACGCTCTTTGCACCCTACGAACTGCCGGTCGGCATCCTGATGTCTGCCATCGGCGGTCCCTTCTTCATCTTCCTCCTCATGAAGGGCAAAGGATACCGCGATGAGTGAAGCCGTGCTTGCATTCGAGAGCATCTCTTTCGGCTACGGGGCAAAGGAGCTCTTCTCCGGCTTCTCGCTTGCCTTTCCCGAAGGCGGCGTGACCTCGGTCCTGGGCCCCAATGGCTGCGGAAAGTCGACGCTGCTTGCCCTTGCTGAAGGGATGGCAAAGCCGGCATCAGGCAGGGTCCTTCTCTCGGGCAGGGAGGCACGCTTGCTCTCGTCCAGGGAGCGTGCCTCCCTGATCGCCCTTCTGCCCCAGGTGCACAGGACGCCGTCGATGAAGGTAAGGGACCTGGTTGCCTGCGGACGCTATACGCATATGGGGCCCTTCGGCCAGCTGGAGAAGGCGGACTGGGACAAGGTCGACGAAGCGATCTCGCTCATGGGACTGGAAGGGCTCAGAGACAGGAATGCCAGGAAGCTTTCGGATGGGGAGCGCCAGCGCGCGTTTCTTGCCATGACGGTCGCGCAGGGAGCGCGTACGCTTCTGCTCGATGAGCCGACGACCTATCTCGATGTCAGGGCTGCTCTGGATCTCATGCAGCTCGTGAGAAGGCTTGCGGATGAGCAGGGGACGACCATCGTCTGCGTGACCCACGATGTGGATCTGGCCCTGCGCTTTTCCGATGGCATCTGCGTGCTCGGCAGTGCCCGTCCGACCCAGCTTCTGGCAGAGGGCACTCCGGAAGAGATTGCGGGGAGCTCTGTCCTTGCCGCATCGCTCGGCATCTCGGCTGTGCGCTTCGCCCATGCGGGGGGCCAGGCATACGGAATCTTTCCGGCAGACGCGGTATAAGGTCTTCTGGCCTGCCTGTCCATTCTTTCCGCCAGCATGTGCAAGGCTTTCGTCAGCTGCTGTGCAAATAGCTTGACATGAGATCTATGTGATATCACAATGCAATCAGATTCGGAGGTCGGGCTGCCAGGTAGGCAGGATCTCCGAGAGAAAGGATGCTCAGCCATGAGTGTCGAAAAGAAGGCCCATGCCGCAAGCGGCTGGCTCATGTTCTTCGTGGTACTTGCCATGTTCGTCGTATCTGTCGCGCTCTTCATCTTCGATGTCACATCTCTTGCAAGAGCAGACGATCTGCTGCTGCCTGAGCCTGCCTTCGGCATCCCTCTCCTGATCTTCACGATTGTCCTCTTCGCCGCCGCCTGCTTCCTCTCGAATGGCTTCTTCTCGCTCCAGCCGGGGCAGGCCCGCGTCTGCGTGCTCTTCGGCAAGTATGTCGGCACGGTCACCGACGAAGGGCTCAGGTGGGCCAACCCGCTCTACGCAAAGAACCTGGGGCTTGCCGAGGCAGGGCTTGACAGCGAGAAGCCCGAGCGCGGCAAGGGCGGATTGAAGAGCGTGCGCGGTTCTGTCATCTCGACACGCCTGAGGACCTTGAACGGCGAACGTCTCAAGGTGAACGACAAGATGGGCAACCCGATCGAGATCGCCACGGTCGTGTCCTGGAGGGTCTCCGATACGGCCAAGGCTGTCTTCGATGTGGATGACTACGAGTCCTATGTCTCCATGCAGACCGAGACCGCCCTTCGTCATGTCGCTTCCGTCTATGCCTATGACCACATGGAGGATGAGGACGAGTCTGCCTCCTCGATCACGCTGCGCTCCAACATCGAAGAGGTGAGCGATGCGCTCAAGGCAGAGCTTGACAGGAGGCTCGCGCCAGCCGGTGTCGCCGTCGAAGACGCACGCCTCACGCACCTTGCCTATGCACCGGAGATCGCCCAGGCCATGCTTCGCCGCCAGCAGGCTGACGCTATCCTCGCAGCACGCAAGAAGATTGTCGAAGGTGCGGTCTCGATGGTGGAGATGGCAGTCGACAGGCTTTCCGCCGGCGGCGCCATCGAGCTCGACGATGAGCGCAAGGCAGCGATGGCACAGAACCTCATGGTCGTGCTCTGCGGCGAGTCCGATGCACAGCCGGTGCTCAATACGGGAAGCCTCTATGCATAAAGGAAAGAGGGCTTGGGCGTGAGCCGCAAGCAGTATCCGCTCCGCATCGATTCGGACATCTGGGATGCCATACAGAAGTGGGCAGCCGACGACATGAGGAGCGCAAACGGACAGGTCGAATATCTTCTGCGGGATGCCCTGAAGAGGGCAGGAAGGCTGCCGAAGAAGGGCGGCCCGAAGAACAAGGAAGAAGAGCAGTAGCAGGGAGGCGTATCAAAAGCCTAGATTCGGCCCCGCAAGCGATATCGGACATGGAGGCCCCGCTGCAGGCATCGCGCCTGCCGGCGGGGCTCCTGCATACAGGGGAGCAGGAGAAGCCCCTCTTCGTGTACTGCACGCTCACATTCCCGCATCCGCCCTACAGGTGCGATCGCCCTTGGTATGGCATCACCGACAGGGAAGCCCTACCGCCGCGAGTCCCGCGTCGCGAGGATTCGCCTTCCATGATTGCCGAGACCGTGCGCAAGATTGACCTTGATCCCCGCTGGCCGGAGGAGAGGTGGAACGAGCTGTGTGCCACCTACTTGGACATGTGCTCCAAGTTTGACAGTCAGCTGGGTCAACTGGTTGGCAAGCTCAAGGAGACGGGCCTGTTTGACGATACCTCCGTCTTTGTGTTCTCCGACCACGGCGACTACACCTGCGACTATGGCCTGGTGGAGAAGGTGCAGAACTGCTTCGAGGACGCGCTTGTCAACATCCCTCTCATCGTGAAGCCGGCAAAGGGCATCGAGTGCAAGCCGCGCGTGACCCTGGCTCTTGTGGAGCTCAACGGCCTCTGTGTCACGGTATCGGACATGACGGGGTCGATCTTGGCTGCGTGCAGTACGGCACGTCGCTGCTGCCGGTGCTTGCGGGCGACGATGCGGGCAAGGATGCCGTGTTCAGCGAGAGTGGCCGTGGCTTTGGCGACCGTCCGTCCATGGAGCTGGGCCACGATGATCCGTATGACATGCACTGGCTGCGCATCTCTACCCAGCATGAGGAGGGCCCCAACCATACCCGTGCCACGATGATGCGCATGGGCAACCTCAAGTACACCATGCGCCTCTACGAGCGCGACACCCTGTATGGCCTGGACCTTGACCCGCATGAGCAGGTCAACCGCATCGACGACCCGGCCTACGCCGAGAAGGTCGCACAGATGCGCGAGCGCCTGCTCACCTGGCATCAGGAGACCGCCGACTGGGTACCCAACCGCAAGGACATGCGCTAACCTGCGTCTTTGAGCACCTGCTTGGGCTTTTCGCCAGCGGGTGCACACTTTTCCTTGAAAGAGGCTTTCCATGCTCTATCCCATCTATGCCTTGGTCATCATTGTGGCAACCACGCTTGGGGCAGTTGCGGGCCTCGACGGCGGTGTCATCATCAAGCCTCTGCTCGATTTGGTTGGCGCTCATGATGCGGCTACCTTCAACATCTATAGCAGCGTGGCCGTCTTCGTGATGTGCTGCGTGAGCTTGACCAAGCAGCTGCGTGCGGGGTTTGAGTTCGATAAGAAAATGGTGTTTTCCGTTTCGGCCGGCTCGCTTCTGGGCGGCATCGCCGATGACAAGGTCTTCTCGGCGCTGACGGGCTCCTTCGACAACCATCTGGTCAAGGCCGTGCTGGCGGGCGTACTGGCCGCGGTCTTGGGTCTCATCTTTGTCTACACCATCAAGTAGGACCAGATGCTCAGCTGGAAGCTCACCGATCCCGTCACCATCTTTGTGGTGGGATACCTGCTGGGAGCGCTGGCGGTCTTTCTGGGCATCGGCGGCGGGCCGCTCAACGTGGCGGCACTCAGCCTGCTCTTTCGCTTGGCGCCAAGGAGAGCGCGGTCTACAGTCTGGCCATCATCTTCTTCAGCCAGCTTTCCAAGCTCGTGCTCTCTGCCACGAGCGGTGCGCTTTGGGCCGTTGACCTCACCTTTGTTCCGTTCGTAGTGATCCCGGCCATTGCACGCGGCTTCATCGGCACCCACTTCAACCGCAAGCTTTCTGAGGAAGGCGTGCGCAAGATATACGTCTTCGTGATGGCGCTTTTGCCCCTCATCTCGCTCTATAACTGCGTGACCAACGTGCTCGCGCTGTAGCTATATCAAGAATCGAAGCACGGGACCAGAGGGTCGGGCCTTCTGTTCCCGCCTGGTCCCGTGCTACGCTTCTGTGCTCAGCCCGTCGAGACGCACCTTAGCATGCCAGCTATAGATGCAGCCTGCGACAAGAACGACTGTCGCCGCTGCCATGATGAGCCAGCCCAGGGTGATGAGCGCCGCGGAGGTCTGCAGGATGATGAGGCCCATGCCCGAGGCATAGAGGCCGAGCGCCGTTCGGGCGATGGCGAGGAAGGTGCGGATGAGCGCGAACTTGGTGCGATCGTAGGCCAGGTGGTCGCGCAAGATCATGTCGTCGTGGTAGCTGGCATACAGGTACTGCATGGTTGGTCCTCCCATGGGCACTAACGAAACGCTGTTTACGAGCATTGAAGCATGCGAAGCCCGTCCGAGATGATGCCGGGGGCACACCTCGAACACCGTTGCGCCACAGTGGCACGTGCAGGCCGCTGTGGCGTAACGATGTTTCGCGCTTTTGGGCTGCTTGCTGTCTCAGGTTGAAGAGAGAATCTGCCTTAAGATGTATCTACCGTGTTCTTCCTGCTATAGGAGATGTGTATGCTTGTTGAACAGCTGCGTGAACAGGCGGGCTTCTCTCCGATTGAATGCTCAATCGCCGACTACTTCCTTGAAGTGGGAGATGCGCTTCATGACCAGAGCGCTCGCTCCATTGCCGCCAGGCTGCATACAGCACCTTCCACGGTGTCGCGCCTGTGCAAGCGGCTTGGCTATGAAGGCTACACGGACTTTCGGGATGCCTACCTTGACGAGCTGCGCTATCTCTCCTCTGCCTTCATCTCCATCGACGCCAATCAGCCCTTCCGAAAAAGTGACGACGCACGTACTATCGCGGCCAAGATCGGAACACTGTATCGCGAGACGGTAGACGACACGCTGCAGCTCACTGAGACCGAAGCGCTTAGTCGTGCAGTAGAGCTTGTGGCAAACGCCCGAACTGTCTTTGTGCATTCAGCAGGGCCCCAGTCCTATCTTGCCGAGGACTTCGTGGATAAGATGGCCCGCATCGGGCGTCGCATCGTCGTGGTGTACAAGGGTGACACCTCGTACTTCTTAGCTTCGGGGGTACGCCCTGATGAGGTCTTCATCGAGCTTTCGTATTCCGGTGAGACCGGTAATACCTTAAGAGTTGCCAAGAGGGTTAAGGAGGCAGGCGGAAAGCTCATTGCCATCACCTCCTACGGGCGCAATACCCTGTCAGAATTGGCGGACGTCACACTGCGCGTGTCCACGCGCGAGAAGCTAGTGGAGAAGCTTGGGTGCTATGGCATGAGCATCTCCACCATGCTCTTGCTTGACGTGCTCTACTCCTGCGTGCTTGCACGCGACTATGACCGTAACGTGGTTCGCCGTGTCAAAATCACGCGCTCATATGAGCAATTTCGCGATTCGAACAACCCCATCCTGCATGACCGACGCGAGTAGTCCGTAGCGCCCATCCCACCTCAGACGAGGTTCTTCGGCAACAGCGTTGCGCGCCTCAGGGCGTTTCCCAAACCAGACCGCGCAACGCTATTCGAAACGCGCGCTTCATGTGCAGCAATACCTTTCACCTGCGGTTTAATAACCTCAGCAAGCAAGTCGGCAGAGGCAAGACCAACGGAAGGAAGGCATTCGTGGCTGACTACAAAGCACTGGCAGAAACCATCCTCGAGCTCGTGGGCGGCGAAGAGAACGTGACCTCCGTGGGCCACTGCGCCACACGTCTGCGCCTTGTACTCAAGGATGAAGCCAAGGCCAAGACCGCAGAGCTCAAGTCCACCAAGGGCGTCATCGATGTGGTGCAGGCAGGCGGGCAATACCAGGTCGTGATCGGTCCTGCGGTCGCAGACGTGTGCATCGCGGTGCAGGGTCTGGGGCACTTCGGCGTCACTGAGGTCGTCGAGGACGAGGATGAGCAGAAGAAGGGCATCGCCGCGGTGCTCGACGTGATTGCCGGCATCTTCTTCCCCATGGTCCCCGCCATGGTGGGCGGCGGCATGCTCAAGGCCATCATGGCCATCCTCGTGGCGGTTGGCGTGCTCACTAGGGAGATGAGCACCTTCCAGATGCTCAACTTTATGGGTGATGCCTGCTTCTACTTCATGCCCGTGCTCATTGGTGTCTCTGCTGCCGAGAAGTTCAAGGTCAACAAGTACGTGGCGGGCGCACTCGGCGGCATGCTCATCTCGCCCACGTTCATCTCCATGGTCGCGGCAGCCAAGGAGGCGGGCACCGGCATTGCGCTCTTTGGCATACCTGTGCAGCTCGTGAGCTACGCTAGCTCCGTCATTCCCATCATCCTTACGGTGTGGCTGCAGAGCTACGTGGAGCCCTTCGTGCGCAAGCACTGCTTTGAGGCAGGCAGGATGGTCTTTGTTCCCATGATCACCACGCTTGTCTGCGGTATCGCGGCCTTCTGCGCGCTTGGACCCATCGGCATGTGGGTCGGCAACGGCCTTGGTGCATTCTTCGACCTGCTCAACAATAACGTGCCCTGGCTTGTTCCGACGCTTATGGGCGTCTTCACTCCGCTGCTGGTCATGTGCGGCATGCACTACGGCATCATCCCCATGGGCATCCAGCAGCTTGCTGCCACCGGTGTCGATACCATCGCCGGCCCCGGCATGCTCGTCTCCAACGTGGCTCAGGGCGGCTCCTCGCTGGCCGTCGCCCTCAAGGCCAAGGGCGCCGACCTTAAGTCGCTCGCTGCCTCCTGCTCACTCACGGCAGTTCTGGGCATCACTGAGCCTGCGCTCTACGGCGTCAATATGCCCTATAAGACTCCGCTCATCGGCGCTATGGCTGGTGGTGGTGTTGCAGGCCTCTTCCTGGGCATCATGAAGGTCGTGCGCTTCGCTCAGGTGGCTCCCGGACTTCTCGCCCTCCCCAGCTACATCAATCCCGAGGATCCCACCAACATGCATGCGCTCATCTGCGCCTGCATCGCCTGCGCCATCGCCTTCGCCATAGCCTTTGCCGTGACCTTCGTGATGGGCATCGAGGAGAAGGACAAGTAGGCCTCTTCGCCTATAGAGCCGCTGGGATAACCCGTCTCCCAGCGGCTCTTACGAGACCGTATTATGGGACGAAGACTTTGGAAAGGGACATTATGGCATTTCCTCAGGGATTTCTCTGGGGCGGCGCAACCGCCGCAAACCAGTGCGAGGGCGCTTATGACGTTGATGGCAAGGGCCTCTCCACAGCTGACGTCATGACGGTTGGGGGACGCGGCAAGGCACGCCAGGTCACCAAGGACGGCATCAATCCCGAGCTGTACTATCCCAGTCACGTTGCCATCGACCACTACCACCACATGGCCGAGGACATCGCGCTCTTTGGGCAGATGGGCTGGAAGTGCTACCGCTTTTCCATCAACTGGACGCGCATCTTCCCAGAAGGCGATGAGCTGGAGCCCAACGAGGCAGGCCTGGCCTTCTACGATCGCCTCTTTGACGAGCTCGAGCGCTGGGGCATCGAGCCACTCGTAACCATCAGCCACTTCGAGACGCCACTCGGCGTAATCAGGAAGTTCGGCGGCTGGGAGAGCCGGCAGATGGTGGACTGCTATGTGCGCTATGCGCGCACGCTCTTCGAGCGCTATCGGGGCCGCTGCCACCTCTGGCTCACCTTCAACGAGATCAACAACATGAGCACCAACTCCTGGGTGGCCGCCGGCGTGGACTCCACCGACGAGGGCGTACGCGCCCGTGCCGCATACCACGAGTTTCTCGCGAGCGCGCTTGCCGTGAAGGCGGCCCACGAGATTGACCCTGCCAACCGCGTGGGTCTCATGTACAACGGCCACCTCACCTATACGGCTACCTGCGACCCATCGGACGCCATCGGCACGATGAAGTTCGAGCACCTGATGATGTACTACTGCGACGTCATGTGCCATGGGCGCTACCCCGGCTACAAGCTGCGCCAGTTTGAGCGCGAGGGCATCGAGCTGCCGGTTGAGGCTGGTGACGACGCCATCCTGCGCGAGGGCACAGTGGACTTTGTGAGCTTTAGCTACTACCTCTCCCACGTGACCGGCCAGAAGACGCGTGGCATCTTCAAGGGGCTGCAGGGCATCCAGACGGGCTACGACAACCCGTACCTCGAGAAGAGCGCGTGGGGATGGGGCGTCGACCCGCAGGGATTGCGCTTCATCTGCAACCAACTCTATGACCGCTACCAGCTGCCCGTGATGGTGGTGGAAAATGGCTTGGGTGCCGTGGACGAGGTTGTGGTGGAGGACGGCGTGGAGCGCATCCACGATCCGTATCGGGTTGACTACTTACGCAAGCACCTCGAGCAGCTGCGTCTTGCCATCGAGGAGGACGGCGTGGACGTGATGGGCTATACCTGCTGGGGTCCCATCGACATCGTCGCTGCCTCCACGGGCGAGATGACCAAGCGCTATGGCTTCATCTATGTGGACATGGACGATGCAGGCGAGGGCACACTGCGCCGCATCAAGAAGGATTCGTACGAGTGGTACAAGAGGGTCTGCGAGACTAACGGCGCAAGCCTAGAGGAGGAATAGAGATGGCAGAGGATATTCGCAAGATGACCAACCCTGAGGGTATTGTCGAGTTCGAACGCGGCTACGTGGTGCCCGATTGCGTGGTGCTGGACAGCGCCTACTGCTCGATGGGTCGCATGGTGGCCCTGCGCGCCTGCGATGCCGCTGGGTGGACCATGCATGACAGTAACACGCTGCTGGCCTTGGTGCCAGAGTGTGGCGCGACGATGGATGACGTGGAGGCATTCGAGAACGAGGCGACGGCCGAGGGTGCCGACCTTGCGGCCCTGCGCGAAAGCGACGAGTACAAGCGCATCTCTGGCGCTTTCCGCCTGGCAGCTGAACGCGCTCTCAATCAGGGACCCTGCCTCATCCATGACCGAGTGACCAAAGCCTTCGTGGAGAGCCTCGGGAAGACCTGCGTATCGGTCATGACCTACGCGAGCGACAGGCCCGCCATGCGTGTGCGTGCGCAGTACTCACCCGTGTACGCGCACCTCACTGACCCGGACGAGCTTGACGCCGCCATCGCCCATGAGGATGCGCGCCGCCGCACGTGGCACGCACTCGGCAGCGACGACACCCGTTGGGGCGATCCTGCGACCTATGACCTCATGCTATGCACCGACACCATCGGTCGCGACTTTGCGGCAGAGCTCCTCGCTCGGCTCATGCAGGGATAGGTGATCTGCCACTCGTTAGGGGAGGAGCCGTCACGCTCAGCCTCATATCTGCGCGGCCGACGTAATGGCGCGGTAGCAGCGGGCAGGAAGTGGTCGTCCAGGGAGGACCATGTCGCCTGGCATCTCGCCTAGTGTCCTGTGCCGAAGGGGAGTGAGTCGAGAGCAAGGCCTTCCGTATATGCCACACTGACGGCAAGGACACCTGGGGAAGAGGCGATTAACCGGGTGGCCGCAGGCGGGCCTCCCTGTAACCCGTCGCCGCGGCCGTCCGGCCGACCGCAGTCGGGGCTACGGCTGCGAGCGCGCCGCTCCCCGGGGCCAAGTCTCGGGGCTGGTCCTGCCCCGCATCCGCCTACGCGGCCGCGACGGCCACCCTCCTGCGTCCGAGCATCAGCAGGTTCTCGATCGCGAAGCACATGCAGAGCATCTGGTCGTTCTTGCGCAGGCCCCGGTAGTGGGTCCTGCGGGTGCGCATCACGTCCTTCACGTAGTGGAAGGGGTGCTCGACGACGCTGCACGCCTGCGATATCGCGTGCTCGCGGAAGCGGTCCTCGTCGGTCTTGACCCTGGACCTCCTCGAGGCTATGAACAGGCGCCTGCCGAAGAGCGGCCCACCCTCGTCCGTGCTATCGGGCCTCTTCTCGAGCCCCGTGTACCCCGCGTCGAGGTAGACCTCGGAGTCGCACTCGCGCACGCATGTTAATGGCAATCTAGAAGCTGCCCGTCAGGGCAAAGCGATATTCCAGCCGGGGCAGTGCGCTTCCATCATCCAGGCCAATGCAGCTTCACCATCCAGGGCAGCGAGAATCCGCTCCGTACGGATATGCGGAGACGGATCCGGAGGCAGCCAGGATGGAGACCAACCTGATCGGAGAGATGGATATGCTCAGGGAGATGGGCGTGCGCCCCAACTTCTCGGAGATGGCACGCAGATACGGGATGGACCGGCATACGGTCGCGAAGTACTGGAAGGAAGGCGCAGGGATGGAGGACGGGCGCTCTGCAAGGCGCAGCGGCTTCGACAGATACAGGGATGAGATAGAGGACAGGGCCCAGATACCCGGCGTCACGATGAAGGCGATACACGAGTGGCTCCTCGACAGGCATCCGGACGGGAAGCTCCCCAAGTACGGCGCCTTCAAGCACTGGATGGATGCACGCGGGCTGAAGGCGGGCCAGCCCCTCCCCGACGCGCATCCCCGCTACGAGACGGAGCCGGGAAGGCAGCTCCGGTCCGGCTGGAAGGAGAGGCTGCTCCTGCATGGGCGGGACGGCGCCGAGTTCCTGTCCAGCGTGTGGAGCGCAACCCTCGGATACTCGAGGAGGCACATCTACATCCGCTCTAACACGATCACGACGGACGACTTCGTGGGATGCGCCTACCAGACCGCCCAGAGGCTCGGCGGGGTCCCTCCCGAGTGGCTCACCGACAACATGTCCGCACTCGTCACGATAGATTCCGGCGGGAAGAGGCACAGGGCGGAGAGGGCGTTCGCCTTCGCCGGGAGGATGGGCTTCAGGATAGAACTCTGCGCCGCCAGGACGCCCCAGACGAAGGGCAAGGACGAGAGCGCGAACCGCTTCGTGAACCGGCTGCTCGCCTATGACCGGGACGTGGGCAGCTGGGAGGATATAGACGCTGCCATAGCGCGCATAGAGGCCAGGAGCAACGAGGAGCCGAACAAGGATACGGGCATGCCGCCCGCAGCGCTCTTCATGAAGGAGAAGGACCTGCTGAAGCCCGTGCCCTCCGCATCGGAGGCGCTGCCCCTGCTGGGCGAGGTCTCCCGCCAGAGGGTGCCCTCCACGATGCTCGTGAGATATGCAGGCAGGGAATGGTCCGTGCCGAGGCGCTGCATCGGAAGGAATGTGAGGCTCGTGGGCATGCCAGGTGGCGAGCTCAGGACCTGTCTGGGAGGCGACCTCGTCGCCGTGCATGACACGGCAGCATCGCAGCAGCGCATCAACTACCAGGAGCAGCACTACATCGAGGCCCTCGGGGACAAGCGCTGGGCCACGGACGGCGACATAGAGGAGGCTGCCAGGCGCAACCTCGAGCTGCTCGGCAATCTCGGGAAGGAGCGGTGATGGGCACGGAAGACGCTGCCACGCCCTATGCGCGCATCATAAGCAACCTCGAGGAGCTCGGGCTCGACTCGATGGCAGCCAACGCGGCCGAATACATGTCCATGGTGGCCGACGGCCGCAGGTCGTTCCCGGAGGCGCTACTCGAGATGACCTCCGACGAGGTGAGGCTCAGGCGCGAGCGCATCATCGGCAGCCAGATAGAGAAGGCGAGCTTCCCCTACGTGAAGACGCTCCAGGACTTCGACTGGTCCTTCCAGCCGAGCGTGCCCAGGGCGGAGATCGAGGACCTCGCCACGCTGGGATTCGTTGACCGGCACGAGAACGTGATCTTCGTCGGGAGCCCCGGCGTGGGCAAGACCCATCTCGCCGTCGCACTCGGCGTGGAGGCCGTGAGGCACCGCAGGCTGACGTACTTCGTCGGCTGCCAGCATCTCGTCGAGGACCTCGAGCGCGCGGCCGACAAGGGCCAGCTGGAGCGAAGGATGCGCTTCTATTCCCATCTGTCGCTGCTGATACTGGACGAGCTTGGCTACCTGCAGATAGACAAGAGGGGCGCAGACCTCATCTTCCAGCTCGTCTCCAGGAGGTACGAGAGGAGGCCGGCCATCGTGACGACGAACGTGGGGATAGGCATGTGGGCCGACGTCTTCGGCAATGCGGTGACGGCATCCGCCATAGCCGACAGGCTCTGCCACCACTGCCACCTCATACGAATCACCGGAAGGTCCTACAGGACCAAGGACCTGCCTGCAGGCAGCCTCTCGAGGGAGGGCGCAGGCACCGATTCCGGCTGATCCCATTGCCCGTGCTGGTGGATCTATATTGCCCCGGCTGGTGCAGGAATCTTGCCCATATCGGTAGATCCGGGGTTGACTTTAACACCCTGACCTCGCCCCCGACGCGCCTGCCGACCTCGGTGGCGTTGTCGAAGACGGCCCTCCTCGGCACGCCGCCTATGAACTCGAACACGTTGCGGAGCCCCTGGCAGACGCACTCGGACGTCTCGCCCCAGAACACCTGGGTGAGCCCCACGTTGGAGTGCGGGAAGGTGACGGTCAGGTACTTGCCCCTGGTGACCACGCCGCGGACCCTGAAGTCCGCTTCCCCGAAGTCGACCTGGACCTCGCCGGGCAGCCAGCTCAGCGTAAGGAAGCCCTCGGCGTCCCTGCGGTCACGCTCCCTGGCCATCTCCTCGCGGCGGCGCCTGACGTAGCGCTGCACGGTTGAGTAGGAGCCGTCGTAGCCCAGCTCGTCCCGAAGCCTCACATACACCCTCACGGCCGTGTGGCGCTGCTTGCGCCAGTTCCTGCAGTCGTCGTCGAGCCAGGAGTCTATCGTCCCCTCGTAGGGGGCGAGCACCTCGCTCTCGGGCTTCCTCCTCCTCGGGGGCTCGGGCGACAGGTCGTCCATCCTGGCGTACTTCCTCGCAGTGGGCTCCGAGACGCCGACTGCCCTCGCGATCGCCGCAATCGGCTCGCCACGCCGCGCCCTCCTGCGTATATCCTCTATCTTGTCCACGCCGATCATTTCCTTTCTGGCCTCCTTATGTCGATAACCGAAGCAACGACATGTTGGACCAGCTTTGGGATGGTCGGCGTGCCCATGCACGAAACAGTAATTTTTTCGTGCTCAGACCCGAAACTTTCCGACGCTCAAACCCGAAAATAAGACGCTATCAAACACAACTGCAGCGTGAGGGTCATCTTGGGGACATTCGCAAGCTGCTCGCAGATGCGCTC
>OGYD01000765.1_pt1 | contig 26305 bp, 20 predicted proteins | sample 1576441 | NCBI WGS metagenome assembly OGYD01 (sample SAMEA3541537, study PRJEB24748) | human gut metagenome | biome: human gut; feature: human-associated habitat; material: faeces | place: China | collected 2012 | reverse complement strand
CCGCAGGAGTGCCTTCAGGCAATCAGGTGCTTACACCAACTTCTACGACACGATCCTGCCAGACCATCTGGACGTGCTCGATGGGGCCGATGCAGCGCTGGTCTTGGGACAAGTGCCGCTACGGCGAGGAGCTCCTCTCCAAGATTGCAGGCCGTGGCGTGCATGTGCTTGTCACCCGCACCATCGGCATGGACCATATCGACCTCGATGCTGCTGCACGTCTCGGCATCGCGGTCAGCAATGCGCACTATGCGCCTGATTCTGTCGCCGACCTCACGCTCATGCTCACGCTCGTGGCCCTCAGGCACTGCGGGGCTGCGGTCTGCCAGCAGAACATGAACGACTATTCGCTCAGAGGGCTCGAAGGCAGGACGCTCTCCTCTCTTGCCGTGGGCGTCGTCGGTACCGGCGCCATCGGCGCTGCCGTCGTGCAGAGGCTCTCCGGCTTTGGCTGCGAGATTCTGGCCACAGGCCATCATGCGAACCCTGAAGTCGCGAAGCGCGCTGCCAATGTATCGCAGGATGAGCTCTTCCGTGCGTCCGACGTGATCTCCTTCCATGTGCCGGCAACGCCTGCAAACCACCAGCTGGTGTCCCGTGAATCGCTTGCCGAGATGAAGGATGGGGTGGTACTCGTGAAATACAGCCCGCCCCGATCTCCTGGATGTCTCTGCCCCTGCAGAAGGCATCGAATCGGGCAAGACCGGCGCCCTTGCGATGAATGTCTTCGAAGGGGAGCAGGGAATCTGCCACTCCAACCGTTCGGGGGACATCCTTCGGAACCGTGACATGGCATGCCTCAGGCAGTTCCCGAACACCGTGCTCGCGCAGCACATGGCGTTCTGCATGGCGGAGGCGGTCGAAGAGATGGTCGAGACCGCCGTCGCGAAGGCGCTGAGCTCTTCGAGGGCAGAAACGCCTGAAGCGATTGATAGCGTGCCGAAGAGCTAGAATTGGTATGTCTTGCATGAAAGCTTCATACCGTATGGGAATGCAGCAGCTGCTCTGCTAGAATTGGTCTGTCTTCAAGTTAGACTTCATACCAAATGAGCATGCACTGTCAGCAAGGAGGCTCTCCATGTGCGGCATCGTCGGCTACGTCGGCACCAAGCAGGCAAGACCATTTCTCCTCAAGGGACTCGCGTCCCTCGAATACCGTGGATACGATTCGGCAGGCGTCGAGGTGCTCTCTCCTGATGGAGAGCTCCACGGCGTCAAGTGCGCAGGACGCGTCGCGACGCTCGCCCAGCGCACAGAGTGCGCAAATCTCGTCGGCACGTCGGGCATTGCCCATACAAGGTGGGCAACGCACGGGGCGCCGTCCGACCGCAATGCCCATCCGCATGTGGACTGCACTGGCCGTACCGCTATCGTCCATAACGGCATCATCGAGAACTTCCGCGAGCTCAGGGCGCAGCTCATCGCTTCGGGCCATGAGTTCAAGAGCGATACCGACTCCGAGGTCATAGCGCACCTCGTCGAGGAGTCCCTGGCAGGACCTGCAGGGCATGACCTCCTCGAGGCCACCCGCATCGCCGTCTCGCGCCTCGAAGGCTCCTGGGCGGTTGCTGTCATCTCGGCAGAGGCGCCGGGAGAGATTGTCTGTGCACGCCGCCGCTCTCCTCTTGTCATCGCCGAGACGCCTGACGGCTGCTATGCGGCCTCTGACATCACAGCGCTTGCCGGCAAGGCGAAGGAGGTCATCCAGCTCGAGGATGGGCAGCTTGCACGCCTGCACGAGGATGGCACCTGCGATGTGATCGATGCGGAGGGCACGCCGGTGCCCGAACCGACGAAGCTTGCGGTCGACTGGGATGCCTCTGCAGCCACGCTTGGCGGATACCCGGACTTCATGGCAAAGGAGATCGCAGAGCAGCCTGAGGCAATCCGCCGCCTTCTCAAGGACCGTCTCGGCAAGCATGGCATCGAGCTCGACGAGCTGACGCTCACAAGCGAGGAGCTCTCCCAGATCGACAAGGTCTACGTCGTCGCCTGCGGCACGTCCTACCATGTCGGCCTCATTACCCGCGACTTCATCGAGAACTGGGCAAAGATCCCGGTCATCGTCGAGCAGGCCTCCGAGCTCAACTACAAGGACACGGTCCTCGTGACCGACCATACCCTCTGTGTCATCATTACCCAGTCGGGTGAGACGGCAGATACCCTGACGGCAGCGCACCGGCTCAGGGGCCTTGGCTGCAAGATCTTTGCAATCACGAACGTGCTGGGCTCGACCGCTGCGCGCGAGTCTGACGGCACGCTCTATATCCAGGCGGGTCCTGAGGTCTGCGTCGCCTCGACGAAGGCCTATACGGCACAGATGGTGGGTGCGGCCTTCCTGGCACTTCGCCTTGCACAGGCACGGGGCGCCCTCACGGCAGAAGAGGTCGAGAAGAAGTTCCATGACCTCGAGTGCGTCCCCGACCTCATGGAGACCGTGCTCAAGCGCAGCTGGCAGGACAAGGAGGCCGCCCGCGTCTTCAGACGCGCCCACTCGGCCCTCTTCCTGGGCCGTGGCGTGAACTCCACGACCGCCGCAGAAGGAGCCCTGAAGCTCAAGGAGATCAGCTACCTCCACGCCGAGGCCTATGCGGCAGGAGAGATGAAGCATGGCCCGATCGCCCTTCTCGAGCCCGGCTTCCCGGTCGTCGCGATCGTGCCTGCCGACCATGTCCACGACAAGACCATATCCAATATCCAGGAATGCATCGCCCGCGGTGCTACTGTAATAGGGGTCGCGACAGACGGCGACGAGGACGTCGTGCCGCTGTGCTCGAACGTGCTCTGGGTGCCTCCGGTGCCCGAGGAGTTCCTCGTGCCGCTCGTTGCTGTCGTGCACCTGCAGATGCTTGCCCGCTATGTCGCGCTCGATCGCGGCTGCGATGTGGACAAGCCGCGCAACCTGGCAAAATCGGTGACAGTGGAGTAGGCATATGGCACTGGCGGGGATCGGCGTCGATATCGTAGAGATTCCGAGGATGGCAAGAGCGCTCGAGCGCACGCCGTCCATGAGGACAAGGCTCTTCACGAAGGAAGAGCGCGACTACTGCGACTCGTCGGCCCGCCCCGCCGAGCACTATGCCGCACGCTTCGCCGCACGCGAGGCTGTGCTCAAGGCCCTGGGAACTGGTTTTTCCCAGGGCATAGGATATGCGGACGTCTCGGTCGCACGCGATGCAGCAGGGCGTCCGAAGTGCATCCTTGCTGGACGTGCCAAGGAGATCGCAGAGAAGCAGGGCATTCAGGAGGTCGCGCTCTCGCTCTCGTTCACGCGCGAGCTTGCGGTTGCGAATGCCGTGGCTGTGACCGAGGCCGTGCGTCCCAAGAAGGAGGAGACGCCCGATCCGCAGCGCGATCTTGCGGAATCCTTCAGGAAGGCCAGAAGCGTCCTCGATGAGCTCGACGCTGTGGAGGCCCAAGGCGCTGTCAATTCTGGCGAGGAGACGAAGGTTCAGGACAGATAGGCCTATATGCACTAAAATCTTTGACCAGCGAGGCGCCCGCCTTGCCTGGGCTAAGGAGGATCATCGTGCAACCAGTCCTGAACGTGGAGGACGTGAAGGCCGTCGAGAATGGGCTTTCGGAACAGGGCGTGAGCATATCGGAGCTCATGCGCCGTGCGGGAGGAGCCGCTGCCGAAGAGGTCATGCGTCTCGAAGACGTCCATGCGGTCGCGATCCTTGTCGGCTTCGGCAACAATGGCGGGGACGGCTGGGTGGCATCGCAGGTGCTCCAGAGCCATGGCTACAGCGTGACGGTCGTCTCTCCTGTCGAGCCGGAAGAGATCAAGAGCGATCTTGCCCGCCTCGTCGCTAAGAGCGCAGAAGATGCCGGCGTCGAGATTGTCGTCGGGCCTCCGCGCGAGGACCTCATGGAGATTCTCTCCTCGTCCGACCTTGTCCTTGATGCCATGCTCGGCACGGGCTTCCACGGGGAGCCGAAGCCGCCTTTCGATATCTGGATCGATACTGTGAACGCCGCCGGCGTGCCAGTCGTCTCGATCGATGTGCCATCTGGCCTCTCTGCGCAGACCGGGCATGCACCCGGCGCCTGCATCGTGGCAGACGAGACCGTGACGATGCTGTGCCTCAAGCCGGGCCTCATCTCCGATGAGGGAAGGGATGTCACAGGCGGCATCATCGTAGCGCCGCTCGCAGAGCAGACAGAGCGCACGGTTCTCGACAACGACCCCACGGCCTGGCGTGTCGAGCCCGCCGACTACGCAGATGTCGTTGCGCCCCATACGAACAATGTGGACAAATACAGCAGGGGATCCGTACTTGTGGTTGCAGGATCTTCCCGCTATCCCGGTGCTGCCGTCATGGCAGCAAAGGCAGCAGCCCGCGCCGGTGCTGGCTACGTGACGCTTGCCGTGCCGGTGACGATCGCGCCCTTGATTCAGATGCAGCTCCCCGAGGTGCCGGTCGTCGGCGTCGCAGCAGAGCAGGATGGCACATTCTCCGCAGCAGCACGCCCGGTGATCCTGAAGCTCGCAGAGCGCAGCTCTGCCACGCTCGTGGGCCCTGGCATGCGTGTCACGGGCGGCACGGTTGCGGTCGTCTCCGCCCTCATCAATTCCAAGGCGCCGCTTGTCGTCGACGCCGACGGCCTCAACTGCCTCGCACGCCTCACGAATGGGCATCTCGATGAGTTCCCGGAGGTCACGAGGCGAGACGCCCCGCTTGTGCTCACGCCGCACTGCCGCGAGCTCGGACGCCTCGTCGGTCTTGCCGATACGCCGCCTGACTCGCTGACTGCTGCCCTCGAGGCGGCACGCCGCATCGTCTGGGCAGATGGCGGATCTGAGCTCTGCGTCGTCGCAAAGGGCACAGCGACAGCCTGTGTCGGCGTCGAGGCAGCGCTTCTGCCTGAGCCGGGCACAGCAAGCCTTGCAACGGCAGGCTCGGGCGATGTGCTTGGCGGCATCATCTGCGCGCTTCTTGCCCGCATGCCGGATGACATCGAGGATCTGCCCCTTATCGCAGCGTTTGGCTGCGAGGTCCACGCCGTTGCCGGCAGCCGTGCCGCAAAGCGCTATGGCAGCCGCGGCGTGATGGCAGGAGATATTGCAGACGAAGTCGGCCTGGCTGTCGACGAGCTCGAGGACCATGTCTCCTCGCTTGTCGCTGGTGCCGCCGAGGACCAGGAGCCTTCGCTATGACAGAGATTGCGTGTCCCGATGACCGATGGGCCTGGGTCGAGATCGACCTGTCGGCTCTCAAGAAGAATGTCCGTGCCTTCCGCGCCCAGATAGACCCGCGCGTGCGCATGATGTGCGTCGTGAAGGCCGATGCCTATGGCCACGGCGCCGTGAGGTGCGCGAAGGAGATGGCAAAGGCAGGGGCCCAGCAGTTCGCCGTCGCAACCGTGAAGGAAGGCGTCGAGCTCAGGCGCGCCGGCATCGAGGAGCCCATCCTCATGCTTGCGCAGCCCCCGGTGACGGCCGTGGACACGCTTGTCGGCTACGATATCATGCCCTCTGTCTATACCTCCGATTTCGCGCTTGCCTTTGGCGAGGCAGCAGCTGCTGCTGGCAAGGCAGGCAAGTACCACCTCGCGATCGATTCCGGCATGAACCGCATCGGCGTGCGTCCCGAGGATGCCGTCGAGTTCCGCCGCTCGATCGACTTCCATCGCGGCCTTGAGTGCGCAGGCACGTTCACGCACTTCGCCACGGCCGATGTGCCGGATGACTGGGACTTCGTGCTCCAGGCGCGCAGGTTCTCCGATACCGTGCATGCACTCAAGGCAGCAGGCTTCTCCTGCGGCCTTGTGCACTGCGACAATACGCCCGGCACGATCCTCCACAAGGAACTGCAGATGGACATGTGCCGTGTCGGCGTCGGCCTCTACGGCATGCAGCCGGCAGAGTCGACGGCACCCTACATCTCGCTCGAGCCGGTCATGTCCGTGAAGGCCCGCATCACGCGCGTCACGATGCCTGAGGTCGGCGAGGGTGTCGGCTACGGCATGACCTACCGCATCCCGTACAAGGGCACGCAGATCGCGACCGTGAACATCGGCTACGCCGATGGCCTCTCGCGCCTGCTCTCGAACAACATGGACGTGCTCGTGCATGGGAAGCGCTGTGCGCAGGTCGGCAAGATCTGCATGGACCAGTTCATGTTCGCAGCAGACGCGCCGGGTGCCCATACGCTCGGCAATGCCGTGCCGCTCTCCGAAGGCGACGTCGTGACCGTGCTTGGCCGCGACGGCCAGGAAGAGATCACAGCAGACGAGATGGCAGACAGGCGCCACACGATCAACTACGAGGTCACCTGCGACTTCGGCCTGCGTCTGGAAAAGCTGTATGTCTGAGGCACGGCCCCAGGCACGGCGCACCCGTGCGAAGAAGCCGCGCCCCAGCCTTTTGGATGGGGAGAGCAGGATGGCAATCATGCAGATTCCGGGGCATGAGCATCAGAAGCCCCGCGAGGTGCGGCTCGAGGAGATCGAGGCCGTGCTCGGAGACTGCGAGCGGTGCCCCTTGGGCCAGACGAGGACGAACATCGTCTTCGGTGTCGGCAATCCCAACGCCCGCGTCATGTTCATAGGCGAGGCTCCTGGCAGGAATGAAGACCTCCAGGGAGAGCCGTTCGTCGGCGCTGCCGGACACAACCTCGACGATCTGCTCTCTCTGGCAGGGCTCAGGCGCGAGGACGTCTATATCGCCAATGTCCTCAAATGCAGGCCGCCTTCGAACCGCAATCCGAAGCCGGAAGAGATCGTTGCCTGCTCGCCGTTCCTGCGCGAGCAGATCCGTTCGATCTGGCCTGATGTGATCGTCTGCCTCGGCAATTTCGCAGCGCATTTCGTGCTCAGGACCGAGGAAGGCATATCGAGCCTCCGTGGCCGCATGCATCAGACCGGGCACTTCAACGTGCTGCCGGTCTTCCATCCGGCAGCGGCGCTCTACCACCGCGAGTGGCAGCAGTATCTCGACGAGGATTTCGCCTATCTCGGACAGTGGCTGCGCGAGCATCCGGCAAGCCCCGAGAAGCAGGAAACAGGAAGGGGCTAACGATGCTGCCTCAGACGATAGATGAGAAGACCTATAAGAGCGCCTCTGCCGAGGAGACCCAGGGGCTGGGCGAGGTGCTCGGACATCTGCTCCGGGCAGGAGACGTGCTCGTGCTCACGGGAGACCTCGGCGCCGGCAAGACCCAGCTCACGAAAGGCGTAGCCCGGGGCATGGGGATTGAGGACGATGTTACGAGCCCGACCTTCACGATCGAGATGGTCTACGAGGGGAAAGAGCTTCCGCTCTACCACTTCGACCTCTACCGCCTCGATGATGCAGACGAGCTCGAGGATACGGGCCTCTTCGATGTGCTCGGGGGCGATGGTCCCTGCCTTATCGAATGGGGCGAGCAGTTCGAGAGCGAACTCGGCGACGAGAGGCTCGATGTGATGATAGAGCGCCTCGACGACGAGGTGGCAGAAGGCGTGGAGCCCCCAAGGCGCATTACATTCGCGCCGCATGGCACGCGTGCAGAGGAGCTCGTGAGCGAGCTTCAAGATGCCTGTGCCCGCACAGAATAGAACGAGACAGAAGAGAGCTTCTTCATGAGGTACGAGAAGACAGAAGGGCGCCTTGTGCTGGCGCTCGATACATCGACGGACATGCTCGCCGCAGCAGCGGCTGCCTGGAAGGAGGAGCCTGGGAAGACGCCTCAGGCCCAGCTTCTTGCAGCCGGTGACCATATGTGCCGCCGCCAGGCCAATGTCGAGCTGGCACAGACCCTGCTCGATGTCCTGGCCGAGGCAGGCGCTGCGATGGAAGATGTCGCCGCCGTGATCGTCGGACGCGGTCCTGGCTCCTTCACGGGCGTCCGCATCGGCATCGCCACGGCCAAGGGCATCGCTTCGGGGCTTGGATGCGCCCTCTGGGGTGCCTCGACGCTCGATGCGACAGCCTGGGCTGCCTGGCACGCAGGAGTCCGTGGCATGCTCGGCGTCGTGAACGATGCGATGCGCCACGAGGTCTACCCTGGCATCTATAAGCTTACCGAGGCAGGCGTGAAGCGCACGTTCGTGCGCGAGACCGTCCTCAAGGCCGATGCGGCAGCAGATGCCTGGGCAGGGATTGCCGGCAAGGACGAGCTTCAGCTCACAGGAAACGGCCTCATCAAGTACAAGGGCCTCTTCGAGAAGGCAGGATTTGTCCGCTTCGTCGATGAGGCACTCTGGTTCCCGACGGGGGAGGGGCTCATCTCGGCAGCAGCGGCGGAAGGTGCCGCCCGCGGCGACGGCGATCCTGCCCTCGTGCTTCCGCTCTATACGAGGCTTTCCGATGCAGAGGAGAACGAGCGCAAGCGGCTCGGCCTCAAGAAGCCGGCATCTGTGGATATCACGGGCGTCGACGATATGCTCGGCTCCATCCATACGCAGCTGCGTCCGATGACAGTAAACGACTGCGGCGCTGTGGCGGCACTCGAGGCAGAGATCTTTGGCGGATCTTCCCACACGCCCTGGAGCGAGCATGCCTTCTTCGAGGAGATCTCGCAGCCTGGCAGGAGCTGGTGGGTGGCCCATGACCAGGAGAAGATCATCGGCTATGCCGGAGGCGTGCTTGCCGGTGCCGACTTCGAGATCGAGGATGTGGCGGTAGCGAAGGACCGCCGCCATGAAGGCATCGCATCGCGTCTGGTGTCGCGTGTCGTCTACGACGGCGAGATGCTCGGCGCCGAGACCGCATCGCTCGAGGTCGACGAGGCAAATGAGGCAGCTCGTGCCTGCTATGCGAAGCTTGGCTTCAAGGAGGCAGGCAGGCGTCCTGGCTACTATGGGCCTGATACGGCAGCACTGATCCTGAAGGTGGCGCTCCCGCTTGCAGCAGACCCCGAAGGCATGGGGAAGGCGCCCGTGCCGGCTGCATCGATCCGCCCGTGGCCGATCCAGGTCGCGCCGAGGACGGAAGATGTGGCAGCAGCCATCAAGGCCGCATCCCCTCTGATCCTTTCGATCGAGTCCTCCTGCGATGAGACCGCCATGGCCGTCATCGACCACGAGGGACAGATCATCTCGAACGTCGTGGCAACATCTGTCGACTTCCACTCCCGCTTCGGCGGCGTCGTGCCGGAGATCGCAAGCAGGAAGCACGTCGAGGCCTTGGTCGGCGTCTACGAGGAGGCGCTTGCCCGCGCCGGTGCGCACTACGGCGCAGATACGCTTACTCCGTCAGATCTGGCTGCGGTCGGCGTGACGTCGGGACCAGGCCTGGTCGGAGCCCTTGTCGTCGGCGTCGCCTTCGCGAAGGGCCTCTGCGCTGCCTGCGGCCTGCCGATCATTCCCGTGAACCACCTCGAAGGCCATCTCTTTGCAAACCTCTTCGAGACGCCCGACTTGGAGCCTCCGTTCGTGGCCTCCCTTGTCTCCGGCGGCAACACGATGCTTGTGCACGTGAAGGCCTGGGGAGACTATGAGGTGCTCGGCCAGACGATCGACGACGCCGTGGGCGAGGCCTTCGACAAGGTTGCCAAGGCCCTGGGCCTGGGATATCCGGGCGGCCCTGTCATCAGCCGCCTTGCGGCAGAGGGCAACCCCCGTGCCATTCACTTCCCACGTGCGATGATGCACTCGGGCGACTATGCCTTCAGCCTCTCCGGCCTCAAGACCTCCGTCATCACCTACATCGAGGGCGAGAACAAGGCAGGCCGCGCCATCAACCTGCCCGATCTTGCTGCCTCCTTCGAGGCTGCCGTCATCGATGTGCAGGTCGCAAAGGCAAAGCAGGCTGTGGAGGAGACGGGCGTCTCCGACTTCTGCGTCGGCGGCGGCGTCGCTGCGAACCCGCAGCTGCGCGAGGCCTACAGGAAGACGTTCGGGCGCATGGGCGTGCGCGTCACGGTGCCGCCCCTTCGTGCCTGCGGCGACAATGGCGCGATGATCGCGCTTGTGGCGCTGCGCTCCTATAAGGCAGGCGCCTTCGGCGACCTTTCGCTCGATGCGCACCCCAACTCGAAGCTCGGCGACTGGTCTTCCCCGGAGCACCCGGTCGTCTGGCAGGGCGAGCAGGCGTGGCTCAAGGCCAAGAAGTAGCGCAGAAGCAGCGCACATATATCAGGAATGTGATGGTTTTTATGGAGGGGACTTCCGGCGGAAAGCGGGAGGTCCCCTCTTTGCGCAGGAAGACAGCCCCTTTTCTGTGCAGGCAGTTACAGCGTTGTTTCCCTCATCAAAGTTTTTTGGGCGCATCCTGAAAAGGGCTGTATCCTTTGAGCCTGGTACCCGTAGCTTTCTCGCATTCAGTTGCAAGGGGGAGGGGAATGGGTCCCCTCCGGTTGCGTGTACAGAAGGGATATATCTACCACAGGAGGATCTGCCATGTCCGAAAGCCATGCATTCACGCGCCGCAATTTCCTCAAGGCCTCTGGCCTTACCGCCATCTCTCTCGGTGGCGCAACGTTTCTGACCGCCTGCGGCCCGTCGACCGCCACGACGAGCTCTTCAAGCTCCGATTCCAGCTCGTCCAAGGCAAGCTTCGGCGACAACGGCACGATGCGTGTCGGCATGGAAGTCGCCTATCCTCCGTTCAACTGGCAGGTCTCCGAGGCCACGGACAACACGATCCCCGTCGAGGGACAGTCCGGTGCCTATGCTGACGGCTACGACATCTACTTCGCGAAGCTCATCGCAGACAAGCTCGATCTCGAGCCTGTCGCAGTCAAGATGGAGTTCTCCGGCCTCGTCGAGGCCCTGAAGAACGGCCAGATCGACCTCATCTGCGCCGGCATGACGGCAACGGATGAGCGCCGCCAGTCCATCGACTTCTCCGATGCCTACTGGACCGGCCACTACGGCCTGCTCGTGAAGGAGGGCTCGAAGTACCAGAACGCGACGAGCCTCTCCGACTTCGCCGGTGCCGCCGTCCTCGGCCAGCGCGATACGCTGCTGGATGATGTCATCGACGAGATCGACGGCGTGAATCACCTGACGCCGGTCGACTCCGTCCCTGCCCAGATTTCGAGCCTGAACTCCGGCGCCTGCGACGCCATCACGTTCGACGTCGAGAACGAGAAGGGCATCCTCGCCTCGAACCCGGGCCTTGTCGCTGTCCAGATCAACGGCTCCAAGATTCTCTTCCAGGAGGATGCACCGATCAACGCCGGCATCGCCAAGGGCAACGACGACACGCTTGCCACGATCAATGACCTCATCGACGGCGTCTCCCAGGACGAGCGCCAGAAGGTCTGGGACGACGTGCAGGCACGCCTTCCGGAGTAGGAAGACCACAAGATACCAACAAGGCAGGCATCCTCTGCACATTCTCTGCAGGGGATGCCTTTGCGGCAAAGGAGCGTACTCTCAATGGCCAAAAAACGCGGATTCGCGCGGTTCGTGCAGAAAGACCACCGCTATGTCTTCCTCGGCACTTCCGCCATCGCCTGCGTGGGCCTGGCGCTGGCAAACCAGCCCCATTCCCCATCGAGCTTCCTGCTCAGGTCCTACGCGGTCGAATCCATCCTCTACTACGTGCTTCTGGCATGGCTTGCCGTGTCGGCTGTGGCACTTGTGAACAAGCTCGCGAAGTGGAAGGGGACGGCCTACGCCGAGACCTCGCCCTTCACGAAGCCTGAAGCCAAGAAGGCAGAGCGCATCTGCTCCTACATCGTCTGGGCGATTGTGGGCATCTTCTTCGTCGACCGTGGCATCATCGGCCTCTCCGATCTGCTGAGCAGCTCGATCTCATCGGACTCGAATCCGACGGACTTCCTCGCATCGATGTTCTACATGCTCTACCAGATGCGTGACACGTTCATCCAGGGCATCCTCGGCACGATCGAGATCGCTGTCATCGGCACCGTCGTCGCCTTCTTCCTGGCGCTCGGCCTCGTGTTCCTCCGCCTCATGGAGATTGACCGTTCCGACAACGATTTCGTCCGCTTCTGGAAGGTCGTGGGCGTCGGCTTCGCGAAGGTCTATTCGGCCGTCATGCGCGGCACGCCGATGATGATCCAGGGCCTCATCATCTACTATGCAGGAACAGGACTCCTGACGGGACAGGGCATGACGCCGACGCAGATACTCGCAGTCTGGTCGCCCTTCAATGCCGGCCTCGTGACGGTGTCCCTGAACTCCACGGCCTATATGATGGAGGTCTTGAGGAGCGGCATCATGGCTGTCGATCCGGGCCAGACCGAGGCAGCGCGCTCGCTCGGCATGTCCCAGTGGCAGGCCATGCGCAAGGTCGTCTTCCCGCAGGGCATCAAGAATGCGATTCCTGCCCTCTCGAACGAGCTTGTCATCAACATCAAGGACTCCTCGGTGCTCATGGCAATCGGCGTCCTCGAGCTCACGTTTGCCGTCCGCACGATTGCAGGCGTCTACTTCAAGCAGATGGAGCCCTACATCGCTGCTGCCGTCGTCTACCTGATCCTGACGATGATCGCGACGAAGCTCCTGAACAAGTTCGGCGAGCACTTCGATGCCAAGGGCGAGCGTGTCGTGCTCGGCACGTCCGATGTGCCTGTTGCCAAGCCCCAGGGAGGCGATGAGAAGTGAGCGAAGAGAAGACGCAGCCTGTCGTGCGCGTCGAGGGGCTCCGCAAGAGCTTCGGCGAGCATGAGGTGCTCAAGGGCATCGACTTCGATGTCATGCCCGGCGAGGTCGTCACGATCATCGGCGCTTCGGGCTCCGGCAAGTCGACGCTCCTGCGCTGCATCAACCTGCTCGAGACGCCGGATGAGGGCCATGTGTGGTTCCGCGGCGAGGACCTGACGGCAGAGCATGTGAACGTGAACCGCCTGCGCGAGAAGATCGGCATGGTGTTCCAGGGCTTCAACCTGTTCGCGAACCTCAATGTGCTCGACAACTGCACGCTCGCGCCCGTGACGCTCAAGAAGGCCACGAAGGCAGACGCAGAGAAGGAAGCCATGAAGAACCTTGAGGCCGTCGGTCTTGCGGACTTCGCGAAGGCTCCTGTGGTGTCTCTTTCCGGCGGCCAGAAGCAGCGTGTCGCAATCGCGCGCGCCCTCTGCATGAAGCCGGACCTCATGCTCTTCGACGAGCCGACCTCGGCTCTCGACCCTGAGATTGTCGGCGAGGTCCTGAACGTCATGCGCGACCTTGCCAAGGGAGGAATGACGATGGTCGTCGTGACGCACGAGATGGACTTCGCGCGCAACGTCTCCGACAAGGTCGTCTTCATGGACCAGGGCGTCATCGCCGAGCAGGGAAAGCCCGAGGACATGTTCACGCATCCGAAGATGCCACGAACGCGCGAGTTCCTCGCACGCTATCTCTCCGAGTAGCGGCACAGACCTATATGCAGCATCGAGAAGGCAGCCTCAGGGCTGCCTTCTCCCTTTGAGCTGCGATTGCCTGCGCCTGGGTATGCGATGCAGCCTGGATGAAATGGGCCTCGGCTATCGGGCTGCGATGCGGCGTATGCCTTCCAGGCTGGAGGCTTCCTCAAGTATCGCAATGAGCTCCGTTGCCTGGTAGAAGGCGCCTCTGCGCTCGGTTCCTGTGCGTTCAAGAATCCTGCGTTCGCAGGCGGTTTCCACGAGATTCCGTGCAGCTCGGTCGCTTATGCCGAGATGGGAAACGATGTATGCGATGTTGACGACGGGCTGTTCTACGAGAAGCGCAGGGAGGCGCAGGGAAGCGGATCCCTTCCTGTCGGTATTTGCCTCTTCCCATCTGTCCAGAACCTCCGCCACATCGTCTCCGATTCTGAGACCTATGACGCAGGCGAGCTCCAAGGCATCGGCAAGTCGGATGATGATAGGCTCCAGATTCCCGTCATGGTATGCGGCGAGCGCTTCCATATAGGGCTTGACATCATGCAGGAGACCTGCGGAGATTGGCAAGGTCGAGTGGCGCAGGACTTCATCCGATGCAAGCATGCAGTGCAGAAGTGCCCTACCGGTACGGCCGTTTCCGTCGGTGAAAGGATGGATGGTCTCGAACTGCGCGTGGAACAGGGCTGCCTTGGCAATGGGGGCGATGTCGTCTCTCTGAGCAAAGGCAACGAGATCGTCCAGGCACGTACGCACCCTGTCTGAGGCAGGAGGGACGTACTGTGCGTCATGCGGGCTGTACGGAGTGCCGCCGATCCAGACCTGTTCGTCCCGCAGTCCGAACTCTGCGCCGGTGTCCCGCATGAGCGTATCGTGGATGTCGCAGATGGAGCGAATGGATATATCGCTGCCAATTTCGATAGCCTTCCGCATCGCTTCGACATTGCGTGCAATGAGACGTGCATTCGCGGGAGCCTTGTCGCTCAGCTCTGCAAGGGCGACGTTGCGGACGCTCGAGGTGAGGCGCTCGATCTGCGAGCTCGAAGAGGATTCGCTTCTGAGAAGGAGGGCGGGCAGGTCGAATCCGCGCGAGGCCTGCGTCTGGTCGAAACGCGTGACAGCCGATTCCACTTCTGCAAGCCTTCTTTCGATTTCAGGCGAAAGAGAAACAGGGCGTCTGGCTATCGTGAGCGGAACGGCAGCTTCGTAGGTAGGCAGTATTCTGCGCCTGCGGCTCTTTGGGATGAGGGAGAGCTCTTCGGGGTCGCGGTTCCACGAGCAGGTTTCATAGGTGATGGCAGGCCACATTTCGGCTCTCCTCTTACATGTTTCGATGCAGGCATGGCGATGCTTATTGAAGCGAACAACATTTTACTTCAATAAGGAAAAGATAGCGGAAGCGAAATCAATTTCACTTCAATAAGCAAGCAGAAACTGGAAGCGAATCAGATGAGGCGTGCATCGGACGCGGAGATGCGTCACCCGAGCCCGGACAGGTTGGGATCTGGCTTCGTGCGGCGGCTTTCGGGCGTCTCTGCAGGCCTCTGGCAGAAGATTGCGGGCATCTACGTCCTTCCAGGGGCTCTCATGCTAGGATTCTAGGCATCCAAGAGAGAGGATGACCATGATCGATGGCTTTGTCCCGGTAGCTGCCGTGACGCCCGAAGTGCGCGTGGCGGATGTCCCGTTCAATGTAAGCTCGTGCCTCGAGGCGGTGGAGCGCGCCGCTTCTGCCGGCGCCAAGGTCATCGTCCTGCCCGAGCTCTGCCTTACGGCCTATACCTGCGAAGACCTGTTCCTGCAGCAGGCGCTCCTCGAAGGGGCAGAGGCAGGGCTCAGAGAGCTCGTGGAGAAGACGGCAGATTTCGATGCCCTCATCTTCTGCGGAGCGCCACTCAGGATTTCGGGCAAGCTCTACAACTGTGCCTGCGCCATGAATTCCGGCAATCTTCTCGGCATCGTTCCGAAGCGCTTCCTTCCGACCTACAACGAGTTCTATGAGGGAAGGCACTTCGTGCCAGGCCCCGAAGAGGTCACGCCCATCGATGTGGCGGGATTCGTGAATGTGCCCTTCGGCACGTGGCAGCTCTTCTCCTGCGAGACCATGCCCGAGCTCGTCGTTGCAGCGGAGATCTGCGAGGACCTCTGGGTGCCGGAGCCGCCTTCTGTGGCCCATGCCCAGGCAGGCGCCACCCTCATCTGCAACCTCTCCTGCTCGAATGCAATCGTCGGCAAGGCTGCCTACAGACGCAGCCTCGTCTCCGGCCAGAGTGCCCGCCTTATCTGCGGCTATGTCTATGCAAATGCCGGCTGGGGAGAGTCGACGCAGGACCTCGTGTTCTCTGCCCACAACCTCATCTGCGAGGATGGACACATCCTCGCAGAGGCAAAGCCGTTCGGTGACGGCTTCTGCCTGAGCGAGATCGACTGCCAGTTCATCGCAGAGGAGCGCCAGCGCATGTCGAGCTTCAGCTGCTCGCTGCCAGCCCTTTCGGGATACAGGCAGGTGCGCTTCTCGCTCGAGAAGACGGAAGTACGCCTCACGCGTGCCGTCGATCCGCATCCGTTCGTGCCGGACGATGAGGCGACGCGTGCAGAGCGCTGCGAGGACATCTTCCAGATCCAGAGCATGGGTCTTGCGAAGAGGCTCTTCCACACGCATTCGAAGTGCGCCGTCGTCGGCGTCTCGGGCGGCCTCGACTCCACCCTTGCCCTTCTTGTCATGGCCCGTGCCTTCGATATCCTGGGTCTCGACCATAAAGGCATCATCGCGGTCACGATGCCGGGCTTCGGCACGACGAAGCGCACGCATTCCAATGCGACGGAGCTCACGAAGTCTCTGGGTGCCACCTTGAAGGAAGTCTCGATCGATGCGGCGGTGCGCCAGCACTTCGCCGATATCGGCCACGATGAGCGCGTCCAGGATGTGACTTATGAGAACTCGCAGGCCCGCGAGCGCACGCAGATCCTGATGGACATCGCAAACCAGGAGGGCGGCCTCGTGATCGGAACGGGCGACCTCTCAGAGCTGGCACTGGGCTGGGCCACCTACAACGGCGACCACATGTCGATGTACGGCGTCAACGCCTCGGTCCCGAAGACGCTTGTCCGCCACCTCGTGCGCTATGTGGCAGATACCTGCGGAAACGAGACGGAGTCGGCGGTGCTTCTCGATGTGCTCGCAACGCCGGTCTCGCCCGAGCTTCTGCCCGCTACGGCGCATGGCACGATCAGCCAGAAGACAGAGGACCTTGTCGGACCCTATGAGCTCCATGACTTCTTCCTCTACCAGATGCTGAGATGCGGCTTTGCACCGAAGAAGGTGTTCAGGCTTGCTGTCTATGCACTCGGTGACGTCTACGACGAGAAGACAATTCTGAAGTGGCTGCGCATCTTCTGCCGCCGCTTCTTCGCGCAGCAGTTCAAGCGCAGCTGCCTGCCGGATGGACCGAAGGTCGGCACCGTCGCCGTATCGCCCAGAGGAGACCTGCGCATGCCCTCGGATGCTGTCTGGACGCTCTGGGAGCGCCAGATTGCCGAGCTCGAAGAGGCAGAAGCCTAGTTTCCATGCATTGAAGGAATGGAGAAAGGGACCGCGAGGTCCCTTTCTCCATGTCTGGATACGCAATCAGTGGGGCGTCAGTATCTATGGGGCATAAAATCTAAGCGCCGTATAGAAGATTTTTTCTTCTTTGAAGGTATAACTTCGTGCATGTGGGTATGATTCTAGACGTTCGCAAAGGGAGGGCCGAACACCCTCCAACGTCTGATGAAGACGTCGATAGAGGAGGTTCAAACATCATGACTTTGAAGCCTTTGGGAGATCGTGTACTCGTCAAGCCCGCACCGAAGGAGGAGAAGACGGCCTCCGGCCTGTACATCTCCAGCGGTGCACAGGAGAAGCCGCAGCGCGGCACCGTCGTTGCTGTCGGCTCTGGCAAGATCGACATGAAGGGCGAGCGCATCGTTCCTGAGGTCAAGCCGGGCGATGAGGTCTACTACGGCAAGTTCGGCGGCAACGAGGTCAAGCTCGACGGCGAGGATTACCTGCTGCTCCGTGCTGAGGACATCTACGCAATCATCGAGGCCTAAGGCTTCGTATCCAGAAGGATAAAGGGATAGCGGACGCTATCCGGTTTCAAGGAGATACAAATGGCAGCAAAGGACATTAACTTCGGTACGGATGCACGTGCCCGCCTTGCCAAGGGCGTCAACACCCTGGCTGACGCAGTGACCACGACGATGGGCCCGAAGGGCCGCTATGTGGCGCTTCAGCGCTCCTATGGCGCTCCGACCATCACGAACGACGGCGTCTCCGTCGCCAAGGAGATCGAGCTCAAGGACCCTGTCGAGAACATGGGCGCCCAGCTCGTGAAGGAAGTCGCCACGAAGACCAATGATACGGTCGGCGACGGCACCACGACCGCTACGCTTCTTGCCCAGGTCCTCGTCAACGAGGGTCTCCGCAACGTCGCAGCTGGCGCAAACCCGATTGCCATGCGCCGCGGCATCGACAAGGCAGTCGACGCTGTCGTGAAGAAGATGGTCGCCTCCGCAACCACCATCTCCACGAAGAAGCAGATCGCTGCTGTCGGCACCATCTCTGCTGCCGACCCTGAGATCGGCGAGAAGATCGCTGATGCAATGGAGATCGTCGGCAAGGACGGCGTCATCACGGTCGACGAGTCCCAGACCTTCGGCATCGACATCGACACCGTCGAGGGCATGCAGTTCGACAAGGGCTACATCTCCCCGTACTTCGCAACGGACAACGAGAACATGACGGCCGAGCTCAAGGATCCCTACATCCTCATGACCGACCAGAAGATCTCGAACATCCAGGACATCCTGCCGATCCTCGAGGCTGTCTCGAAGCAGGGCGCTCCGCTGCTCATCATCGCTGAGGACGTCGACGGCGAGGCTCTGGCCACGCTCATCCTCAACAAGCTCCGTGGCACGCTGAACATCGCAGCTGTCAAGGCTCCTGGCTACGGCGACCGCCGCAAGAGGATGCTCGAGGACATCGCAATCGTGACCGGCGGCCAGGTTGCCATGAAGGAGCTCGGCGTCAACCTCTCCGATGTCACCGCCGAGATGCTCGGCCGTGCGAAGTCCGTCAAGATCACGAAGGACAACACCACGATCGTCGGCGGCTATGGCTCGAAGGATGCCATCCACGAGCGCGTCGCACAGATCAAGAACGAGATCGAGAACACGACCTCTGACTTCGACAAGGAGAAGCTCCAGGAGCGTCTGGCAAAGCTCGCTGGCGGCGTTGCAGTCATCAAGGTCGGCGCTGCTACCGAGGTCGAGCTCAAGGAGATCAAGCACCGCATCGAGGATGCTCTTCAGGCAACCCGTGCAGCAGTCGAGGAGGGCATTGTCGCCGGCGGCGGCGTCGCATTCCTCGAGGCTGGCTCTGCACTCGATGATGTCGAGTGCGCCGATGCCGACGAGAAGATCGGTGTCGATATCGTCCGCAAGGCTCTCGAGGCTCCTGTCAAGACCATCGCATCCAACGCTGGCTTTGAAGGCTCTGTCGTCGTCGAGAAGATCAAGGGCCTGCCTGAGGGCGAGGGCCTGAACTCCGCAACCGGCGAGTGGGGCAACATGATCGATATGGGCGTCCTCGATCCTGTCAAGGTCACCCGTGTCACGCTGCAGAACGCAGCATCTGTCGCTTCCCTCATCCTCATCACCGAGGCTACGGTCACGGATGTGCCGAAGGACACGACGATCGAAGAGGCCATCTCTGCAGCAGCAGCTCAGGGCGGCCAGGGCGGCGGCATGTACTAATAGCTGCAGCCAGAACAGCTCTATCTGACTCGGAAGGCTCCGGATGCCACAAGGCGTCCGGAGCCTTTTCCCATGTTAGGGGGGGACGTTCCTGCTCTTTTCCCGCTTTGCAGGGGCGCTCGTGAATGCAGCGGCAGAACGGGCATCCTCCGCGGTACAATAAGCAGGTTCATGCGTAGAGGGGGATACATGGCAGAGAAGCACGATCTTCTGGACGACATCATCGATATCACGAACAACTGGGGCGCTGTCTCGAAGCCTGTCGAGACTGTCATGAACGGGATATCGTTCGATCCGGAGACGGCTCCGCAGTGGGATCCGTCGAAGTACAAGGAGCGTCCGCGTCCGAACTCCGTGCGCTGCCTCTCTGTCGCATCCAAGGATCCGAAGGCCTGCACGAAGTGCCAGGATGTCTGCCCGGTCAATGCCATCTCGATCACGGAGACGGCGCTCACCGTGAACGAGTCCTGCAGGAAGTGCGGACTCTGCGCGGCCGTGTGCCCGACCGAGGCCTTCCTGATCCAGAAGCTCATGCCGAAGACGCTCTACAACAGCATCGCGAAGCAGGCAGCATCGCATGACCATGTCTATATCACCTGCACGCGTGCTCTGGGGCGCATCCCGAAGGAAAACGAGATCGTCCTGCCGTGCGTCGGCGCACTCTCGAAGGAGCTGTGGTTCTCCCTCTTCATGGAGTATGACAACATCTCCGTGTACCTGCCGCTCGGTGTCTGCGACCGCTGTCGCACGACGACAGGCGAGGAGGCCTATACCGACGCTATCTCCTACGCCGAGGAGCTCACAGGCGCTGCCTGCGGCCTCGAGGTGGACGAGAAGGCGCTCGACCACGAGTACTCCCGTGCCTACAAGAGAAGCCAGTTCCTGGGCCAGGTCGCACGCACCGGCACGAGCCTCGTTGCCGGCCACAATGCCGCAATCAATGGTGCCCAGGCGGTCGCGCAGAGGATTCAGAACCACACGAAGCGCGTGAACGAGCTTACCCGCTCGCTCGAGCAGGCAGTCGGCGTCCAGAACAGCCAGCACCACCGCCGCATGCTCACCCAGCGCCGCGAGCTTGTCATGGCAGCGCTGCAGAAGTGGCCCGAGCCTGCCAAGCAGATGAAGAGCGAGCTTCCGACCTGCGACATGTCGAAGTGCACGATGTGCGGCGACTGCACGGAGGCCTGCGTTCTCCATGCGATCGAGCTCGACCGTGACGGCAAGATCCAGATCGAGCCTGCCTACTGCGTCGGCTGCGGCGTCTGCGCGAGGGTCTGCAAGGAAGGCGCCCTCGAGATGCATCCCACCGATGGCTCCGCCCTCGTCGTGCCCGATCCGCATGCAGAGGAGATCGAGCGCGAACGTGCCGAAGTGAGGAAGCTCAAGCAGCAGGGAAAGAAGGTCCTCGACAGTTCGCTCAAGGCCCTGGGCGATACCTTCGGCGAGGATTCCTCCTCGAAGAAGTAGCAAACACGCACAAAGCCATCCCCAGAAGAAGGAGAAGATAGAACGTGTCTCTGTCCATCGGAATCGTCGGCCTGCCGAACGTCGGCAAGTCCACACTGTTCACTGCCCTCACGAAGAAGGGCGGACTTGCCGCCAACTATCCGTTCGCGACGATCGACCCCAATGTCGGTATCGTGGACGTGCCTGACGAGCGTCTCCAGAAGCTCGCCGACATCGTGCATCCGGGCCGCATCGTGCCGGCAACCGTCGAGTTCGTGGATATCGCAGGACTCGTAAAGGGCGCAAACGAAGGCGAAGGCCTCGGCAACCAGTTCCTCGCAAACATCCGCAACTGCGATGCCATCTGCGAAGTCGTGCGCTACTTCACCGATCCCAATGTCATGCGCGAGACCGGGCGTGTCGGCGAGTTCGTCGATCCGGCAGCAGACGTGGATACGATCTCCACGGAGCTCATCCTCGCCGACCTTGGCACGCTCGAGCGTGCCATCCCGAAGCTCGAGAAGGAGGCCAAGCGCGACAAGGAGAATGCCCCGAAGCTCGCTATCGCAAAGCGCCTCCAGGACTGGCTCAACGAAGGCAAGCGTGCTGCCGACCTCGATATGACAGAGGACGAGAAGAAGGCTGCACATGACCTCTTCCTTCTTTCGATGAAGCCGATCCTCTATGTCGCAAATGTCGACGAGGACCAGCTCGGAGAGAAGCTTGCGCCCATCGACGGGCAGGAGCCCATCCCCATCTGCGCAGAGGTCGAGGCAGAGCTTGCCGAGCTCGATCCTGCCGAGGCGAAGGAGTATCTCGAGTCTCTGGGCCTCGAGAAGAGCGGCCTCGAGACGCTTGCGCAGGCTGCCTACCATCTGCTGGGCCTTCAGAGCTTCTTCACGGCCGGCGAGATGGAGGTCAAGGCTTGGACGGTGCGCATCGGCGCCAAGGCTCCCGAGGCGGCAGGCGTCATCCACTCCGACTTCGAGAAGGGCTTCATCAAGGCCGAGACGATCTCCTATGAGGACTACGTCACGCTCGGCGGCGAGGCAGGGGCCCGCGAGGCAGGACGCCTGCGCATGGAGGGCAAGGACTACGTCGTCCAGGACGGCGATGTCATGCACTTCCGCTTCAACGTCTAGAGACGGTTCAGAGACTTTCTGAGGGGCTGCATCGCAGGGTGTGGCCCCTCATTCGTATGAAGGAGCTGGGCAGCTGAGATGGGCTGAGATTGGCCTGCTAGCCACGAAAAGAGGCTCCGGCATCATGCCGGAGCCTCTTGTGTGTCGACGCTCTGCGTCTCGGTGCTAGTCGCTGCCGAGAATCACGAGGACGTCTCCCGTATACGAGTAGGTGTGCGAAGAGTCGTTCACGTAGTTGATCGTGCCGAGCGAGGAGAGCGTCTCGCCGACGCCCTTGGCAATGGCCATGCTGTCGTCGCCGCGGTAGACGATTGTGATCTCCTGGTAGTCGGAGGAATCGGCGACGCCGGTCGTCGCCGTGTAGCCTGCCTTCTCGAGCAGGTTCGCGGCTGCAGCAGCAGCGCCATTCGCGCCAGAGCCGTTCAGCACTTCGATATCGCCCTTGTGGACGGCGTCCACGTCGTCCATTGCAGAGCCGGTCGACGTCGTCGTGCCATCGCCTGCGCTGGCAGAGACGCCTGCTGTCGGATCGTCCGAGGCATTCTCGTAGGGCGACTCGCCGCTATCGACGCGCTCCATCATCTCTTCCCATTCGTCTTCGATGGTGACCTGGTAGGAGATGCCGTCAATCATCTCGCCCTCCGTCGGATTCAGGCCGGAGTAGACGTTGTTGTCCACGTCGAGGTCCTTCATCTGGAGGGCAAGGGAGATGATCTGGGAGGCGTCGAGATCGGTCGAGACACCGTCAGCGAGGTTGGAGATGGTGTTGGCAATGGTGAGCGGGTCTGAGGAGAGGACCTTCTTGATGATGGCGGTAATGACGGCACGCTGGTTTGCAGCGCGGTAGAAGTCGCCGGCACCGTAATCATCGTAGGCATGCCTCGAGCGGCAGAGGGCAAGCGCCTGCTCGCCGTTCAGGGTTTGCGTTCCTGCCTGGATGTTCGCATTGGCGAGCGGGTCCACGACGTCGGTCGGTACGGTGACCTCGATGCCGCCGATTCCATCGACTATTGCTGTCAGGGCCTCGAAGTCCACCTCTGCGTAGTGGGAGATATCGACGCCGGCATATTTCTCGACGACCTGGACCGTATAGCTCGGGCCGCCCAGGGCATAGGCTGCGTTGATCTTCTGCATGCCATAGTCGCCCATGTCCACCATCGTGTCGCGGGCGATGGAGACAAGCGTGACCTTCATGTCCTTCGGATCGATGCGCGCGAGGATTATCGTGTCGGACCTGAAGTTCGACGAATCGTCGCCCCATTCATCGGCGCGCTCCTGGCTCTTGTCCACGCCGAGCAGCAGCATGTAGAACGGCTCCGACACTTCCTTGGAGTCCGTAAGCTGCGCCTCGAGCTCAGGCGTGATGTTCGCCTTGATCTTGCTGTTGATATCGCTGTAGAACTTCGCGAACGCGACGCCTGCAACGGCAATGACTGCCACCACACAGATGAGGACCGTGCGGAGAATGAAATGCTTCTTCTTCGTGGCCCGCTTTGCCACGTAGTGGCTCGGACCGTTTTCGCGCGACAGGGCACCGGCTGTAGGTTCCAGCTGCCCTCTGTTCCTGTGTGCCAAAAGAAGTCTCCCTTGTAGGGGTGGATGCACCACCGTTTGGCATTGTGCAATCTTACATCTTAGACATGTCACCCACCGGCTTACTGAATAGGCACTGAAGTTCATCAAATGCCCCTACCTGCGGATATCCTGAATGGTAGCATTTTGGCGGTGAGCGGCATCCGTGTATTCGGGGCAGCGGTATGCAGAAAAGCTTGGCATCCATACACGGCACGCGAGGTGTCTCCATTTGCCGTATCATGGAACGTGGACAAGAAGAACCTCTCGCTTATCGGAGGCAGCAATGCAGAGTGCTCGGCCAAAGCAGTTCGTCGTCGTCCTGGACTTCGGCGCCCAGTATGGGCAGCTGATTGCAAGGCGTGTCCGCGATCTCCATGTCTATTCCGAGATTGTCCCCTGCGACATCTCGGCAGAGGAGCTCAAGGCCATGGCCCCTTCGGCCATCATCCTTTCGGGCGGTCCGGCCTCTGTCTATGCAGATGATGCGCCCGACATGGATGCAGATGTCTTCGAGCTTGGCCTTCCGGTCCTTGGCTTCTGCTATGGCCAGCAGATCATGGCAGCAAAGCTTGGCGGCAAGGTCGGCCACACCGAGAAGGGCGAGTATGGCCCGGCGCAGCTCAAGCGCACGGGAGACTCTGAGCTTCTCGATGGCACGCCCGAGGAGCAGACCGTGTGGATGAGCCACAGGGATGCCGTGAAGGAAGTGCCGGAAGGCTTTGTCGTCACATCGGTGACCGACACCTGCCCCGTCGCCTCCATGGAGTGCGCTTCTCGCCGCCTCTTTGCGACGCAGTTCCATCCTGAGGTCCGCCATACGCAGTATGGCAAGAAGATGCTCGAGCACTTCCTCTTCGATATCGCAGGCCTCTCCGCCACCTGGACGATGGACAACATCATCGACCAGAAGGTGGAGGAGATTCGTGCCGAGGTAGGGGACAGGAAGGTCATCCTCGCACTTTCCGGCGGCGTCGACTCCTCTGTCACGGCAGCGCTCGTGCACCGTGCCATCGGCGATCAGCTCACCTGCGTCTTCGTGAACCACGGCATGCTGCGCCGCGGCGAGCCCGAGATGGTCGAAGAGGTCTTCCGCAAGCAGTTCAATGTGCCGCTGATCCACGACCATGCAGAGAAGCGCTATGAGGAGCTCCTTGCTGGCGTGACGGACCCCGAGAAGAAGCGCCGTCTCATCGGCACGCAGTTCTGGAAGGAGTTCTTCTCCATCGCCCAGGACCTCGACGGCATCGAGTATCTTGCCCAGGGCACGATCTATCCCGACATCATCGAGTCCGGCGCCAGAAAGACCGGCGGCAAGGCTTCGACGATCAAGAGCCACCACAACCTGATCCCGTTCCCTGAAGGCGTCCACTTCGACCTCATCGAGCCGCTCGACCACTTCTTCAAGGACGAGGTGCGCGAGCTCGGCATCGCGCTCGGCCTTCCGGCAAAGCTCGTCTGGCGCCAGCCCTTCCCGGGTCCCGGCCTTGCTATCCGCATCATCGGCGAGGTCACGCCGGAGAAGCTTGCCATCTTGAAGGAGGCAGATGCTGTCGTGCGCGAGGAGCTCGATGCCTACAATGAGCGCCTCTTCGAGGAGACAGGAGACAGGAACTCCGAGCATGCCTGCTGGCAGTACTTCGCCGTGCTTCCCGACATCAAGTCCGTCGGCGTCATGGGCGACGAGCGCACCTACCAGCGTCCGATCATCGTCCGTGCCGTGGAGTCCACAGACGCAATGACGGCAGACTGGGCAAAGCTTCCCTACGATGTGCTCGGAAAGATCTCGAGCCGCATTGTCGACGAAGTCGACGGCGTGAACCGCGTCGTCTACGACATCACCCCGAAGCCGCCCGCAACGATCGAGTGGGAATGATTCAGCACATTATCGTGAGGTTGATTTGACGGTGCATCTGGTGGCTTCTGGTCCACCCGGTGCGCCGTTTTGCGTTCTTGAACCTGTAAGCCAGTGGAGAGGCTGTCGGCTCGCTCCTTCAGGCATGATGCGTGTTTGCCCAGTTGAAGAGACCTGGTAAGGGTATCTTGCTCCGCTATACCCGAGCAGCCTCACGATAATGTGCTGATGACCAGCGCCAATGAGGCTGGTACTCACGGAGTCGCCCTAAAGGAGCGAAACCCATCCCGCTGGTACTCAAACGATACTCACGCAGGTAGATGGGCCAAACGACAGCAGTGGCAGGATTCTTTTCTGTCCGACGTGGTTGGTAGAATCAAAGCTGGTGATAGGACGGTGGCAAAGCGGGGTGATCTGCGTGAACGAAATCCAACAGATCGGTGGCAGTATCGAGTACGGAAACACCGGCGACCTCATCGAAGACGCCAAGCTCATCATCGACTCTGCGCAGCGCAGCGCCCATCAGGCTGTCAACGTGGCGCTCGTGGTACGAAACTGGCTTCTGGGCAGGCGCATCGCCGAGGAGGAGCTGGGCGGGGACACGCGCCTGGAACTATACGGTCGCAAGGTAGTGCCAATGCTGGCCAAAGAGCTGACGGCAACCTACGGAAAGGGCTACACAAGAACGAGCTTGTACCAGTACGTTCAGTTCTACCGGATGTTCCCGGAGATTGTCCACGCAGCAAGTGGACAATCTCACGTTCTTCTCACTTGGACACACTATCGGGAACTCCTGCGTGTGCAAAACGACGAAGCCCGTGCGTGGTACGAGCGGGAAGCTGCTAGCCAGGGCTGGAGCGTCAAGCAGCTCTCCCGAAACATTTCCAGCCAGTACTGCGAACGCATGCTGTCGAGTGGTGTCGAGCCGAGCCAAAGTGAGGTTCTCTCCTCCAGCGCTTTGGAGAGGGCCGAGCGGCTCGCGTTCGTGAAGAGCCCCATGGTCATGGAGTTCCTTGGATTGCCAGCAGACCCTCACATCCACGAGTCCGACTTGGAAAGCTCCATACTGGACAACCTGCAGCAGTTCCTGCTCGAGCTGGGGAAGGGCTATGCCTTTGTAGCGCGACAGCAGCACATCCGCACCGAATGGGACGACTTCTACATCGACCTGGTCTTCTACAACTACATCCTGCGCTGCTTCGTGCTCATAGACCTCAAGGCAAGCAGAATCACGCACCAGGACGTGGGCC
>OGYD01000746.1_pt1 | contig 26630 bp, 17 predicted proteins | sample 1576441 | NCBI WGS metagenome assembly OGYD01 (sample SAMEA3541537, study PRJEB24748) | human gut metagenome | biome: human gut; feature: human-associated habitat; material: faeces | place: China | collected 2012 | reverse complement strand
TTGACTATTATAAGGAAACCGGCCAAAAGCTGAATAACACGCCTGCGCAGTACAAGGAAGAATTCCCTTGGCTGAAAGAAGTGGATAGTTTAGCCCTTGCCAATGCCCAAATGAACCTGAATAAGGCCTATAATAACTTTTGGAATGATAGCAAGCATTTCGGCAAGCCGCGCTTCAAGTCCAAGAAGAATCGTCGTGCTTCGTATTCCACGAACAACCAGAAAGGCTCTGTCCGAATCGAGGGCCATAAGGTGAAACTGCCGAAAGTCGGCTGGGTGAAATTATGCCAGCATCGTCCCTTGCCAGAGAACAGTATCATAAAGACCGTAACCATCAGCAAGACGCCATCCGGAAAGTACTATATCAGTATGCTGGTGGAGTATGAAAACCAAATACTCCCTGTCATACCGAAGACCTTCCTGGGCCTGGATTTTGCGATGCACGGCTTGTATGTGGCTTCCGATGAGGATGAGGCTAAGTATCCCGATTTCCTGCGAAAGGCAGAGAAGAGATTGGCTAAGGCACAGCGGAAGCTATCCAAAAAGCAGAAAGGAAGTCACAATAGAGAAAAACAAAGGCTTCGCGTAGCTATTCTCCATGAGAGAGTGTCCAATCAACGGCGGGACTTCCTGCATAAGAAGGCTCGCTACCTTGCAGACCGCTATGATGCCATTGGCATTGAGGATATTAGCGTCAAAGCGATGGCCAAGCGGAAAAAGGGTGGCAAGTTCAGTTTTGGCAAATCCGTAACTGACAATGGCTGGAATATGTTCACGAACATGCTGGAGTACAAGCTTGCTTGGCAAGGTAAACAGCTTATCAAGATAGACAAGTGGTATCCCAGCAGCCAGCTGTGCCATGTTTGCGGATATCAGAACCACGAAACCAAGGACTTATCTGTAATGGAATGGAAAAGGGATATGCATAGAAACCTCCTGACATGAAATCAAAAAATGCAATGAATCGATGCTGCTTTGCCTCCCTTGCCTTTTGATAGCATTTATGCTATCATCTAAATAGGAACATAAAGGAGATCATGATGTACAAGATTGAATTTTATGAGAACCAGCACGGCGAATCAGAAGTCTGGGATTTTCTGGAAGCCCTGCGGGTGAAAAGCAAAAGCAGCAAGGATGCCCGTATCCAGTACAACCAGATTCTCTTCTACATCGACCTGCTCGCAAAAAACGGCACCAATCTGCCGGTCAATATCACCAAACATCTGGAAGAAGACATCTGGGAACTGCGTCCAGGAAACAACCGGGTCTTTTATTTTTACTATGACGAGAGCCAGTATGTACTGCTCCATCATTTCCGCAAAAAATCACAGAAAACACCGAACCGGGAAATCGCCCGTGCCAAAGCGGAACGCGACGATTACATCCGCCAAAAGGAGGCAGAACAATGAGAACCTGGGAAGACTATAAGAATCATGTAAAGGCCGTTAGCGAAGAAGAACGCCGCAATATGGAAGAAATCGAAGAAGTAAGCGACATTGTTTCCTCCATCATCCGGCGGAGACAGGAACTGGGCATCAGCCAGCGCGCCCTTGCAGAGCGATGCGGCATCCCACAGTCTTCGGTAGCCCGTATCGAAACGCTGAAGACAACGCCAAAGCTCGATACCCTCGTCAAGCTCATGCAGGCCCTCGACCTGAAACTCCAGGTGGTTGCAGCCGGCTGACAAGAATCAAAACGCAATAATGCCACGTTCGTCGTAGACACTGCCGCTGCCTGTCCCGTTGCGGATGCAGCGGTCCAGTGCCATGATGGACGCCACAAATCCGTCGATTTTTTCGACGAATTTTTCTTTGTCCGTTTTGATGTTCCCCGCCGGGTCCTGCCGCATCACCACGTTGCTCTTGAACCCCTGGTCGAACGGCACCATAGTGATTGGCCGTGTTTTTTTATGACCTGTGACTGCGTTATTCCCATCGCCTGACTGCGATTCCGTAGGGGCCGCCCAGAGCGTTCTGACCCGTCAGATGCTGGAGACAATTCCCCGGACGGGATGACAGCGGCGGGCGGCCCGCTACGCGCTGAGGGCTTCCCGAAGCGTCGTTGTCAGTCTGAGTTTGTCGCGGCGCAATGCCGCATCTGAATCCGAGCCAATCGCGGTCTATTCCCCACTAATTTTGAAAAAGCAAGGAATAGGCTGTCGCCAATTCCAAACATCAGGCAGAAGCCATCGCAGCTACCATCCAGCCTTTGGGATGCTTATTTCTCATCAGATTCTCACCTCACTGGGGCTTAATTCATTGTGAGCATCAAAAAGAATCAACCGTTTTTCTCCCCGGCATCGGGCTTACGTTCAGCTACCATTCCGCCTTTTTGCTCCGGAATGGAATACTGGCAATTCCCAGGCACTTCATAGGATTTGCCTTCCTTATTATAGGTCAGATTGAATACCATGTCGGTCAGCCATTTCTTGAAGGATGGATTGTCCTGGAACTGTTTGAAGAGTTCCATATTGTCTGCCATGATGGAAAAAATGACCTGCTGCAGGGCTCGTTCGCTCTCGGTCCGGGCTTCTTGTTCATCAGAGTTTTTCATAGCGTTGCGGTACTTCTCATCACGTGAAACCATGGCCGGAATCTGCAGGAGCTGTCGTTGTACGTTGTCAGCGTCGTTCCACTGGATATTCCCGAACATACCATTGAATTCCGAGATGATGTGCGACAAGGGGTCCATTTCCGGTTCTACAATATGGCCAACCTTACCGGTAGGAACGGGGGCAATTTCAGCATCTTCGTCTTCCAGTCTGATGGCTACTGCTTCCCGTGCCTCGTTCCGATAGCTGTCCAGGTCCACAGCGGCCAAGATACCTTCTGACAGGTCATCGGTCTGAGGCGACGGCAGTTTGGGAATCAGCAGATTCAGGAAAATAGATAATTTTTCCCACGCTGCATTGCCATAGGGAAGAATAGCCCCCAGGAAACCATAGGTCCGCACAAAAGCCTTGGCGGCACTCTTGAACTGAATCTGGTCCTCCGTTTCCAGCTGGTCATAAAGGACAACACACGAATCGAGGAGCGGATCCAACCGGTCCCGTTCCCCGCCGCTCAGAAACAAGTCCACTACTTTCTCTACATCGCTGTGGTCATAGACCTGATAGCCTTCCATCAGGGAAATCAGGTCGTAAAGCTTATTAGGGTCCGTTTCGCCGGCCAAAATCGTCGTCCGGTAGAATTTGGAAAAGGCTTTTTCAATCGTTTCCGCCTTGTTGGCAAAATCCAGCACATAGACTTCATCCTTGCCCGGCGCCGCCCGGTTCAGCCGGGACAGGGTCTGGACAGCTGCAATGTCCGAAAGGGGTTTGTCTACATACATAGTCTGGAGCAGCGGTTCGTCAAATCCCGTCTGGAACATGTCGGCCACGACCAGCAGCCGATACGGGTCCTTCTTGAATTCCTGGGGAATCTTTGCGTCCGGAAAACCATTCATCGCTGCCGAAGTCAGAGGCGGTTCCTGGCCGTGATAGCTACATTCCCCGGAAAAAGCGATGATAGCCTTATAAGGGCTGTGCCGGTCGGCCAGACACTTGGTAATGGCATAGTACGTTTCAATGCAACGGGGAATACTGGCCGTCACCACCATGGCGCGAGATTGGCCGCCCAGTTTCTTCCTGGCAATGATCTGTTCGTGGAAATGGTCTACCATCATCGCCGCTTTCTTGGCAATGACGTCGGGATTCCCTTCGACAAAGGAGCGCAGTTTCTTCTGAGCCCGCTTCTTGTCAAACATAGGGTCGTCTTCCACCTTTTTGGCAATCTTATACCAACTGTCGATGGTCACGTAATTCTTCAGCACATCCAGGATGAAGCCTTCCTGAATGGCTTGTTTCATGGTATAGACATGGAAGGGCCGGTGTTTGATTTGGCCGTCTTCTTCATAAGGCGTGCCAAACACCTCTTCCGTCTTGTTTTTAGGCGTAGCCGTAAAGGCGAAGTAACTGGCTGTTTTTACCAGTTTCCGTCCCTCTACCATGGCGTTGATCTTGTCTTCATTATCCAGTTCACTGTCCGAAGCCAGTCCGGAAAGGGCCAGATTCATATTGGCTGCATTCCGCCCACTCTGTCCCGAATGGGCTTCGTCGATGATGATGGCAAAGGTATGGTTTATATGTTCCTGGCCGATTTCTTGAGAAATATAAGGGAACTTCTCTACCGTGGTCACAATGATCCGCTTGCCGTCCTGGATGGCCTTTTTCAGGTCGCCCGAGTGCTGGGCCCATACGACGGTATTCTTTACCTGCATGAACTGTTTAATCGTATCCCGGATCTGCTTGTCCAGAATCCGCCGGTCCGTCACGACAATGACCGAATCAATCATAGGCCGTCCATCCCGTTCCAGTCCGATCAGCTGATGGGCCAGCCAGGCAATGGAATTGGATTTGCCCGACCCGGCGCTGTGCTGGATGAGATAGCGTTTACCCACACCGTACTGCCTGACATCGGCCAGGAGTTTTTCCACACAGTCCAACTGGTGATAGCGCGGCCAGATTTGTTTGACCGATTTCTTCCGGGTTTCCGGATTTTCCTCAACGACGACCTGGACGTAGTTCTCGATGATACGGGACAGTTTCGTCTTCGTCAGGATATCTTTCCACAAGTAGTCCGTCATGATGCCCTCGGGGTTGGGCGGATTCCCGGCCCCATCGTGATATCCTTTGTTGAAAGGCAGGAACCAGCTGGCCTTCCCGCAAAGTTTCGTACAGAACTGGACCGTCTGATCATCTACGGCAAAATGTACGATACAGCGCTTGAAGGAAAACAGCAGTTCCCTGGGATTGCGGTCTTTCTTATACTGTTCTACGGCGTCGGCTGTCGTCTGCCCGGTGAAATGGTTCTTCAGCTCTATGGTAATGACGGGCAGGCCGTTGATGAACAGACAGAGGTCCAAAGCCAATTTTGACGCGTCGATAGCATAGCGCAGCTGGCGGGTAACACTGAAAATGTTCTTGTCAAATAGCCGTTTCGCCTGCTCATTGTTTTCCGTCGGCGTGAAATAGAACAGGATCAGGTCGGCCGGATAGGCTTTGATGCCATTGCGCAGGACGTCGATGATACCGCGCCGGGTGATTTCTCCAGAAAGGCGGTTCAAAAACTGCCGCTTCTTCTGGTCACTCTGGTTGACGCCGAGCTTTGCCATCTCTTTGGGTTGAGTATCATTCAAAAAGCGAAAGAGCCGGGTTTCATCGATGGCATATTCTTTATTGTAATCTTCATTCGTCCCCTGCTGGTAGCCATCCTGATCCACCAGCCAGTTCACTATGAGCGTTTCAAAACCCTTTTCCGTTTTATCCGTAAAAACCATCGTCAGTCCTCCTCTCCAGGGATTCCTGTTTCTTCGTCATTGCCTTCCCCATCATCAGCCGTCAAGTCGTCCACGTGTTCGTAAGCAGGAACAGGGATATTCCGGACATCAATTTTGCCGGTGACCACGTCGGAGATGAGGGTGGATTTTAGTTCTTGCAGTTGCTTAATTTTTTTCTTTAATAAAGATATTGTTTGATTAATTAAAATTTCGTTCTTATGCACTTGAGCTGTAATAGCTAACTGCTCTTCATACTTTGGAACTAATATTTTAATTCTCATAAGTTTAGAAGTGTCAATTGCCGGATACGCGATACCAATAGATTCACGAATAACCTCATCGCAAAAACGTTTGGATTTAAAATAATACTCCAAATATTTGCTATCCACACCATGAGGACTTAAAACCGCAAATCCAGTAGATACAATTACATCCTTATCATCCGTTATTCGCGTAATTGCCTTAAGATATGTTCTAACGGTTGATATAATAATATCATTTTTATGTACAATTCGTCTTGCCCTTGATGGAGCATTTTTAAATTCCATTTCTTCATAGTGAGTAATTCCTTCTTTTTCATCCACAGAGCCAATATCAATATAACGAAAGCTATAATTCTCTGCAGTCGATTCACTTAGAGACTCTCTGTTACAATATGCAATCGCTTTTAGTGGCTGTACATCTGCCTGACAAGAAAAATGAGATAATGCATTTTCAATTTGTTTTTCTTTTATCTCTTCTAATTGTTTTATTTGCTTTTTTCTAATACTAGTCAGCTTGTTAATCTCCGAAACCTTCCAGTCTAGGAAGCGTACAATTTGGTTCTGCTCGGCACGGGGAGGAACGGGAATATAGTGATTTTTTAATTTTCCATAATCAATATTCTGACCTTCTCGAATACCCGTCACACAGGTAGTCAGTAGTTTGATAAAAGGAGCTGACTTGAAAAGAAATTTGTAGTATGCACTACAAAAATCAGGATTCGGTCTCATAATCGTATATGCTGGGCTAATAATTCCTTGATAATATGCGTATTCTATTCCCCCTTGAAAAGATCTAAGACTCACAACATAGTCTCCAACTTTTACTAGTTTAAGTTTATCTAAATCCTTCAAGGCTTCTACAGTTCTTTTGCCATATACATTTTTGGGCACTACTCCCATATTTTGTGAAGCAACAAGTAAGGGTTCATCCGGATACCCCTTCTCACTTCTTTCCTTAAAAGACCATTTAATTTTTTTCAATTCCCATTGGCTTGGAATCATAGGAAGCCATGCTTCATTTGTTTTGACCTGATTGCTATATTTCCCCATCACTCCAACCCCCTGACGATTTCATCCATAACGCCTTCAGATTCTTTTTCCAGTTCCGCCAGGGACGCCAGGATATCTTTCATATCCCGCAGTTTTACGGGCTTGTAGAAGTATTTAGTAAAGCTGATTTCATAGCCGATTTTGGTCTTGTCTTCGTCTACATAGGCATCGGGCGCATAGGGCAGGACTTCTTTCTCCATGAAGGTATGGATACCGCCTTCATACTGGAATGGGATGTTTTCTGTATCCCGCAGTTCCGGGTCCGCTTCCCCGGCGACTTCTTTCGCTTCTGTGTCGGTTTCGGTGATATAAGGACGGATTTTCTTCAGCTGTGTCTTCTTCAATTTAGTGGCTTTAGCAAAGGCATCCCAGTCGTCAAAGGGTGCTGTCTTGGCTGCTTCCTGTACGGCATCGCGCACGTCTAACAGCTCCATATGTTTCTTGAACAGGACTTTCCCCTTTTCATCCTTTTCGGGAATCTCCCGTTCCGGGAACACCCGCAGGCGCAGGGGCCGGTTCACGGTGACATTCCAGTAGCCGAATTCGCTGTTGTCGAAAACCTTGCTGACGTCGCTTTCTTCCATGTCGAGGAAGATGCGGACGATTTCTTTGCGGATATCCGGCGTGAATTCGCAGTTCTTGTTCCCCATGTTCTTGCGCAGGGGCGATTTCATCTGCGTCGCATCGATGAGCTGGATTTTGCCTTTCCGGCGGGCTTCTTTCTTATTGGACAGGACCCAGATGTAGGTGCCAATACCCGTGTTGTAGAACATGTTGTCCGGCAGGGCAATGATGGCTTCCACCAGGTCGCTTTCGATCAGATAGCGGCGGGCGTTGCTCTCACCGCTGCCGGCGTCGCCGGTGAACAGGGACGAACCGTTATGGACTTCGATGATACGGCTGCCCAGTTCGGTATCGGTCTTCATCTTGGATACGTTATTGAGGAGGAATAAGAGCTGCCCGTCGCTGGCGCGGGGAATCATCTTCAGCAGGTCCCCGCCCGGCAGGTAGGTATTGAAGCGGGTATCGAGGATTTCATTTTTGCCACCCAGTTTGTCGGCGTCGGTCTTCCAACTCTTGCCATAAGGTGGATTGGAGAGCATGAAGTCGAACTGCCGCGACGGGTTCCCGTCCAGAGACAAGGTCGAGCCATAGGCAATGTGTTCCGCTTCCTCGCCATCCCCTTTCAGCAGCATATCAGCCTTGCAGATGGCATAGGTTTCCGGATTGATTTCCTGTCCGAACAGGTGAATAGAAACTTTTTTTCCTCGTCTGGCAGCTAGCTTCAAGAGCCGCGCCTGGGCCACTGTGAGCATCCCGCCAGTCCCACAGGCTCCATCATAACAGGAATATGTAGCATCTTTAATCTGGTCTTCTACGGGGTAGAAAGCTAAATCGGCCATGAGTTCGACGACATCGCGGGGCGTCCAGTGTTCCCCATCGTTGTTTTCTTCGTTGAAACGGCGGATGAGTTCCTCGAAAATAGTCCCCATGCCATGATTATCCAGGCCTGGAAGCTTTCCGGGCTTAGGGCTCAAGTTAATATCGGGTGACGTGAATTTTTCAATGACCGCCCCCAGGATATCAGCATCGACCATGGTCCGGATTTGGTTGCGGAACTCGAATTTATCCAGGATTTCCTGGACGTTCGGCGAGAAACCGTCGAGATAGGCCTTGAAGTCTGCTTCCAAGGTTTGCTTCTTACCCCGGCTGGTCAGGTCCTTCAACAGGAACGGCGAAGCGTTACAAAAAGCCTGGCCAGCTGCATTGCACAGTGCCGGCCACTGGTTGTCGATGTGTGCTGCATCCAGCTGCTTTTTCATAGACAGCACGGTTTCCTTCGTTTCTTCCAACATAGCGTCGAGACGGCGGATGACCGTCATGGGCAGGATAACGTCCCGGTACTTGCCCCGCACGTATACATCTCGCAGGCAGTCGTCTGCGATGCCCCATATAAAACTGACAATCGAATTATATTCCTGATTATCCATTCCATTTCCTCCATCTCGCCATCTTTCCAGCGGCTATGTATTGTATATGACATAATACTCATGATTATTCTTATACATTGATTGTACCATGATAGCCATGACAGGGCAATTTTCCCTAAGAGTAGCACAAAAAAGAGCTGTCGCACATGCGACAGCTCCGTGTTTTTGTCAGTCCCTCAATTCAGCCAGCCTGACGCGCAATTTTGCCAGGCCCCGTTTGGCCGTCCGCCGGATGAGGCTTTCGTCCCGATGGTAGATGCGGCCTATTTTAGTTTGGGAGCTGACGCCCCCGCCGGTCGCAGGACGCAGTTCGCCATTCGCCAAACCATGTCACATGGTCCAAATAGACTATAGTCGACTGTTCGCAACGGGCTACCCAGCCACTGCTGTCTGTTTTGACGGCCGTAGCGACGTCCCGCACGAATCCTGTATGCAGCCGGAATTTATAACTAATGGCATACGGTCGTAATACAATAATGAATTTGTTGCAGCGTAGCCGTATCCGTAGGGTCCGCCCAAATTCTTTTGACCTTCGAGTACAAGCGATGGACAGAACGGATAGCAACAGCGGGCGGCCCGCTACGCGCTAAGGGCTTCCCGAAGCGTCGTTGTCAGTTTGAGTCTGTCGCGGCGGAACGCCGCTTCTGATTCCGAAAAAAAGCCGCGGCTCCTCTCCCTTCTCTCTTCTTTATAGGTAACGCGTTACAGAGGCACGGGAAGCAAAAAAAAAGCGGCTGTCGCATTAAGCCAAAAATGCATAATGCAACAGCCGCTTCCGGGATATGTACGATTTCCCGACCTACTTGCCAGAAAAATTGTCCCAATTCCTAACGGGTCGCCCACGTGGCGCCCCCTACTATCCTAAAAATACTCTGCAGATTACAAATGCTATCCTACCACGCCGCAGGCAGCCAGCCGCAGAGGCTGAGGATGGCGTAGACGCCGGCACTGGCAAAGAGGAGGACGACCAGGGTCTGCATGATGGGATGGGCGATCCAGCCGCATTGCCAACACGGTTTCTTGTCGCCGTGTTTCCGGGAACTGCGCAGCATGAAGACGGGCAGGATGGACATGATGATGCCACCGAAGGTGCCGGCGCTGAAGATGGCGTTGACGAAGCCGACGAGGCCGCTGTAGGCCAGGAGGACCGGCGGGATGACGATGAAGGCCAGGCAGGCCGCCCGCGTGCGGATATCCGTTTCCGACTTGAAGCCCAGGCGGTCGATCATGTTGGTCAGGAAACTTTCGGCAATGGCCCAGAATGACGTCAGCATGGCGCAGAAGGCAAAGGCATTGACGATGACGAAGAAGACCGGCGACCCCAGGGCGCGGCCCCAGGATAAGGACGCGACTTCCGAAATTTCATCGACGGGCAGCATGAGAAAGACGGCCATCGGGACCAGAGCCAGGATGACGAAGGAAATGCCGGCCCCGGCCAGGATGGACGGGACGAGTTTCCCCGGTTCGTGCGTGAAGCCCCGGGAAATTTCCGGTACGATGTACTGGACAGCGTAACAGAAGACGGCAATGTTGAAGACCGGCACGGCATACATCCAGTGGGTATAGAGGATATCTGCGACAGGTACGCGGGCCGAAAAAAGTGACGCGCCGACGAGGAGAATAAGCATGGCCGTCATACCTGAACTCAAATATTTCTCTGCTACCCCGGTTGCCTTGAGGCCCAGCCAGACGACGCTCGTCGCCCCGAGGGCAAAGAGGCAGCTGGCCATTTCCAGGGAAATGCCGAAGAATTCGCTCAATATCTTGCCGCAGCCGCTGGTATAGGCGATGAGGCTGCAAAACGACGTGGCCCCGACGGAAAAGAAAATCAGCCAGGAACCGATCTTGCCGACGTACTTTTCAGCCAGGCCCGACAGCTGTAAGGGCCTCGTGGTGCGCAGCGTCGCTTCGGCGACATAGAGCATGGAGATGATAGAAAAAAAGCCTGCTACGACAAGCCACGTAAGCAGGACGGGCCAGCCGGCATTGCGACTGGCAAAAGCTAAACCTAAAACACCGGAACCTATGGTAGACCCGACGACCATCATCGTAGCCTCCATAAACGTAAGACGATGTACCTTGAGAGCCGCCTCTTTTTTCGCAGCTCCCGCCGATATAGTGTCCAACTCGTTCACATATTCCATGAAGAAAAAACCTCTTTTCGTGTGAAAATATGTTACCTGATGTCAGCATGTCTTGACCATTATACCATATCAGCATAGGGATGCCAAGAAAAAAAGCCTGCTACCCGGAAAAAAGTAGCAGGAATTGCCTCATTCTATGTCTAAATGATATAATGAGAATGATAAGGAGGGATTTTTATGGCAGACGTAAACGATAAGAAAAAACAAAAGGCCCCCGAAAAAGAGGCAGCTGCAGAAAAGGAACTGACTATCCTCCAGCCCGGCGCCGTCCCGGAAGAAGAAGACGACCCGGAAGCGCCCTATCTGGCTTCCGACATGTATCAGCGCATCGTCGCCCTGATCAACAACTTTGAATCGGGCCTGCCCGACGACATGCAGGCCGGCGGGCGCCTGGTATCGGCTGGCGACATCACCTTCAGCATCCAGGACATCGGCTACTGGGACCCGAACATGATCGTCTTCTACGGCGAATTGTCCGACGGCTCGGCGGTCGAACTGGTCCAGCACATTTCCCAGCTCAACTTGCTCCTCGTCGCCGTCCCCCGCCACGACGACATCGAAAAGCCGCGCCGCATCATCGGCTTCAACCGCAAGAACGAACCGGACATTGCTACGGACCCGGAAGACTGACGCCTCAGGCTTTCGGATCATGGCAAAAAAGTCCTGCCGCATGTGCGACAGGACTTTTTTGAGTGATTAGTAGCTAGTGGCTAGTGGTTAGCGGATGGTCTTAAATTTAAAACTATCTTCTACAAACTCCGTACTACAAACTATGAAGAGCAACCTCTCAGTCAGCTTCGCTGACAGCTCTCCTATAAGGAGAGCCCTTGCGGACCGCCTTTCAGGACGGCCCCTACGAGCCACGAACCACGAGCCACTAAGCTAACTCGTTCTCTTTACTTTGAACCAGGCGGCGTACATGGTCGGCAGGACCAGCAGGGTCAGGACGGTGGCGACGAAGAGGCCGCTGGCGATGGCGACGGCCAGGGGGCCCCAGAAGACGCTCTTCATGAGGGGTATCATGCCCAGGATGGCCGCTGCGGCCGTGAGCATGATGGGCCGGAAGCGCATGACCGCCGAGTCGATGACGGCATGCCATGGGTCTTCGCCGGCAGCCATATGTTTCTGTATCTGGTCCAGGAGAATAATGGAGTTGCGGATGATCATGCCGCCCAGGGCCAGGATGCCCAAATCGGCGACGAAGCCCAGGGATTTCCCGAAGAGGAGCATCCCCCAGGAGACGCCGATGAGTCCCATAGGCGCCGTAATCAGGGCCAGGAACATGAGCGACGGACTGCGCAGCTGGAACATGAGCAGGGTCATGATGATGATGACCATGACCGGTACCGGTACCAGGAGGTACTTCAGGGACTTCTGGCTGTTTTCCAGGGCCCCGTCGACTTCGACGGTATAGCCAAAGGGCATGCTTTCCCGGATATCGGCAATGGAATCGTAGGCTTTCTGCGTCACATCGTTGGCCGTACCGGACTTGATGCCGCCGTTGATGGTGATGGTCGGTTTCAAATCGCGGCGCCAGATGAGGCCATCTTCGCCTTTATAGGAAATAGTGGCAATCTGTTCCAGCGGCACGTAACCGGCCTGGCCTACGTAGACGGGCAGGCTCTTGATCTTGGCCAGGTCATTGCGGTCGCTGTCCTGGAGGCGCAGCTGGATGCCGATGGTCTTATCGGCCGCATAGTATTGGGCGACCGTCGCCCCGGACAGTTCCGTATACAAGGTCTGGGCAATGTCTTCACCGGAAATGCCCATGGCCCGCAGCTTATTCTGATCCAGGTCGACGTGCATGATCTTATTTTTCTGGTCCCAGTTGAGGAAGACATTTTCCGTATTCGGGTCCTTGGCAATGCGCGCCGCGATCTGCTGGGCATAGGCTTTGACCTTATCCGTATCGTAGCCGGATACGCGCAGCATGATGGGGTAATCCGACGGCGGCCCTAAGGGCACGTTCTTGACGTTGCAGCGGACGTTGGGGAACTTGTCGGCCATTTCCTGTTTGATGGACTGCGTCAATTCTTCCCTCGTCTGCGTATCCTTGGCGACGACGACGAACTGGGCGTAGTTATTGGCCGGCAGGACCGGTTCGATGGTCAGGACGAAACGCGGTGCCCCTTCGCCGACGTAGTACGAATAATCTTTGAGCTTCGCCTGCTGACTGTCCAGATACTGGGCAAAGCGGGATGCTTCCTTCTGCGTGGCCTGCATGGACGAGCCTTCAGGCAGGGTCATTTCGACGATGAGTTCCGGCCGCAGGGAGGGCGGGAAAAATTCCTGGGGAATGAGTTTCATCATGCCGACGGACAAGATGAACATAGCCGCTGTCCCGCCGATGACTAATACCCGGTGGGTCAGGCACCAGGTCAGGACCTTGCGGAAGAAGACGTAGAACCGGCTCTGATACAAGGGCTCCGGCTCTTCGCCTTTGGCCACTTTCGGCTTGATCAGGTAATAGCCGAAGAGCGGCGCCACCATGACCGATACGATCCACGACAAGACCAGGGCCGCCGTGATGACCGGGAACAAGTCCTTACAGAATTCCGACGCTGCCCCATCGGCAAAGGCGACGGGAATGAAGCCGGAGCAGGTAATGAGGGTCCCCGTCAGCATGGGCTTGGCCGTCGCCTTGAAGGCATAGCAGGCCGCATCGACGCGGTTCATGCCCTTCTCCAGCTGGACCGTCATCATTTCGACGGCAATGATGGCGTCGTCGACGAGGAGGCCCAGGGCGATGATCAGGGAACCTAAGGAAACCTTATGCAAGTCGATGCCGGCTACTTCCATAACACAGAAGACGCCGGTCAGGACCAGTGGGATACAGAAAGCGACGACCAGGCCCGTCCGCAGTCCCAGGCTGAGGAAGCTGACGACGAGGACGATGATGATGGCTTCACGCAGGGTGTTGGTAAAGTCGCTGATGGACTCTTTGACGACCTGCGGCTGGTCCGATACCTGGTGGATTTCCATGCCGACCGGCAAATCGGATTTGACGCTTTCCTGCAACTTCTTCAAGTTTTCGCCGAGCTGGAGGTTATTGCCGCCGCTCTTCATGGACAAGGCGATACCGACGGCAGGCTTGCCATTATAGAACATCTTCGGGTCCGCCGGTTCCGTATAGCGCCGTTCGACCGTGGCGATATCGCCCAGGCGGAAGACGCGGCCATTGGCATTGATGGGCAGGTTGCGGATGGCTTCGACGTCTTCAAAGACACCGGACAGGCGCAGGTAGACGTTGTCCGACTGGGTATCGACCATGCCGGCCGGCGTCATCTGGTTCTGGCCTTTGACGGCATTGGCGATGGTCGTCGGCGCAATGCCCAGTTCGGCCAGTTTGGAATTGGCCACTTCGATGTAGACCTTTTCCGACTGTTCGCCGACGAGTTCGACTTTGCTGACATCGTCGACGGACATCATCATGCGGCGTATCTTTTCCGCTTTCTGACGCAATTCTTCATACGAATAGCCATCGCCGGTGATAGCATAGATAGAACCGTAGACGTCGTCGAAACGGTCGTTGTAATAAGGCCCATAGACGCCTTCGGGCAAATCTTTCTTCATATCTTCCGTCAAATTGCGGACTTCATGCCAGGTGCTGCGGATGCTGTCGCGCGGCGCCTTGTCGTCGAGGTAGACGTAGATGACCGACTGGCCGGGCCGGGAATAACTCTTGATGTAATCCAGGTTCGGCGTATCCTGCAGTTTCTTTTCGATTTTATCCGTCACCTGTTCCTGCATCTGTTCCGCCGTGGCACCGGGCCAGGCGACGGAGACGACCATAGTCCGAACCGTATACGTCGGGTCTTCCATGCGGCCCAGTTTCATGTAGGAAAAGATACCGGCAATGGCGACGAGGATGATGAAGTACCAGACAAGGACGCGGTTGTGAATAGAGACTTCCGATAAATTTCTCATTCATCTTCCCCCTCTACGCGGACTTTCTGTCCTTCACTGAGCATATGGACGCCGGCCGTGACGACGACATCACCGCGGCTGAGGCCCGTGACTTTGACCGTATTATCGCCAAAATCCTGGACCGTCACGTCTTTCAGGGACAAGGTCTTATCCTTGCCGACGACCCAGACCTGGGGCGTGTCGCCGGTCTGATAGATGGCGGCCAGCGGCAGGACGAAGGTATCTTCAGCGGTTGCCTGTTCACTGCCGTTGGCAACCGTAGCCGTCATGCCGAGCTGCATGCCGTCCGGCGGATTGGGCAGGGAAATATTGACCTGGTACGTCCGCGACGCCGCATCGGCCATAGGAGCCACTTCGCGGACGACACCGGCGGTCTGCTGGTTCTGGAGGGCCCAGAAGGTGACGGTCACGTTCTGGCCGACCGGGAAATCAGCCAGTTTATTTTCCGGTACATTGACCTGGACTTCCAGGTCCCCTGAATGGACCAGGGTGACTACAGTCTGGCCGGCAGCGACGACCTGGCCGACTTCCGCCGATACGGCTGAGATGACGCCGTCGGCATCGGCCGTGAGCTGCGTATAGGATAACTGGTTTTCCTGCGCCTGCTGGGCTGCCAAGGCCTGGTTATACTGGGCCGAAGCCTGGTCGTAAGCCGTCTGGTACTGGTCCAGGACGGACGCGCTGATGGCATCCATATCGTATAATTGCTGATAACGGGTTAAATTGGACTGGGCCAGCTGGAGCTGAGCAGCAGCGGCGTCGACCTGGGCCTGGGTCTGATTGACAGCCTGGGCCACGTCTTTCGGGTCGACCGTCATCAGGACGTCTCCGGCATGGACCTGGGAGCCGAGCTGGACGTTGCGGGCCGTAATGCGGCCGCCGGCCTGGAAGGACAAATTACTCTGGTATCGGCCCTTGACCGTCCCCGAATAGGTACCGGCCGTCGTGCCCGCCGTTTCACTGCCGACCTGGATGGCCTTGACCAGCTGGGGCTGTTCGGCCTGCTGGGTCTGCTGGCCGCAGCCTGTCAGGCCCAAGGCCGTCAGGACGGCTATGACGAGGACTGTATATTTCCAATCGCGTTTCATGGCTTCATCTCCTTTGTGGGATTAAGGGCAGCAATATCGGCTTCAGCGGCATTGTCGGCCACTTGATGCATGAGCTGCAACGCCGGCCCCAGCGTCACCTCATCGACGCCCTGGACGAGGACGTCGACCCATTTCCTTAAAATCTCTTCCATCGTATCCTGCAGCTCCCGGGCCTTGGGCGTCAAATAGAGATACTTGTAACGCCGGTCCGTCCCCTGCTGGCGCCGGCTGACGAATCCCTTCGCCTCCAGCGTCTTCAGATTCCGGGCCACCAGGGCTTTGTCGGCCTGCATGACCTGACAGAGCTCATTCTGCCGGCAGCCATCGTGGCTGTACAAACTCAGGAGCGTCACATGTTCCGAATAAGACAAATTCCAAGGACGGCACGCTTCGACCACATAGGCTTGGGAACGCTGGTTGATGACACTGAAATCATGACCAGCCTTCAAATAATCCATGTGCTGCATCCCCTTTTCTTCAGTAATTAGTTGATTTGCTCAACTATTTGTTTCCAGTATAGCAAAAAGAACGGGAAAAAGCAAGGGACGGCCAAAGGCCGTCCCGCAGGCTGCAGCCTAGAGCCGTTCATCGAGTTTTGGGGCTAACGTCCCTACCGGTCGCAGGCCGCATCGTAGGGGACGTCCTGTTAAGGCGTCCCGCGTGAATCCTGTGTACATCCCCGATGACATGCGCGGCAACAGATTCAAACTGACGACATCGCCTCTTTTTGAGTTTTAAGTTTGTAGTTTTAAGTTTGTAGTTTTTAGTTTGTAGCAAATGGTAAAAAATTTAAGACCAGCTTCTACAAACTCCGTACTACAAACTATAAAGTAAAAGGGGCCTCGCATGATGGCCGAAGCCTTCGTGCGACAGCCCCTACGCATACGGCCGCAGGCCGTGTATTTTTTTCTGGCCTGCCACCCGCGGACTGCGGCCTGCGTCTTTCCTACAAATGTATCCGCCGGCTTACTTTCTTCCCGACGACGGGGATTTTTTCGATATCTTCTGCCGTGAGGGCCCGGAAGACGACGAGGCCGATGAGGTAGACCAGGGCTGCGGCCATGATGGCGGCGATGGTGGCCACGGCGTTGCCGAAGAGGACGAACAAGGCGTGGTGGACGAGCCAGGCCATGCCGGCCATGGCGGCGCCGGCCAGAAAGAGTTTCCCGATGTAGCCCCACTGGACGCGGTAGGCAATGTATTTACGGGCAAAGTAAAGATTGAGCGCCGTAGCGACGGCCAAATCGGCATTGGTCGCCCAGGCGGCGCCGACTTCGCCCAGCCAGGGAATGGCCGTCAAGTGCCAGCTGAGGATAATCTTGACGACGGCCGCGGCGGCCATGTTGTACAGCGGGACGGCCGTATGGCCCATGCCCTGCAAAAGGCCGCTGGTGATCTGCTGGAGACCGACGAGGAAGACCGAAATGGACAGGACGCAGATGGCCGGCCCCGCTGCCGGCGTCGCATAGAGGAGCCGGGAAATGGGTACGGCCAGGACGGCCAGGCCCAGGCAGGCCGGCACGGTGATGACGTTGGCAATGCGCATGGCCGTGTCGGTCCGGTCGAGGATGACGTCCCGATTCCGCTGGGAAAAGGCAGCCGATACGGCCGGGACGAGGCTCGTCGCCAAGGCGATGGTCAAGATAGCCGGCAGCTGGACCAGGCCGTTGGCCATGCCCGTCAGATAGCCGTAAAGGGCCGTCGCCTGATGGGTGCTGTAGCCAGCTGCTTCCAGACGCAGGGGCACGATGAACAAGTCGATGCTGGCCACGGCCGGCAGGAGCATGTTGGCCGCCGCTACGGGCACGGCCAGGACGATGAGCCGGCGGATGATGCGCCGCGGCGACTGGATGACGAAGACGCCGTCGTCATCGGGCATGGGATGGCGGCTGTGACGGTAATACAGGAAAGCGATGAGCACCAGCCCTGCCGCCGCCCCCGGGACGGCGCCGAAGGCGGCACCGGCAGCGGCCCATTCCAGACCCTTCGGCAAGAGAATCCAGGCCAGGACGAGCATGGTGCAGACCCGGACAAACTGGTCTGCCATCTGGGACAGTGCCGTCGGCGTCATGAGCTGCAGGCCCTGGAAATAGCCGCGGAAACAGCAGGCGATGACCGACAGGCTCAGGGCCGGCGCCAGGACGGCCAGAGCCGGAAAGACCCGGCTATCGCGGACGATGCCCATTTCGACCAGGCCATGGGCGCCAAAAGGCAGGGCCAGGCCGCAGACGACGGCGACGACGGTCATGAAGACCAGGGTCACATGAAAGATACGGCGGACGCCGCTGTAATGGCCTTTGGCCGCTTCCTCAGCGATCATGATGGACACGGCAATGGGAATCCCGGCGCCGATAATGCTCAGGAGCAGGATATAGACGGGATAAGCCATCTGGTACAGGCCGATGCCTTCGCCCCCCAAGAGGCGCGACAAGAAGATACGGTTCAGCCCGCCCAGGATCTTGACGACGATACCGGCCACGGTGAGGACCATGGCGCCCCGTAAAAAGGAGTTCTTACTCAAGGGAATTCCCCTTTCTCAATGATGAAAAGGCCACCAGCAGCGTCTGGATAAAGGCCAGGACGTCGGAAATCCCAGCCAGGGAGACGCGGACCATGACGGGCATGTTGGGCACAAGGCGGAAACGGCGGCGCAGGGACGGTTCCAGTTTGGAAAGGTCGGGTATATCGGCGACGCGCTGCCACTTCAATTCCAGGACGTCTTTCTTCTGAGCGATGAGGACCAATCCTTGGGCCTTGGCGTCGAGGCGCGTTTCCGTGACCTGCAGCAATTTCTCTACGGGCTGGCTGGGCTTGCCGTAGCGGTCGGCCAGTTCCCGGCGCAGGTCGGCCAGTTCTTCTTTCGACGATAAGACGGCCAGGCGCTGGTACATTTCGATTTTCTGGCCGCCATTTTGGATATAGCCGTCGTCGATAAAGGCGTCGACGTGGATTTCCATGACCGTTTCCGGTGGCGGCGGCGCTGCTTCCTTGCCGTTCTGAGCCTTGGCGATGGCATCTTCCAGCATATGGCAGTACATGGCAAAGCCGACGCTGGCGATATTGCCGTGCTGTTCCCGACCCAGGAGGTTGCCGGCGCCGCGGATTTCCAGGTCACGCATGGCAATCTTGAAGCCCGAGCCGAGTTCGGTGAATTCCTTGATGGCCTGCAAGCGTTTTTCGGCGACTTCCGACAGGACCTTGTCGCGGCGGTAGAGGAAATAGGCATAGGCCATGCGATGGCTCCGACCGACGCGGCCGCGCATCTGATAGAGCTGGGACAGGCCGAAGTGGTCGGCGTCGTAAATGATGATGGTATTGGCATTGGCTACGTCCAGGCCGTTTTCGACCAGGCTCGAACAGAGGAGGACGTCGTATTTGCCTTCATAGAAATCGAACATGACCGATTCCAGCAGGCTCCCGGCCATCTGGCCGTGGGCGATGCCGATGGTCACATCCGGCAAGAGGGCCTGGAGTTCGTCTTTCATCTTTTCGATGGTCGCAACGCGGTTGTAGACGAAGAAGACCTGGCCGCCCCGCCGTTTTTCGCGCATAATGGCATCGCTGACGATGCGGGCGTCGTATTCGGTCACATAGGTCTGGACCGGGAAACGGTCTGTCGGCGGCGTTTCGATGACGCACATTTCCCGCAGGTTGACCAGGGACATGTGCAGCGTCCGCGGAATCGGCGTGGCGCTCAGGGACAGGACGTCGATATTGGTTGCCCAGGCCTTCCATTTTTCCTTCTGGGCCACGCCGAAGCGCTGTTCTTCATCGACGACCAGGAGACCCAGGTCCTTGAACTTGACCTTCTTGTTGAGCAGGCTGTGGGTCCCGATGAGGACGTCGATATCGCCGGTCAGGGTCCGGGCCAGGATATCTTTCTTTTCTTTATACGAGCGGAAGCGGTTGAGGACGTCGACGTGGACGCCGAAGGGACCGAAGCGTTCCATAAAGGTCTGGAAATGCTGCTGCGACAAGACCGTCGTCGGCACCAGGACGGCGACCTGCTTGCCAGCTGTGACGGCTTTGAAGATGGCCCGCATGGCCACTTCAGTCTTGCCGAAACCGACGTCGCCGCAGACCAGGCAGTCCATGGGCGTCGGCTTTTCCATGCTGGCCTTGATATCGCGGACGGCTTTCAACTGATCTTCCGTTTCTTCATAAGGAAAGGCTTCTTCAAATTCCTTCTGGAACGGCGTATCCGGCGGAAAGGCATAGCCCTGGACGACTTCCCGCTTGGCATAGAGGGCGACGAGTTTTTCTGCCAGGTCGGTAATGGACTTCTGGGCCTTGGCCCGCGTCTTCTGCCAGTCGGAACCGCCCATTTTCTGTAATTTCGGCGTATCCCCTTCGTTACCGATGTAGCGCTGCAACAGGGACAACTGGTCCGTCGGCACGTAGAGGATATCCTTGCCGGCATAGTGGATTTCCAGATAATCCTTGTGGACACCATCCATTTCAATGGTCTTGATACCGATGTAGCGGCCGATGCCGTGGACTTCGTGGACGACGTAATCGCCGGGCTTGAGGTCGGTAAAGACGTTGATTTCCTGGCCTTTGGCGGCATGATGGCGCAGGCGCCGCTTCTGGGTGCCGAAGACATCCCGTTCGGCGACGACGACGATTTTGGCATAAGGCAGCTCGAAGCCGTCGTGGATCTCCCCTTCGACGACGTAGACGCCGCCTGGCGTACTCTGGTCATCATCGTAGTCCCGGAACGGCAGCTCATGCTGCTTCATCCAGGCCTGGAGCGAAGCCCGCCGGTCGCGGCTGTTGATGACGAAGAGGATTGTATTCCCCAGGTCCCGCCAATGGTCCACTTCTTCTTCCAGGAGGTTGAACTGCTTCTGGAAACTGGCCATCATCTTGGCGGCAAAGCTGGCCGACGTGTCTATCATCATATCCGGCACGGACTGGGCCATGAGCGACAAGATGAGCTGCGGCCCCGGGCGCTGGGCTGTGACCAGATTTTTCCAGGACGCCAGGCGGCCCTTATAGTCGTCGGACTCCTTGAGGACCTTCTTCAGGCCTTCGCGGACGCGGTTCGGTTCATCCCAGATGATGACGCCCTGTCCGGCATAGTCCAGGAGCGTATATTTCTCGTCATCCTGGACAGTCAGGGAAATGGGCAGGATGCGGGCCTTTTCCCGCTGGTCCTGGGATTTCTGGCTGTCTGTATCGAACGTGCGCAGGCTGTCCAGTTCGTCGCCGAAGAACTCCAGGCGCAGGGGCTGCGGTTCGTTGACGGCATAGATATCGACGATGTCGCCGCGGACGGAAAAATGACCGCGCCGTTCGACCATGTCGACCCGTTCATAGCCGGCGTCGACGAGGTGCTGCAACAACTCGTCGCGGTCGTAGTCCTGATGGATGGCCACGTCGATAGCGGCGGCATCGATGCGCTGCGGCGCCATGACGTACTGGGCCGCTTCTTCCGGTGCCGCCAGGATCAGGAGCCGGTCACCCTGGCGCAGGCGGCCCAAGGCTTCCATCTGCCGGGCCGTCCGGTCCAGGCTCTTGGCCGTCGTCGTAAAGACGGCCTTGTCGACGACAGGGAAATCCAGGACTGGCAGGTCCGGTACCAAAAAGGCCAGGTCCGCCATCCAGGCCGCAGCCTGTTCCCGCGACGGGACGACGAGGACGGCCTGCCCCGGCTTTTCCGTCAGGGTCTTGGCGACGAGGGCGCTCTTGACGGAACCGCTGAGGCCGTAGATACTATGACAGCCGGGCTGGGAAAACGCAGCCACGGCGGAGCGGATATTTTCATCTTGATTCATCCATTGAAAGAATTGCTTCATATCGTTTTTACCTCATGACAAATTGGGGCTGTCGCATGAAGCCCTGGAAAACAAGGCGGTCCATGCGCAGCCCTTATCGTGATTCAACTGCAACTATTTAATTATATCATAGTTCACTGGCCCCTGCCAGTAGCGATTAGAAGACCGACGCGCCCTGCATGATGATGGCTTCCCGTTCTTTCCGGCTCATCTTGAGGAAATTCGTCTTCTTCAGCTTATCTTCATAAGACGAATCCATACCGTTCATCTTCTGGGCGACATCCTTGCGGATCTGCGGTAGCAGGCTGTAGAGGTTGCGGCCCGGGCAGTCCGTACTGTTGACGTCGCGATGGCCTACGATGGTAGACGGACCCGGCACGATGCTGTAGATCTTGCAGATCCAGGCGACCAGTCCTTCCAGGGAGTGGATCTGGGCCGGCGTGGGGATTTCCTTTTCAAAATTGCCCGTCACATTGATGCCGACGGTATGGTAGTTCTGCCCTTCGGCATGAGCACCGACCGTAGCCAGCGGGCGGCCCCGTTCAATGGTCCCGTCTTTGCGGATGACGTAATGGTAACCGATACCGGCCCAGCCGTTGGCCAGATGGGCGCGATGGATAGCCGCTGCCGACGTATCGCCATCGGGGATGCCGACGTGATGGATGACGACCATGTCCGTCTTCGGCCGCAGGAGCAGCGTTTCGCGGAACTGGAAATGCGTTTCCTTGATGGCCATCGGTTCGGCCGGCGCCGCATCGGTCACGGGATTATAGTTGCGCATGACGCCGCGGGCTCCGGCGGGTTTCGCCGACCGCGGGACATTGCCGATGACTGCGGGCTTGGCGGCTGTGCTGGCTGCAGCGGCTGGCTGGGACGATACAGGCGCCGTCTTGCCGGCCTGGTCTTTTTTCGTCTTCCCTGCCTTCTTGGCAGCCTTAGCGGCTTTGGCCTTGGCCCTGGCTACGGCATCCATGTGCTGGTCGACACTGGCGACGCCCGTCGTATAGGCTGCGCCTTCATTGTCGGCAGCACTCGCCAAAGAACCTGTCGTCATGCCCAGGGCCAGACAAAGGGTCAAGGCCAGGGCAGATATCATTTTTTTCGTTTTCACGATACATACACTTCCCCATGTTGTTGTTTGATTTTCTGGCAGAGCCGGTCCCACAGGGCCTGCGGTTCCGGATGGCCGTACGTCCCGAGCCGGATGTGCGGCTTGGCCCGGCCGTGGTAATCGCTGCCCAAGGTCGCCATCAGGCCATAGTTATCGGCAATGCGGCGGTAAAAAGCACTCGTCCCTTCGTCGTGATAGCTGCAATAGGCTTCGATGCCATCGAGGCCCGTAGCGATGAGCTCTTCCGTCAGCGGCCGGTTCTGCTTCATATTGGCACCGGGATGGGCCAGGACGGCGACACCGCCGTGGTCGTGGATGATGGCGACGGCTTTGGCAAAATCCATGAAGGTCATGGGCACGAAAGCCGGGCCTCCCTGGCCGCAGATATCCCAGCCAAAGTTGACGTATGGCGCATCGCTCCGCGCCCCACCCGGCCGGTACGGTGCCAGGACGGGACAATCCGCATTGCGCGGGTCCGCCAGGGCGACGCGGGCGATATGGACGGACGCAACGGCATCGCCGCTGCAGAGCTTCCAGATAGCCGGCCGGTCGAGGACGATGCCCAGGGCTTCGACGGCGTCGAGGACCTTTTCTGAAATCGCCCGGCGCTGGCCGTATACATCCTTTTCAATGGCCGCAAAAACAGGGTCCTCGGCATGGATGCCATAGCCGAGAAGGTGGAAATTCTTCCCTTTATACTGGCAGCTGATTTCGATGCCCGGCACCAGGTTCAAGCCCAGCCGGGCCGCTTCCTGCCGCGCTTCCGGGATAGCCCGGGCCGAATCGTGGTCGGTCACGGCGACGGTCGTCACGCCGGCATCGGCGCATTGGCGCATCAAGTCGGCCGGCTCGAATTGGCCATCCATACTATATTTCGTATGCATATGCAGATCAAGCCATGTTTCCATACATGCACTTCCCTTCTTCAAACATCTTCCCTATTATACTACGCTTCTCCGGCCCCTGCCAGTCATGACAAATCAATTATTCGATTTTTGAATTTTATCGTTTTGAAATCTCTATCACTAATTTTTTAAGTTTTTATTTACATTTTCTAAAATCTTTTCTATAATATCTCCAACGGATGCAAAAAAGTCATTACGACGCATCTATCGACTACCTCATTACAATAAAATATTCATTCAAAGGAGAATCCATTATGACAGAAATGCAGCAGTATGTAGAAGACGTGCTGGCCATCATCCAGCGCCGTGACCCTGAACAGACGGAATTCCAGAACGCAGCCCGCGAAGTACTGACGTCCCTCGTGCCCATGCTGGAAAAGGAACCGAAATATAAACAGCACCACATCCTGGAACGCATCATCGAACCGGAACGCGTCATCATTTTCCGCGTCCCCTGGGAAGATGACAACGGCGTCTTCCACGTCAACCGCGGCTACCGCGTCCAGGCCAACAGCGCCATCGGCCCTTACAAAGGCGGCCTGCGCTTCCACAAGAGCGTCAACCTGAGCATCTTGAAGTTCCTGGCTTTTGAACAGATCTTCAAGAACGCCCTGACCGGCCTTCCCATCGGCGGCGGCAAAGGCGGCTCGGACTTCGACCCGAAAGGCAAATCGGACCGGGAAGTCATGCATTTCTGCCAGAGCTTCATGACCGAACTGTGCCGCCACATCGGCCCCAACATCGACGTACCGGCTGGCGACATCGGCGTCGGCGCCCGTGAAATCGGCTTCCTCTATGGCCAGTACAAACGCATCCAGGACGCTTTCGATGCCGGCGTACTCACAGGCAAAGGCATTGATTACGGCGGAAGCTTCGCCCGTACAGAAGCTACCGGCTATGGTCTCCTCTATTTCGTCAAGGATATGCTGGACAACAAGAACATCGACATCAAAGGCAAGACGGTCATCGTTTCCGGTTCGGGCAACGTCGCCATCTATGCCATCGAAAAAGCCCAGGCCCTGGGTGCCAAGGTCGTCACCTGCTCCGACTCCAGCGGCTATATCTATGACGCCAATGGCATCGACGTCGCAACCGTCAAGGACATCAAAGAAGTCCGCCGCGGCCGCATCAAAGAATACATCGAAACCCATCCGGATGCAGAATACCACGAAAACAGCCGCGATATGTGGAAAATCCCGGCCTTCATCGCCCTCCCCTGCGCTACACAGGGCGAAATCGACCTGGAATCGGCTAAAATCCTCGTCCAGAACGGCGTAAAAGCCATCGGCGAAGGCGCCAACATGCCGTCGACCCTCGACGCTATGGCTTACTTCCAGGAACACGGCGTCCTCTTTGCGCCGGCCAAAGCTGCAAATGCCGGCGGCGTCGCCGTATCGGCCCTGGAAATGGCTCAGAACTCGGAACGCCTGTCCTGGCCCTTTGAAAAAGTCGACGCTACCCTCAAAGACATTATGCGCAACATCTTTGAAGAATCCCGTGACAACGCCGCAAAATACGGCGTCCCCGACAACTACGTCGCCGGTGCCAACATCACGGCCTTCATGAAAGTCGCCGACGTCATGATTGAACAAGGTTTAGTGTAAGATATAGAAAAGGGATTGTCGCACATGCGACAATCCCTTTTTTGCTGTAGGGGACGCCCAGAGAGCGTCCCGCTGTGAATTTTGTGTATTCCCTACCATGCAGCAGTTAGCGGATGGTTAACAATTTAAAACCAGATTATACAAACTATAAAATGAAAAAGGACCCCGCATGATGGCAAAAGCCTTCGTGCGGGGTCCTTTTCACTATTTTTTTGGTGCGCCTAGAAGGATTCGAACCTTCGCACCCGGTTCCGGAGACCGGTGCTCTATCCCCTGAGCTATAGGCGCAAGTAAGTGGTGACCCAGTAGGGATTCGAACCCTAGACCCACAGCTTAGAAGGCTGTTGCTCTATCCAGCTGAGCTACTGAGTCTCAAAAAATGGAGCGGGTGATGGGAATCGAACCCACATAACCAGCTTGGAAGGCTGGCGCTCTACCACTGAGCTACACCCGCATCGGTCGGTAATGGTCGGAGCAGCAGGATTTGAACCTGCGACCCCCTGGTCCCAAGCCAGGTGCGCTACCAAACTGCGCTATGCCCCGCCAACAAAAAACATTATACAAGAAACGAGATGATTTGTCAACGTTTTTTTATAGCCATTGCCAACAAGTCATATTCCGAGTACAATAAAGATAATACGACTTAGGAGGTAATAATATATGCCTAGTGCAATGAGTATTCATTTTGAATCGGACCATCCCTTCATCGCCGTTCCCTTGGAATGTGAAACTATCGAAGATTTGCAGGACCGAATCGACGAAATCTTAAAGAAACCTTACGATATGATTGCCTTTGATGCCGGCTGTTTCAACGGGACCATCAATTTGTCCCAGCTCTGGAACGCCCTGCTGTTCATTGCCCGTGATGCTGAACAGCCGTCGGTCCTCTTCTCGTGCGATAAGAGCAAGCTGCCGGAAATGTACCAGACCGACAACGACTACGCGACGATCCTACGCTTTGCCATCCGTTCGGCCCTCATCGACGCCGTCAAAATCGAAGGCAGCCTCGACGAAGATGACATCGACGACATCGCCGGTCAGGCCGTCGACCTGGGCAGTGTCCCCATCATCGTCATCCGCGCCGACCAGGGCGCCAAAGCCGACGAACTCGTCCAGAAGATGGAAAGCCGCTGGGACCTGGAAGCCAAGACCTTTGAACTGGCTGTCCCCGTCCAGACGAAAGAAGATATCCAGGCCCTGGAAGATGCAGCTAAAGCCTTCCACGAAGCCCATCACGACGCAACGGTCATCCCACATCCTATCGGCAAAATCGCCAAAGAAGCCATGCTCCAGGGCCAGACCTTCGGCGCGCCCCTGCTCTATACGACAGACGGTGAAGAAACGGAAACCCTGCCGACCAGCACGGCCATCCATAAACTGCTCCATCCGGAAGAATAATATAAAAAGGGGCTGTAACAAAATGAGTTTTTTTGCTCATTTTGTTGCAGCCTTCCT